>Ga0307515_10023565_pt1 | contig 10778 bp, 11 predicted proteins | sample 17_EM_MG_FD_194513 | JGI IMG/M metagenome (GOLD analysis project Ga0307515, IMG submission 194513) | Populus trichocarpa ectomycorrhiza microbial communities from riparian zone in the Pacific Northwest, United States - 17_EM | ecosystem: Host-associated > Plants > Roots > Unclassified | place...
TAATGTCACAATCTCCTGCCACGATGAGATAAGGTTGCTAGACAGATCGAGCCTTTGTAAATCTACCGGTCAAAAGTCGCATCAGGGTCGAAAGGAATTAAGCGTTTTGATAGGAAAGTGTGAACATAGATAATTTGGGCAGGTCGAAGCATTTGTGCAGATAGGTGTAAGGTCGGATGATGGTTCGTCAGCAGTGTACCGCCAACATGAATGGGATAGGTCCGTCCGGGGAAGGAAACAGGCGGTGTAGGGCACAAGAAGGAGCGTAGAAGATATGGGAGTCAGTCACGCTCTGGAAATCGGTGCAGGTGCAGGTGGAGGGCAGAGAGTGGAGTGGCGGCCTCGGCGCACCCGCTTTCTGGACTGCCTGTGGACCGTTACAACAGAGCAAAGGGATGGATGGTGCACGAGGAATGTAAGGAGAAGAAGAGGACGCACGAACTTGGGCATGTCCTTGCTAGGATAGTGGCTGCGTCCTTGTTGGCGTTCCCGGTCCCCTCCGTTGCGAAGTGGGGCGCGCTGAGAGTGGAAATGCCTTCTGCCTCGAGTCCAACTTCTTTGAGACGGTCCAGCCGCGCGAACTTGCGCCTGACTTTTGCGAGATCGACAGCCTCCACCTGAATAGCACCATTGCTCGACCCAAGCGTGATCATTTCCGTTTGACCTGGCTGTCCATTCGACACAGCGTCCTTCTTTATCTGAGGTTGGTCCGTGTACTTTTCATAGAGCGCCTCAAGTAATGAACGCCCCAAGGAGAGACCGTGGGCCGTTGGGCGAATGAAGGAACCCGAAGTGCTCGATCTGTCCGGCCTCAGTGGTCATATACTGTTCCTTTATGTTATTTCTGATTACCTTGTGGCGAAATAGTTTATTCCATCCATAGATCCATCGTGTTTGCCTCTGGTTCCGTCATCCCAATCGACTCCGAGCCAGGTCCCTTTCGTGCCTTGTACACCCCCAATATATAGGACAGTTCCATATGCCCCATTTACGCTGATTCGATCTCCTGCGCTCGGAATTTGGGTCGACATCAGGTGGCGACTGAGAAGAAGCCAGTGTCTTTGTCTCCAGCCTCCACAGTTTTGCAAGTTGAACTCGACCACATTCAAGTCATGGCTCGCCGAATTTACGTGGGAAGTATGTAAATCACCAGGGACCTCAAGGAATGAGTACCTAACAATTTGTGCAGAACTGCCCCCGGACGCACGCCCGGACGAAGTCAGGAGGTTCTTCGAAAGTGTTGGCCCTATTCGGGAATGTCGCGTTATGAAAGGTGCTTTATTGTCTTCAGGTGCATCGTACAGATCATTGAACGGCTCATTTCTTCCTCGCAAGGCTACGGTTTTATTGAGTATGAAGCCCAAAAGGTAGACGGTCTTTTTTTTACGTCGCCCTATCTGAGGCGCTTTCGATCCACAGGATGCAGATGAATGCGTCGAAACATTCCACGGCCGCGACTTTCAAGGTCGTCCTCTGCTCGTGGAGTTTGCCAAGGAAAACAGAAGGCGCGAGCCCAATATGGATCGCTCGTACGTCGCAGTCCTCAAAGCGCTGTCGGTGATTCTCTACATCGAGACGCTGATGATTGTTATTTTTGCAGTCGCCGTCCACCTGGAATCCAACTACTCGTGACTGGCTTGGGGAGAGATGTCAGCTGGCAAGTACGTACGGCTTCCTTCAGGCTTCTGGCAGATATCCCAAATGCGGGGCGCGATCCCATACATGGACGAGGATGTGCAGACGCGTTCTTGAGGATCAACTTCTTCACTTCCTGGACGGAACGCCGCACAAAGGTCCTGAACGGCCGGACGGGGAGCAACTATCTGAGTGCCCACCGAGGACCTATAGGACCTATCTATCTCCCTGTTGGGGCTCCTAGGATTGCGGAAATATTGCATAGGCGCGGTTCAGGCACGGTCGAGGAAAATAATACATAATAACGGCACACCCCCAACGGATCTTGTGGCTTTGCCCCCTGTCGCCGTGATTCTATTTTTGAGTCACAGATAGGGTGGTTCTGGGGACGAGCTTTAAATGGTGGCGACTGGGTTGATGATGGTGGGCGCGAACATAGCCTATCGTGGACCGCAGCACACCAACGAAATTGACTATGGGTCAACGGCTGAATGTTTTTACTTTGTCCATTCGAGGTTGGGAGAAGGTGGCGCGGAATGGGCAACGTTGTCCGGAAATGGGTACAGGGGGATCTAGAGACGAGGTACTACTCGATATCTGTGAGGCCCCAGGGGTTTGGTGTGTCTCTGAGGCGACTGCTCCGATGGACACCGGCGGTCGAGAAGGATTCGGACAAAAAGCCATCGAAACCGTGGACAATCTTCCCTGAGGACTCGAGCTTTAGGCTTGGATGACATCAATGTGCTGATTTCCATCCCGTCCTCTGTGTCCTGGATACCGCAATATGCATTTGGCGGTGCCCTGGCTATCCAATTCAACGTCAAAAAGTCAAATGGGAAGTCCCGTTATAGCAAGTACATGTCCGCTTGGGCATTACACCCCCCCGGATCGTCCAGGGCGCCTCTCGCCGGAGGGCGACTTCCGATACCAGCCCTGACCGGAAACAGGTCTAATCCAGAGGTGTGAGATCGCGGAGTGTGGCACCATGCTCATGCTGTACCCGGTCTCACCTCCGTGGTTCTGCCGAGCGACGGACCGATGTACAGAGATGTCTCCATTCGACATGGCCGGAATTCGCGCATGTGGACATCGCCGGATACTTGGACGGTGCTTAACTGTGGATTCAAATTTTGTAGGATCTCAAGGATTGGGGCCGGGACGTGCCCGGCGGCGTGCAAGTCAACTTTGCGGATATCGACAGGGACAACCCAGGTACTGGGTGAGCAACTTTGTTCTAAAGTCCATGAGCGTGTATTACTGATGAACTGGATAGGATTTTGGAGTACGTTACCCGAGAAGAGGCGGAGACTGCCCTGAGGCATTTGGATGGGCGCGACATCCGTGGACGTCCTGTTAGGGTCCAGTACGCTCCCGAGAGAGTACGTTGGCTCCATTCATTGGTTTGGGTGGATCTTGACCTTGGCTTTGGTCTTCTAGCGCGCGCCAGAAATCCCCCCACGGTACGACGACCGTGGATACTATGGCGGGGGACGTGACCCATACTATTTTAGCCGTGGAAGATCGAGGTCGCCCCCTGCTCGTGGAAGAGATGACTACTACTCTCGTAGTGGTGGTGGTGGTGGTGGTGGCGGTGGTGGTGGTGGGTACTACGACGAGAGGGATTACCGCGGCGCTGGCGGTGGCGGTGGCGGTGGCGGAAGGGCAAGGAGCCCTCAAGGTTATAGTGCTCCACCGCCTCCAAGAAGATACGAGGATGACCGGGACAGACAGTATGGTGACAATGGAAGGAGAGGTGGAGATGCCTATGGCTATCGGTATGGACGCGGTTCTTCCGTCTCCATCCATGTAGACTGACAGGGTGTGTACTCAGTTACTAAGCCATGCTCTTTCGCAAGCGCATGCAAGGAAAAGTGATTCGAGTGCTTGGTTTCGAAAATATGAGAATGATTTCTTGCCTTGTATAGGCTGTAGTTGACTCGTGGATATACACGCATCCCTCGATGTTACTGCTACCGTTTAGAGACGTATGACCAAACTGGAGACACGTTGGCTGGATTTGGAAAGCTTATTGGAACGAAACTTGACTTACTCCCAATCCACGGACTTGTCAAACTGTAATCTTTCGGAGGGGAGATTCTGGTTTCCTGAAGCCGAAGGATCTCTCAAGTGAATATTTGCAATTTTAGTCGTTGAAAAGACGTCGCTGACAGGCTTCCAATTTTTTCTAGACCGTTTTCGTGGTCAACGCCTCGTTGGGCGGTTCTATTTCATAGGACCCCATCTCCTCCTAAACAGCTGAGAGTTCTACTGAGCACTTTGGGACTACCGGCATAATCCAGACCCGAACCCGATGTTTGCTCTTAGGCGTCATTCACCCCTCTCCAGCATACCAACGCTTTCACTGACGAAAGGTCTACCACGAGTGACCAAGCTAGCTCCTAAGCAAATGAGCTCAATGACTATCAGTCGACTGCGTCAACTGTACCAACAAATAGGAGCCACAGATTCAAGGTTATTTTCAACCGACACCACCACTTCTTCAATTTCTGATCATATGGACAGCAGAAAGAGTTCAAGTCTGTCCAGTCTACAAGCTGAAACTTCAAAACAGACTGCCGAGAAACAGCCCCGATCCATTGACTCCCCTCCCGTCTTGTTCAAAAGCGAATTTGCGGCGAGAAGATTCATACTGAACAGGCCTGGTGCGCACAATGCACTCAATTACGATATGATCAAGATGATCAAAGAAAAAGTCGATGTGAGTGTATTCTCATTTGTTTTTTGTCTTCAATTGGCTATGCGGGATTATAAATACTCCTGCAATTGGCTATGCAAGACCACGTAAATAACCTAGGCGACCCAAATCTGAGGATCCAATTCTTGGCTTTTGTAAAGAGCTGCTGCGGCTTGAAGGGCTTGAGAGAGAGAGACAGCATAGCCTATTGGACCATTATACGGGCACCTAGTTTAACGTTACTGCCGGATACGCTGACTGACACCAGGTCTCTGGGTCAGAGCGAATGCCGTCAGTCATGTCGAGACGTTTCTTGAAGAACCTCTATACAAAATACCGTACTGCAAATACGGGGTAAAGATTCTTCAGGTTGGACTGGTAATGCCGGAGCCTTCTCTGCTGAACGTTGGTTGGCCCTTCTCCCAGATTGTGTAGAGAACCTTCCGAGCTAGCCGAACGTACAGGCACTATCGTACCATGGCCCTCCCAATTGCCTTGAGGTCGCTCAGAGCGCCTACATCGAAACTACATACTACCGCTGTACCCACTCATATCGAAATTGCCGTCTCAGCATCAGGCAGAACGTCGCTTATTCCGGCGATGCGTCACCCGGACCCGTGTGGACCCTTATACCATTCCTTTCCGTGCAATGCCCGTATCGATCATTCAGTGTGGATAGTACCTGACGCTACCTTGTGACGTTCATTTTGCTAGGGCTGGGATAAGGAGGAATTATGTAAAATCATCATCGGTACCGGACAGGACACATGGTGTGCCGGGGGTGATGTCAAAGGTGCGTCTTGGGCATCCTCTTCGCGTTTCGGATGTCTCCGCGTGGCAGGCACTGTCCAGCGACGTGGGTGACGTACTGCGTCCATACTCAAGCCGAGGGAATTCAAATAGAATTCTGATACAACTCTTTGCAGAAATTGTCCAGAATGCTGCGGATACACGAACCAGGGATTTGGCCATCAATTTTTTTAGGGATGAGTACGTCCATCGCAGTTTGACATGGTTCAGTCATCCACGTTACAACCATACCGGAGCAATCCTCTCGTCCCGTCTCCCTGACGGGGTAATGCACCGCCCACCCTGCCAGTGAGCGCGTGCTTACGGCGCACCCGGACCGGGAAGAGATGTCCAGAGGACTTCATAGTCTATCTGAACGGTATGTGTTGTGCTAGATCCTCCACGGCTGGATCTACGGTCGCCCACCTCCACCCACCGCGCGGTGGGCTGAAGGCAATCGGCGGTGTTGGAGGAGACTGGATCAGAGGGAACTCGTGACCTCATCGGTTTGATTCATGGCGCCGAGACTGCCCGTATGTGTCTCATGCGACATGCATGCAAACCTTCGTGGATCGTTGGATTAGGCTGTGGCGCCTGCGACCGGGAGGTGCGGATCCGCGTCTCTCGTGTTTAGGCAGGAAGCTACGTTTCCACCCAGAGGTGATGACTATGATAAAGCTTCTTGTGATCGTTCAGCATGATAGTCGATGGCGTTCGATTAGGGAGTCGAGCCAACAGCTGACCTCTGACCTCAACTCAGGTTCCAACTCGATTATCGTTTGTCAACGCTTCGAAAGCCTTACGTCGCCGTGTTGGACGGTTGGTGCAGTGCGTGTTGTTCCCGAATTTTTGCGACCAGCCGTACCCCACGCCATGGTATTTCAGTTGACGGCGCTTCTCGCGCCATTCAAACAAACGGTTTCACTTCGGAGTGGCAAACACATGACGCTCAACGACTATAATCGATAATCTACGCTTCCGTGGTATGCCTAGGTGGGCCATGGACCTGGAGTATCGCCTTCTTTTGACACGGGCGTGGCCGAGGTATGGGAGGCTCCGAGCGTCATTCCCGCAGACAGGGCTGTCCACAGTGCAAGGATAACACGGGTAGAGCCCGATTCTATCTCTAGTTCGTGCACCGGGATTTTTGGGCCGTACGAAATCGTACAAGGCCGAATTCTGGGGGATGCAAAATTATTTGTGGATCATTCTTGCATTGATGACCACACGCAACCCTATCACGTCCTCAACCTACATTTACGCATAAATGCACAAATCTGACGCATTTTCCAACAGTGGGGGGTGGCGTTGGTCTCTCAGTTTTCGCGCCTTTCAGAATCGCAACGGAACGTACAGGGTTTGCGATGCCAGAAACGTTGATCGGATACTTCCCCGATGTAGGGGCCAGCTACTTCTTGCCGCGTCTGGATGGGGAAATTGGCTTGTACCTTGGAATGACAGGGGCTCAAATCCGAGGGCGTGAGGTCTTGTGAGTCTAATCTCTGTTCTTTCTCTATTCAGCCTGTGCGCCGCTCTAGGAATTGCATGAGGGGTGAAACCCAACCAAGGGAGTTCGGTAGGGCAGAAGCCACCGTATCAAGCCTCTCGAAGAGACAGCTCTGCACCCCGTACCAGATCTACGGACGTTTCGTAACCACACCCGCGGCCCTATTTGACAAGAGATGGTCGCCGACCGGGGCGTTGACAGTGGGGGGAGCCCCAGGGTTAGCCAGCTAAGCGGGCACCTTTTTCGTCCTATACAGGGTTCGACTAAGGGTAGGAATATGGTAGGGAGGAGCCGTTGAGGGCCTGCAGGGTCGGAGGCAATGTCTTGATGGTGGGGCTTACAGAAATAAACCAATGTCTCCGTGGTTCGGCCCCGCCAACGTGGGTGCCACCCTTTGCCAAGGCCCAAGGCCCAGTTTCTTTCGGTGCCTAGAAAGGCGGTTGTCTAACTTTCACCCCCGAGAGCAGATATTTTGGTCATTCGTTTGATGCTACAGGGCTTGCATCTTTCACTGACAGTTGGAGCTTTACTGATCTATTGTTCTTTCCCCCTTTTTTCATTTATTTCCATTCACATTTGCCTTCCGCACACCATTTTCACCCCCTTACGGCTATTATTTCGGTCACGTCTCACCTCTGATCTCCTCAAACCCTGTTCGACAATTCCGCCGTCGAATGACGGTATCGCGGGTGCCTGGCGAAATTGGCCTCGGTGGGACAACTCCTGCTTCATTGAACACATTCGTGATGGCGTTTACAACCTCGCAACAAACCTACTCCGCTGAATCTTCGCATCTAAATCCCATTCAATGGTTTGACCAAATATTGTTAACTGTACCGACGAATTGGCTTTGTGTGGCGTTCGTTGCCATCGCGCATTCAATGGTCCCTGTCGTCTTTCTTGCTGCATACGGGTTTATTCCTTGTGTGCTCCACCTTGTGGATCCATCTCCGCCTTGCGAATCCATCTCCGCCTTGCGAATCCATCTCCGCCGCGTCTCGGTTGCCCATACCGAACATCACCTCGGCTGGCGATTACCATCCCTCGTCCACTGCATTATATTCACTGCAATGACCCAACCCTTTAATTCTACGCTTGGGAACAACCGATACCTTCAATGTCGAAACAACACTTCACCGATACGAAATAACGGCACTGGCTCCATGCTATAGCCAACTGGGAATAGCAACGCACTATGTCCCTTCCCGGTCGATTCCCCAGCTCCTCGACAGACTCTCGAGGCTAGAACACGCCAACTACTCTATCATCGATACGGCCCTCGAAGAGTTCTATGAGGCACCATCACCGGATGCAGTTCCTCCAAAACTGGTCGGTCGCGTCCGCCAAGCGCTCGATCATGCGTTTTCCGCAGGTTCTGTCCAAGAGATAGTGGGGCGCCTCAAGACAATTGTGGAGAGGACAGGAGGGGAGGGGACGACGGAACCAGGTGGGAAGTGGGCCCAGGAGACCCTCAGTATGCTCGCAGCCCGCAGCCCGACGAGTCTGGCTGTGGCGTACGAGGCGAACCGAAGAGGACGCGATTTGACCCTGCGCAGTGCGTTCGAGATGGAGATGAAGATCGCAAAAGCTTATTGTGTGAGTTTGCACCTCGTCTTCTTTTTTTCTTTTACTTCGCTTCCTAGCGAGGCGACTCGCTTTGTCGTGATTTGCTTGAGAGAGAACCCCCTGGAGCGTGACCTAGGCTGGTGCGGGCGCTTGGGTTTAAAAAAAACTATTTGTACAGCCTCGGGCTGCAAAAGGAATAACGTTTAAAAGGGGTGGGCCTCGATCGGAGACTGGACTATCGGTCCCGCAGGTAATTTTTGCAGATTCCACGTCATAGATCGTCCTTACGGTGCGCATCCTGCAACTCCGTTCGGGCCAAAAGACCCTATGTGTTGCGCGCGCTTCGATCGGAGCCGTTGGATCATTACATGGAATTATGCTGACCAAACGTTCCTTTTTTCTTATCTTCCAACTGATTGCTCATACCCGTGCGGAACCCGCTTTCAATCCGGGAAATTGATCATTCGAACGTTGTTCCATCGCGACGACTGTCCACACATACGTGTCGGCTGCTCTGATGCATCCTTCAATGGATCGGGATAAACGCTTGAGGGACTGTACATTTCCGAAACACGACTCGATAATCCGGACGGTGATCTTTCCACCTCATGCACATGGTCGGCCGGTTTGAATGAATCGGCACTCACAACGGTTGGCCGGCGCTTATTGCTGCTGCTTACTCCTCGCCGGCCTCTGCCACAACGTTCCCCGGGGCTTACTATCGGGCTCAACATTGAAACTACTCCATTCGTTCTCAACGGACGCCTCTGGATGACAACTCGCTGCGCCACACCCTGGGGTTTGTCCCCCGATTCCATTCTCTGCATACCTTTGACGCTCGGCGACACCGGTTGTGGAACTGGATTCTATTTTGGATCTTCGCGGGGTTCCATATGGTGGCTCTGCAATCGGGCCCTAAAATCCGACGGGACGAATTGGTGGTGGCATACTACTACTACGGTTGGATAAACCTGACATGCACCGCATGTTTACGGATACGCTCTCTATTCGTGGTATGCGGTACGCCGTACAACCGTAAATTTGCGGGCAATGGATACCGAAACTGCCCCTCCTACCAATGGGAACGAAACGGGCAAAATAAAAATCTAATAAAAAAACAATAGAATGGAGTAACACCCGATTTCGCGGAAGGGGTTGATGCTCGGCTGGTGAACAAGACACGTGAACCAGTATGGAACCCAGCTACGCTAGAGGAGGTCACGAATATCGCCATCACCGAAAAGTTTTTCAATACGGTGCTGGAGCCACCCGTACGCGCGCCAGTGTCCGATGGTGGGGAAGCTGTGCCACGGGATAGCCCAGAGTGGGCAGAATACGAAGCGAGGCGGAAAGTAGACCAGCTGGATTTATCGTTGGCTGGGGGTGGTGCTGGTGCTGGTGCTGGTGGTAAGGATAATGGACGTGGGAGGAAGAAGGCCGGGAGGGTCGACACGATTGGAGGAATCGAGGAGCAGCAGCAGCACGAGCACGAGCACGAGGAGGAGAGGAAGACGAATTATGGACTTCCGACGGAGGACGAGATTCGTGCGGTGCTTATACGCAGGGGGGCTAAATCTGGTGGTGCGAGTGGTGGAGGCGGCCGAGGCGGAGTGGTTGGGATGACGAGGAAGCAACTGGAGATGGCGCTCAAGGGGAACAGACCGGCGATTAAGCTTGGGCTTGGGGAGCGCTTGGACGAGATTATTGCGCGGAAGGGGTTGGGTGCTGAAGGAAGGGATTGGTTGGTTTGGAGGGATGATTGAATGGGATAATGGGGTGAATAGGTGAAGAAGAAGAGAACGACAATAGGAGGATGGGGTTGAATGGGTTTTGGAGTAGAGTATAGAGTACGTATTGACGCGGCGCGGGGCGCGTGGAGTGGACGTATATTTTCTTCTAGTTGATAGATTGAGAAAACTAGTTTAGTGAGGACGCTGTGCAAAAACTAAGTCGGGGCGGGGACGGGAGAAGACCTGTGTATGATCGAGTCGGAAAGGGCCGAGTAGTAGTAGGGTAGTGAGGGGTGGAAATACGAGTTGAGACGAATGGAGGGCGTCCATTTGAGGCGCGATGAGCTAGCTAGTTAGTATTTAGTATGATAATGAGATTCAGATTCAGTGCTGGGTCTTGAGTCGTGGGTGGTGGGTGGTAGGACGTGGGACGTGGGAGAGAAGAGAGAAGATGTGTGGGGATTGTCGATTTGGTGGTGGTGCTAGCTGTCATTAGGTGACGAGCCAAGGTATGCTGGTGCTGGCGTTGAACGTTGAGGATGCCGATGATAGATGATGGATGGATGGATAGATGTGGGTGTGGGTGTTCCGGGGTTGTCGTGTGTCGTTGTGTCGTGTGTCGTTGTGTCGTGTGTATGTGCCCGACCCTCCCTCCGTTCCATCCGTTCCGTCCGTCGGAGCAAATTTGGTGGGGCTGGAGATTTGGCCTGGATCCGGGGGAAAAAAGCAGGGAAAAGATGGATCGGACATGGGACATGGCCTCGTTGTTAGATGCAGATGGAGATGCAATGCAGGAGAATGCAAGGAGCCGTGTCAAGTCTGTGTCTGTGTGAGTCGGGTAGATAGATTGCCAGCG
>Ga0307515_10023566_pt1 | contig 10778 bp, 4 predicted proteins | sample 17_EM_MG_FD_194513 | JGI IMG/M metagenome (GOLD analysis project Ga0307515, IMG submission 194513) | Populus trichocarpa ectomycorrhiza microbial communities from riparian zone in the Pacific Northwest, United States - 17_EM | ecosystem: Host-associated > Plants > Roots > Unclassified | place...
TACTAAAAATATTATCAGTTGTGGTATAAATAATACTATTTTTATTATAAGTAATAATATTATAATAACAATGGGAAGCACCATGTGGCGCTTGGGTTGCCCTTGCGCCACATGGCGATTGGGCCGCTATAGCCAATCAAGCCTTTTGCCAAGACCCAAGCGCCACCTGGCGCTGGGGTCTGCCCCTTGTATTGGAGTTGCCCGAGCGCCAGGTGGTGCTGGGGTCTGCCTCGCGTAGTGGAGCCGCCCAAGCGCCAGGTGGTGCTCGGGTTTGCCCCGCGTAAGAGCCGGGCAGCCTAAGCGCCATGTGCCCGCTCCACATGGTCTGCGGCCCCACCAAAACTTGTGCTGACCATTTTCTCCCCAACTAACAATTCAATGTCAAATGCACCCCAGCAAAAAGACAACCTCATCCCTCTCTTGTTACCTTTGTAAATTTTTATGTCAAGGGTTGAGCTGCTATTATACTGTTCTAATCCATGGTGTTTTGTATCTATGTAAACAGTACCGAGAGCACTAGCCTTTTTAATATATTTTGTAATTGTAATTTTATTTTATGAAAATGATATTATTTTTATTTTTTTATAAAATAAAAAAATAGAGCCTCCCTCCCGGACTTGCCTGAGTTTAAAAAGTTAAAAACTATGAAGACCCAGCTATTATTATTATTATTATTATACACGTCTACGGCAGCAGCTACACAGAACAGAAAAAAAATTCCCCTCCTCCCCTCTTTCTTGTCTTCACTTCTACGGTTCTACCTTCAGTTACCAATCTGCTTCTGCTGTTCTTCTTCTTCATATTCCACTACTACCGAGCAGTGACCTTCAATTTAAGCTTGGATTGCGTTTAATTTCTGGCAAGTTAACTTCTCCTTCCTTCTTCTCTCCACAGGTTTCGAAACACTGTTTTTACTCATTGATTTTTAGGTTTTCTGTTGAAGGCTTAAAGCCTTATTTTACTGATGATCTGATACTATTTGGTCCATGTAATCTCTACATTTCGTTTTTTCTCTATTGAATTGAGTGACATGAGGAAGTTTAGGGTTTTGGTTTAATGACAGGTTCACAAAATTTAGGGTTTTGGTTTAAAAATATTTCTTATGTTTAGATTAAAAAAATAAGCAATCCAGTAGTTTCTGTGTGTGGAAAACATTTTTTTTTTTTATATATATATGTATATGTAATTTGACTGAATGACAGCCATGACCATGTATCTAGTTCTGTTGGCATCCTTGGTTACTGTTTTGTTAGTTAAGAGAATTGTTGTAGGCATGGATTTAGCCAAATAATTTCCAAAACCCTTAATTTGTGGCCATGATGGTCCCACATTATCACTTGATTACAAATTGGAATTGTTAATTTACTAGCAAAATCAAGTATCTATGTTGCAAGTTAACGCGTAGATGCATGAGTAGGCTATATTACAACAACTAAATTGCGTTGATAAAAAAAGAAAAAAAATCCCATAGAATGGTTGCTCAAATTTTTATGTAGTGCATGTGGAACTTTTCTTTTAATTACAACAACTTTTGTATTAAATTAGATTCATTGAAGGAAAAAAAAGAGTCTTGAAGAGAGTTGTGATGAGATGAGGGAAGACAAAAGCACATTCCATCAGCCGAGGCTTGTGATTTGACACGAGACTCTATGCTTGAAACTTGCCCTCTTGTAGTGTTGTTGCTATATGAAAAGCAAAGCAAATCTAGCAACTTATATAGAATTAGAACATATTTTAACTTCTATTTGCCTAACAATCTAATCAATTGTGATAATTTCAATTTTTCATTTATTTTTCCTATTTTTTTAAAGTGTTGAAAATTATGTTTTTAAAAATTTGGGTGGGGTATTTGAATATTTAGGTATTAGAGCTACAATAGTCACTAGCCTTTAATTCTTGTTTTTTTCCTTGTCATTAAAGGGTGCCTAAACCCAACAATGAAGAATGTAAAGAACTCAAAGTATACAAACCAGTTTGAACCACTTTCCGGTTCAGTTCTAAATGTAAAAAAAAAGTCGGATTTTTTTTTTAATCCTCAGATGAAGTTGAACTTAGTGGTTTTCTGTTCTATTCATATATAATAATTTTTTCTGTTTTGATTTTTCTAGTTTTTCTTAGAGTGACAATGGGCGATGATAATCTGAAGACATGGGTATCAGATAAGCTAATGTCATTGCTTGGATATTCACAGGCAACTGTGGTTCAGTACATTATTGGAATTTGTGAGTTTGAATTTAGTGGTTTTTTGTTCAATTCATAGTGTGTAACTATTTCTCTTTTGATTTTTCTACTTTATAATTTCTCTCGCTCCCTCTGTATTTTTTTTTAGCTAAACAAGCTAGTTCTTCAGCTGATGTGCTTAGTAAACTTGAGGCTTTTGGGTTTCCATCATCAACCGAAACCCAATCTTTTGCTCTAGAAATCTTTGCTAAAGTTCCCCGTAAAGCATCTGGTGGTTTAAATGTGAGTTTTTCCCTGTTTCTTTTTGTTTCCTTTTAATTTGGGAATTATGATTATTCTCTGTTATAGTTGGTCGCTTTTTTGGTTTGCTTGCCATTATTCTGTTTGTTAAATGAATAAGGCTTTTGATTTCTGTTGCCCTAGCTTTATCAAAAACAAGAAAGGGAAGCTGCTGTGTTGGCAAGGAAGCAGAAGACTTATCAACTTTTGGATGCTGATGACGATGACGATGACGAGGATGATGATGCTGGTGGTATTGATAATAAGTCTTTGATTGCCACTACATCTGATAGGCACAAGAAACGGTTTAGGAAGAAGATTGAGAGTGAAGAGGATGAGGACGATGAGGTAGAGTGTTTATATTCTTACTGCCAGAACTCTTTTTTTTTGTTCATTACGGTAAGCTGCTTGTCAATGTCAGTTCTGATGGCATTTTTTTTGTTTTGACCAAATGCAATGCTGCAGGTGGTCAAACAAGTGGAAGAAGCAAGACAGGTTAAAAGACGGACTTCCTCATATGAAGAAGATGATGATGATTCTGAGGTATGCCTTTGTTGTTCAAATGCCTTGTATTAATTTGATCCCTTTCCTCGTAATTTATTTTCTTGCTATTTAGTAAAGAGATTCTTATCAAGCATTGCTGGGGTGTTGCTTACCTTGATTATTATAGATTTTACTAATAGTTAATAAACCTGTTGTAAAATGATTTATTCACAGTATTTTGCTTAGCTCACTGGTTTTTTTAGCAGTTTTTACTATTTGAGTTTAAATATGGCTTGTATATCTTGTGTTGTGTGTAGGCGGAGCAAGAGAGACTGCGTGATCAGAGAGAGAGGGAACAATTAGAGAGAAATATTAGAGAACGTGATGCTGCAGGGACTCGTAAGGTACACATCTGCATCTAATGATCTATCTTGCTGTCTTGCTAATTTATGCTGTTGCTTTTGGGATCTGTTATGGTCTTTTATTTTATTTCTGTGCTCTGCCATTGTTTGAAGTATGACACCTTCTGAAGCTAATGCATGCTCTTGCAAGGTCAATTTTTTAGTATTGAATGTAAATCTCACAAATATGTTCTTGCAAACATTCACGGTGCATGTTTCTTACTGACGGTCTTGTCTGGTCTTATTATAACAGCTAACAGAGCCAAAGATGAAAAAGAAGGACGAAGGTATAAAATCTCGAGTGCTTATGTTTACATACCCACATGCATAAAAGTTCTCTAACAATGCTTTTTTTCATGGGATCTCATCTTGCTTATCATGCAACAGAAGAGGCAGTTCGAAGATCAAATGCTTTGGAGAAAAATGAGCTTGACACTTTGAGGTTTGTATTTGATTATCTGCTGCTCCTTGTTTAATGACAGGGTAGCGTTGCTGATCATTCTTCTTCCTTGGCATTGATTCAGAAAGGTGTCACGACAAGAATATCTAAAGAAAAGGGAACAAAAGAAACTGGAAGAAATCAGGTATTGCATAATCACACATGGGATATTGCTATCACCTTGCTTTAGTTGTCTTGCTTACTGGTGTTTTTAGCCTTAATAACATGATAACCTTGCTTATGGTAGACACTGTTAAATAATCTTGAACTTCAGGCTGAATATCATAAATTGCATATAATATCTACTTTTATGTTTTTCTTCTCTTTCCCTTTTTTTTCTTTAATTATCCATATCCTTTTCAGAGATGACATTGAGGATGAACAATACCTCTTTGATGGTGTGAAGCTCACGGAAGCCGAATATCGTGAACTAAGGTAATAAATCCAATTCATTGTCTGCGATGTATCCATACTCTTTCACAAAATTTCCTCCTTTATCTTCACCTGCAAAATTGTTTATACCCATATGATAAAAACAGTAACAGGTTATTAATTGGTCATTGCAATAGCAACTGTTCTAGAGTGCGTGTTCTAGATATTGAAGACAAATACCACATGCAATACTTTTCAACTTGTTTGCTGATCACAAAGCCCTTTGATTCTGAGTGTATCGTGTATCTCTTCATGTTAGTGGTTTGTGGACTAGATATTGCTGTTAGCTGCTAGTGTAGCCAAACAGTGGTCTTACGTAATTGTTTAGTCGTGCTATGGCTTTATATAATTGGTACCCCTTGTCACCTTAGTTGAACATCTCTTTTGGGTGGCTCTTTTATGCCTTCACTAATGTGGCCATGGTGCAAAAAATAATGTGGTGCAATGACTTGGACTGCTTCATATCTTTTTATTTTGGTTCAGGTCATGTCTTATGAGGATTGTGGTCCTTTTGTTTTGTACTTGGACATCTGGAGAACATACTTAAACTTGTAGCCATCAAGTTATTTCTCTAGTTTCTAGGTAAAAGAATACAATCTTTCATATGCATTTTGTACTATTTGCTCAAAGCTGCCCCAAGCTCAAAATATCATTCTCCTATAATGGCGTCTGGACATATTTTTATACTTGGTAATGTTGGGTAGTTCAGTTACCAGATATTGACTACTATTAAGCACTATGAATGCTTTATTTTAACAGATACAAGAAGGAAATTTATGAGCTTGTGAAAAAGAGGTCAGAGGACGTTGAGGACACGAATGAGGTAATTTACCATTTTTTTTATGGTTCTATTTAATTTTGTTATCTTGATTGAGTTATTTTATGTTGCGGTAATTATTTCAGAAGACGATTCTTAGCTCTTTTGCATTTTCCCTGCATAATTATATACTTGAATTTAGATCGGGCTTTTAGTTTTTATGTAGTATTTTCACTCATATTTGTGATTGTTAAATATTATCAGTTTGCAGCCTTAGGAGTTCTACTTTGTACAGTTTTGGTGTGCATGGGTGTACCCTTTCTTGTGTTCCTGGCAATGTAATTTATACATATACAACAAAATACTTCAATCCTAAACTAGTTGGGGTCAGCTAGATGGATCCTTTCGCGTCATTTCACACAATCATATGCCAAATCTACCCAATGCAATGTATATATCAAAAAATTTATTCTGCTCCTAACCACTCCAATATAACCTTCATGTTTTTCTCAAGTTACTGGTGTTCTCATGGGACAATCTGGAACTTGAATGATAATAAAATCTTGGAGTTCTCTCTCACATGTATATAAGTGTTCACACATGGAAGCACTCATGCACGCCCTTGCCCACTCTGCCACCACCGATGCTAATAAAATGTCATATTTTTTAGACTTGTTTCATTAATTGTGTAGTTGTCATAATTTTTAATTAGTTATATTAATGAGTAGTGAACATATTGTTAAATAGTAACACACTTCCCCTTGCACTGACAAAGGTGGTTGGATTCTTCCATTCCTCTATTCTGACACGTAGTGGTCAATATTCTGTTGGCATTCCCAAGTAAACATGTTTTAGATGCTCTTGAATAAACTCTAGTGTGCTTGCTTATTTAGGATACTTTCTACAAGGTATGTTCAATCAGAGCTTGTACTTTTGCACTACACTATGTTCAAAAGTGGAAAGATGTAACAATTTCCTTTGTTTAGGTATTCAAACGAGGAGAGAAGTGAAGGGAGGGGATCAGAAAATTTAGTTGTAACTTCTTTCCAGATCCAGCTTTTAGTTTCTCTCTAGAAGTAGAGAGATAGATGAGAAGTTTTTGATTTTGCAATTTGATTTTTGAATTTAATCACATATGGAATCTCTTGGTTACACTATTGTTAAACCTTTAAATTCCCTTCTCATCATATTGTCCTCTTTAAGGTATTCAAATTCAAATTGGCTGAGATTTTTGACGTTAAATTCATTCTACATTTCTTTCTCTGTGACACCTGAAATTGCTGGAGACCTTCTAAGCAGTTTTCATGACAAAAAAGAAAAACGATCGAAAAGATGCATGCCATCTATATGCTGTTTGTATACATTTTTTTTTCTAGTCACTATATGTCATTGTTGCTTGCTAACTCTTGATGTGCCATCCAACATTCTTTCTGGAGTGCAGTACAGGATGCCAGAAGCATATGATGAAGAAGGAGGCGTTAATCAGGAGAAGAGATTTTCTGTGGCCTTGCAGCGTTACAGGTCAGTTTGAAAGGAAGCATCTGGTGATTGAAATCACCAAAATTGTTCTGCAGAACATGAACCACATTTTGTTAGAAATGGAAAATTTTAGTATTCACAAGTAGCATATTTTGCTTTAGACTGGAGTGGTTTGTTCTGACGTTAAACCATTTCATACTGTTTGTTTGCTGTAGGGATGGCAGCGCTGGAGATAAAATGAACCCATTTGCTGAACAGGAAGCTTGGGAAGATCATCAAATTCGTAATGGAATATTACATAAAATTACATTCAACCAAACACATCATGTTTTAGTCTCCAAATTCCGTTCATTTTTTTGGATGTACTGATATTCTTCACTCACCATTTTGCAGAAAAAGCAACATTGAAATATGGTTCTAAAAATAAAAAGCAAATATCTGATGATTATCAGTAAGTTAAAACATCACTTCACCATTACAATATCGACAAAATTTCCATCCCAATGTTTTTTTTTTGTCTTGTTTTAATTTCTAATCAGACATCTCCATTTCTCATTTTGGTTTCTTATTTGTTTTCCTCTTTTAAGTTAAACAAATTATATGGAGGTATTTTGATGCTTTGCTTGTTTCATGAACTTGCAGTTAATTAGTATTTTTAAATGTGTTTAGGTTTGTGTTTGAGGACCAGATTGAGTTTATCAAGGCAACGGTTGTGGAGGGTGACAAGGTATATCTTATTTTTCCTTTTCTTTTAAATCTCAAGTGATCATTCAATTTTCTGCTGCAATTCTCTTATCCTTGCTTTTTTTTTTTGACATGCAGTTTGATGATGAGCTGGCCACTGAGTCACTTGATGAGTCCAATGCAAAATCAGCTTTAGAGAAGCTTCAGGTGTGCTGAAGCAAGATCTTTAATTACCGCACCTAAATACCATGGTTTACAAGTGACAACAGATTGATAGGTTAATAAGGGGAAATAGGTTATAGGTGGGGATTTGGATATGTTTAGCTTAAGGCTGTGCTTGAGAGAAGTAAATAAACAAGGAACTAAGGATAAAGTAGTTTAAAAAAAAGGAAGAAATCAAACCTAGCTTCCCACCGGGGTTTCTAGAAATCACTCCTAGGAATTCTTAAGCATCACACCTAAGATAAGAACATCACGCACCTAACCTTGAAGGCAGAAAATCTCAATTTCATTCACTCAAAAACCCATCCTTGCAATGTAGGGGTTACAACCAATATTTTTAGGCTAATAAGGAGGTGCCTTAAGTAGGTGATTAAGGAGGTGCACCATAACTGGTGCTGGTTGGCAGGTTCGTTGATGCTGAAGAAGTTGACTGGGCAACTTTCAAAAATCACAAAATTACCCCTGACAAACAAAAATTAAAAACTGCCCCTCTCAGTTAGAACCCCCAAAATATGCTATATTAAATAGTAAAACAGTCTAGGTTAGCTCCAATTATGGCAAGCCAATGGACATGCTTGTAGCGTTTTCCCCCTACGATAAACTTTCCAGGTGCTATTTGCATCATGTGTTGTATTTTCGAATTTTTTTTTGGCTAATGGGGTCTGCTTCCTTTCTTCTTCTTCTTTGGAAGTAATTTTGCTACTAAAAACAAAGGACATTTTGAGGTTGGTGAATAAATTTATTGAATAGTATAACAATGTGTAATACTATCTCAGCAGGAAAGCTATGGTAGCAATGAGCCAAGTGATGAAACTGATGATAGAAATTGGTCTTAATTGATTGGGTTGAAAAAGTTTTGATTGGAATATATGGAATTTGAGTGTTGTGGTTCACTTGAATTTATTTATAAAGCAAACTGTAATCACATATATAGGTTATTTATTTTTCAAGTTCAAGTCATGAAAATAAGAACAAGATTGTACATTTCCTTGATTAGAGTTTTGGCTCTTATTATTCCCATTCCCATATGATTCTTGCACTCCCTGTTTTATGTCAGATCTTTTTCCCAAAAAGTTTCTTCCCTTGCTTTAAAAATCCTGTTCCTATATGAGGAGATTTGATTTGCAAATCATAATCAAGTTTATGATTTGATTAATCTGATGTTTGGAATTGTAATTTGCAATCACAACGAAACTAATACTAACAATCCTCTGAGGAATGAAATAAGGAATGTGGACATAGCATTAAAATAGCTCCCAGAAAGTAAAGCTTCAATGAATATGAGTCAGGCTGTGATGATCATTTTGCAATGCATAAAAGACCATTTATTGTTTTGTAAATGCATGATCTGATGTGTTTTCTTTTCTCACTCGACATTGCAGTCTTCTAGGATTTTCTGAGTAACAAACGCCTGCAGTGGTTGTGGGAACATTTGCATGTCTAGTAGTCTACCAGAAAACATGTGATTTACTGTTATGCTGTTAACTATCACCTGCATTTTTTATTCTTTCAGGAAGATAGAAAAACCTTGCCTATCTATCCATATCGAGAAGAACTGCTCAAAGCTATCAATGATCATCAGGTATTTTCTTGCAACATTTAATGCTTTTGCTAATTGGTCCCTACTTGTTGCTGATGGTTATTTTTTGCTCATATGTAAACTATAGTCTTTGTTACATGAACTTGCCTCATTCCCTAGAGTTCCACTTGTTCTGAAATGAGATCATGTGGGCTAAGTTGTGTTTCATGCTATCAAGAATGGCTGCCTGTTTCCCTGTGTCCATTAATGAAAATAGGATAAGAAAAATGGCAAAGGTTAAAGTACTATTGAAACGATAATGTTTGCCTGATTTGGCATTATTGGAGTTTACACCTTTTTGGGACAGGTTTTTAGCTGTAAAGATAATTGCCTGAGGTCAGAAGACCAAGAAATCATAGTAAAACAAAGTTCTGGCTCAACAGCAACAGCTGACATATTCAACCCTGTTTTGAACCATAGCTAGGAAAGGTTGGTTAGGGTAGGAAAGAAAGCAATTTTCCCTGTATCTTTGAAGTTTGGATACAATTTCTTTGTTTTGAAAAACTTAAAATTATGATTTCGATATGTATTTTCTAATTGCTACATTACACTGATTTTTATTTATCACAAGAGGCCTATTCTTGTATTTCTTTTTTCCATCCTAAAGCGTCATATATATTTTCTTGTGATTGGAGGGAAAAAATAATTAAGAGTGGCAAAGTTACTAGAACACGGTTATAAAAAACCTTTAATGAAAGAACACTTTCAAAGAATTGCACACTACCATTGCATGCTACCAAAACCACTCAGATTTTGGATTAGGCCTAGTTTGCTAGGGTAGATATTATTTGGTTATTTTTTCTCTAGTATTTTCCTCTCAAGTGAAGTCTTTCTTGCTTTTCATTGATGGTAGTAATCTCTCGTCTTAGCAGAAGGGGAAAGGTGTTTTACTTGAGCTATCCATACTAACAAAGAGAGAGGCAGCTCTTGTCTCTCAAAAGGCTCTTATTACACTCCTCCTGCCCTAGCCAAAAAATTGTAAGAGGTAGAAAGGCAAGAATTTTACTCTTATCTTGTTTACACTGTACACCTCACAAAGCCTTCACAACTTCAACCAACCTTGCATCCCAAACAGATCCCCGCTACAGAGAAGACATCCACATCAATTTCGTGCTCGAAATGAAATGAACAAGCAAGCAGCGAACTGATTCAAAAGCATTCTTACAGAGTAATCAACAATTGGCCAAGATAATTGTAAACCCCCAGTCAAAAACAGATAAATCTGGGTTAAATAAATAGGGTAAATAGATAAATCTGGGTTAAATAGGGTAACTATTAATTGAAAAATGATAAATTAGGGAGAAAATCTTATGAATTGGGACGAACATTTCCGGGAGATTAATTTAAAATTTAGAGAAGCTAAAGTAATAAAATAGCATGCGAAATATTAGTTAACGATAAATCGTGAAAACTCCCTGACCAGGTAAAAATAATAATTTGAAGGAGGAAATTTTGTAAATTGGGTGATATTATGTGTAAAGCAGAAGGAAATGTCAAATAAATCAATGCATGATCCTTTGCGCAAGAATCGTTGAATTTCAGTATAATCCCTGCACACAATCGCGCTATTGGGACTAAAAGTGGTAAGAAACTCGGAGAAAATTTTTATGATAATTATGAATAGAGATCTCCAAAGAATTAGTCTAAGACCCAAGATGATTTAAGTAAATTATATGGTATGTGAAATTCAGATTTTTGACGTCAAGTTTTCAACTGTCCAATTTTACAATATTGAACATATCTCCTAATACGACTGTTGGATCGGGCAAATTTTATGATAATTATGAATAGGGCAAATTTTAACCCAAGGTAAAACATTATGTCTTAAGACCTCACGTAAAA
>Ga0307515_10023567_pt1 | contig 10778 bp, 3 predicted proteins | sample 17_EM_MG_FD_194513 | JGI IMG/M metagenome (GOLD analysis project Ga0307515, IMG submission 194513) | Populus trichocarpa ectomycorrhiza microbial communities from riparian zone in the Pacific Northwest, United States - 17_EM | ecosystem: Host-associated > Plants > Roots > Unclassified | place...
TTCCGGTGGAGGAGGCTAGTCCTTCCTCGTTGTTAGGGACAAATATGGATTTTTCTGAAGCATACAATTCAGTTTTATTGACAAATAGATATACGGAGCCTCTCTCATGAGCTGTTGTCCTCGAGCTCAGGTTAGGGGATGTTTAGAATTGATGTTTTTGTTGTTTTTTAAAGTATAATTTTTTAGAAATTAATTAAAATAATATTTTATAATTTTAAAAAATTATTTTTGATATAAATATATCAAAATGATTTAAAAATATTAAAAAAATATTGATTTGAAGTAAAAAAATCTCTTTTTTTAAAAAAAAAAATTAAAGAAGCCTTATTTTTTTTTTATTAACGTGGTATTCGGACCAGCTTGTACGCATTCGATTAATCTTACAGTTTTTTTAAGTTAACGATCATGTAAACTTTCAGTAATTCTGGAGTTTGTGAGACTTAAACTAATAATTTTTAAAAAACAAATTTAAAATCTGAATTATACACTTGAAGGTTTAAAAAAGCCTTACTTGTTTTAAAGGGTACTTAAGGAGGAGATGTTTATGGCTGATAGGATTTTATTTTTAGGCCTATCCTATTAGTATTGATAAAGAGATTAGAGGCTATTAAGCTGTTATTACTATTTAAATTGTATATATTTTTTATTAAAAAAATATTGTTTCAAAATAAATAAACATTGTTAAAGTTATAGGAATCTCAAACAAAAAAAATTCTTTGAATCTCGATCAAATTTTGGGTTATAATTTGTGAACTAATTTAAGGTTTAGCTAAAGCGACTTGAATCGATTTTATCCGAAGGCCGACCAGATGACGATGTCACATCGACCACCTGCTGGTTCTACTCTTTTTAAGAAAGGAAACCAGCCTAGCGCCACGTTCACGTGTAGCCAACCATATTGCCTCACTTTCAATCCTTCAACACGAACCCGCCACGTGTGTTCAATTGATGCACGAATATGAATCCGAACCGTTCAAACTTCTTCTTGTTTGACATCCCAAAGCCAGTCACATCAATTGACCTGTTCAAGTGGTGGACCCACAGATAACCTTCCAAGCCTTTTAAGAGTTGATTAGCCGCGTAAGGTGATTCTTGATGTCAAACAAAGCTTTCGGCGCCGTTTGGAATTCCGAAAGGCGTTTTATAATTTTTTTTTAAAATATATATATTTTTAAATTATTTTAATGCATTAAATAAAAAATAATTTTTTAAAAATAAAAATATTTTAAAAATAACAATTATTACATTTCTAAACATCTCTTTAAATGGTCAAAATCTAAGAGTTCATGCCATGTACATATTTCAAAAAAAAATTGATCCTCAAATTAAGCTTCTAGCTCGATCATTTGCACAACAATAAACCAACATCAATTAATATTCAGCATCCCATGCATAATGCTCTTAATTTTTTTAAAATTCTTTGTTTTATTAATTTTCATGGATTAAATTATTTTCTTGTTATTTAAATAATTTGTATCATTTTCATAAATAATTTATTTTTCTCCCAAAAATATACATTTTATGTTTTGTAAATTAATGAGATATATGACAAAAACTCCAAAATCCAGGAAACTAAAGGGTATTTCTAATTGAATGAAAATAAGCATGGATAGTTTGAAAAAAAAAATGCTCAGATCAGTCACGTAACAAGTTCGTTTGCTGTAAGGAGAGTGAGAAAAAAAGTTTTGCTTGGTGGGACAAAAATCGTTTTTTAGGTAATGTTGTAAAATATGTCATAAAAAATTGTCAACACAAAATATTTCTTAATCATTACATAAAGTTTATGAATTTAAAGATATTTTTAATTTATTAAATTATAAAATAATATTTCATAAAAAAACTAACAATATTATTAATAATTTCAATCATAATCATAATCATAATCATCCTCTTATCATCGCCACATCCTTCATTTCTAACTTAATTTTTTTTTTGTTATCATTCTTACGAAAATTATTATTATTAATTTTTTAATGTTATTAATCACTAAAATTATTTTATTATCATCCTATGTACCAAACATCATAAAAAAAATCCATGAAAAATGTTTTTAGTTTCATGAAAAAATATAATATATACTTGACTTTGTATTTTGCTAAAAAGTCTTGTGTGCACAATGCAGTTTCATAAATTATTTTATTTAAGCAAAGCAATTTATTTTGGATCCAATTTAAAAAACTCATCATCTAATTATTAATGATGAAAACATTGTTTTATGCTAATGATAGTTTCAACTTAAAACTTAACACAGAACAAAGCAGGATTGAAATCAAAGGACATGACATGGGAGATAGTTTTAAACAAACGTGTCCTAAGCCTCCATTCAGTTAAATTGAAGATTAAAATCTTCAATCATTGAAGGATCTTATCTTTTCCTCCCCTTTTTTGGCACAAAAAGATGTCGTCTCGGATACTCTAAAACGGGTTCGGAGTGCATGTACGTGGAATGATGGTGTCTCTACCGAACTACGAAATGTCAAAAACAAGGAAACACGTTAATAATTGATGAAAAAAACTACAATATTACTATTATTAGTATACACTAATGACTAATCTTTTGCATTTTTTTCCTGGTTTTGTTAAAACCTCTATCGAGCCCTGGTCGCGTGTGAGGGGGGATGATGGCCACCCTCACCCGTCTCCCAGTCCTTTTTTTTTTATATCTAGATGTCAGGTGAAATTAATAGTACTCATTAATTTTACGCAAATTATAATATTTCCAAATAAATAAATAAATAAATGTAGGTGGAGTTTAATTTCATATTAGTCGGAACAAGACAAGAGACTTCATTAATTAGATTAAGTTTTTACTCGGCACATGTTCTTTCATGCGTATAGCATTTTTTTAGTAACATTATACTGTTACTAGCCATAATCAGCCCATGCTAATTTCACGTTTTGCACATTTGGGAGCTAGATCACACGCGTACGGAGAGTGTTACAGGCGATTATGTAACAGGGACCTAAGCGTGTATGCCACGTAGAGCTCGACAGGGACTCGAAGGAAAAGGCAAGGTGGGGGCGGTCAGTCCGTTTGGGCGGCTTAAAGCCTCCCTGTCACCATTAACATCCAAGAGGGGTCCGTCACATTGTCTGCGATGCCAATTTTACCACCCGTCAAGATTTTTGCAACGCGTGGATAAACAGGTTTTTTTGGTGCAAGAGAAAAGGATATGGTGTCAACCAGGTGTATGTTACCGCTAGCAAGAGTCCAATCCAAAAGGTTGATGATGGTGGGAAAGATTAGACAAGGGCTACAGTTTGTTTATTCAGTAATTCCAAGCTCCGTTTGTCGTTGGCTTCTAAAAGTCATTATCCTCGGTCCTTACAGGCCATATCGAGTTGAAATCCGATCGAGGGGGAAAAGGTGAAAAATAAAATATTTGAGATATGCATAGATTGATGATCAGGGAATTTGATCTCGAGGGGCAAGGTCGCTTCGATGTTAAGCTATCTAGATTTTTAGCTTTTCTCGAGCTGCTTCAAGTTTATCAACCAGCCTGGACGTGTAGATGGAGTAATTGTGCTTCCCTGTCACATCTTTCTTTGATATAAAAAAAAATGGAAGGAAAAAAAAGCATCGATGAATGGACGTCATGCCTAACCCCGGAGGCCTTCACAGATTAAGGAAACATAATTAACAGCATGCATGAATTTTCGAGGGATAATTATTAGTCACAAACATTTTAAGATGGAATCATTCATGCAGTCTGAAAGCCTTAAAAAACCTTTTGTTTATGGACACCTTAGCAATTCCTTTTTCTTTTATTTCGGCACTCTTTCAGAGCAAAGTACTTGAAACCAATTGCATCGGCAAGAATACCACGTCTGACGAGCTATCATCGAGGATGGGGAAATTGTAACTGGCCGAAAATTATTGGCACAAAAGAATTAGTATGAAAATAAAATGAAAGCAGTCACATGTCAACACCAGCGATAATGATGATCCAATATTCGAGCTCGAAATGTAAAGATTTCTTGATATTTTCCATAAAAAAATCCACCCAACAAGAAAATTCGGGAACAGCGAGGCAGCGTCGCTGATCAAACTTTCCACGATGGCTCGTTCACTTTGCCATTATACACGACAAAACCTTGTTACAAGCTTACAAACATTATTTAATCTCTGAAAAATGCAGCACTAGGGAGTTGATAATCGAGAATACCACTTCCCCTGCTTGGTACAGGAGAAAGATAAATATAATAAAAAAACACGAGAAAAACAAAAGTGAGGAAATTCTTATAACTTTATAATGGTATAGATATTATTTTCCATCTTCTTTTTATATCTATCTTTTTTGGAAGAGGATGGTGAGTTTTATGGTTAACATAGACTTCATACTATATATAATTTTTGTCCGGCATTGTTTTCATAACATGGTTGATGCAAGTTAAGGTAGTGTTTGACATTGTAGTAGCAATTACTTTTTAAAATATTTTTTATTTAAAAATATATTAAATATATTTTTTATTTTATAAAATTTATTTTTGACATCAGCACATCAAACGATAAAAAAAACACTAAAATATTAATTTGAAAAAAAAATCAAATCTTGTGAAAAGCGCGGTTGAACCACATAAACAAATAATCACTAAAGGTGATTTCCTAGATATTTTTTTATTTGAATAGATTAGAAAATACTTATTTTTCAGTATTTTAAAAGGTTTTATAATTATACAAGTTACATTTATTAAACCCAACCTAGTCCACCTGGGTTAGGTTTTAAAAAAATCAATTTGAAGTGATTTAGTTTGCTTAACTGGATAACTTACAACCTATAACCTGATTTATTGTTTTTTGTCAAATCTCTTTTCTCAAAATAAGATTGTTTTGATTAACTTGGATTAATATGAGTTAACTCGTTTAGTTTATGATCCGAGTTTGGAATCAAATAATAAACAACATATTTAATAACTTTTGTACAAATAACATTTATTGTAGAGTAAAGATGTTTCCTGCTAAAATATATACCACTTTTGTTATGTAAAATATGATTTTTCTCTTTATCCTCCTATAAAAAAGATATTCCAACATTTCAATATTATCTTTTATTGTTAGTTTTTATTTTATTTGCCATAAGTAAATCAAACCGATTTGAAACAACGAAATTTGTCTTTCTTCTCCTTTGTATATCATCTCATCATCCTTCCTTTTCTAGAGATTTTTCTCTATTGATGCAAAATCAAATATATCTCACTTTGGATGAAAGGACGCAAAACACTAAATAATCAAGCATGAAAGTTTATTCTTTTAAAGAATATCATCCTTCAATATTAGAAATTTGAAACTTAAATTGAAAAATCATCTTATAAATTAAAAACGTTTCATTCACCAAATCAAAAATAAATTTTAGGAAATATTTTGATATGAACACAAAATTAAAATTTAGAATTATAAAAGTCAACGCCTAATAATTATGATTAAAGCCCTGAAAACCATGATGTCATTTGGAAGTAGGAATCAACACCATTTCAATGTGTATTTTTTTTTCTTTTTGATGTAATCCCTTCAATCCCTATATAGGAATCATTTATCTCAATATTGATTTTCATGAGTCTAAAGTCCTTGAGTATAAATCTTATTTAGGTCCAACACTTATACCTAGTTAAATATTTATGGGTCAAACGCCTATATTTAGTTAATCATTTATGAGTCCAACACCCATACTTAGTTAAACATTTTTAATGTTGGGCTGCAAATCATCTAACCTTAACAAGGTTTATAAGGATTTCTCTTTCTTGGAATTGAGAAGAGATGTCGTTTGTAGGTGTCCTCTTATCAGTTTGGATGTATTTATTATGGATTGTTAATAAGCCTCCATGTAGGAAGTTGTGTTGAGAAGCTTCAAATTTAATCCACGAAAGAGCTTACGATTATTGTTCTTAGGAGAACAAAACATCTTTGTTGAGGTGGTGTCTATCATATCCTATTCTTAAAGAGATGTGCGATCACACTATAGAGATCATATCAATCATTTCCAATGTAAATTATGATATAGTACTAGGAAAATTTTTATTTCTTCCAAAGTAAATGTGCTATCGCACTAAAAAGAGTGAATCCATCACATTTTTGGAAGGTTGAAGGCTTGTATCCAGGGGAGAACGTATCCATCCTCGTTGCTGAGATAATGTTTATACCATTCTTAGAGAGATGTGGGATTGTATTAGGAATACCATGTCAATTCCTTTCAGGGTAAATTGTTATGTAGCATTAAGGAAATGATCATTCTTTTCAAAGTAAATGTGTTATCACACTAAAAAGAGTGAGTCTATCCTATCATTGGAAGGTTGAGAGGCTTGTGTTGTAGGGAGAACTTGAAAAGTGGAAAGCTTACTTTGAACAATTTAATTCATACATAAGAAATTTACATTCTTAGTCATTGACCATAATACATTTTTATCTTTCCTTGAGGTATAATCGAATAAAAATATATATTTTTACTCGAGATTATAGTCTCGACCCTAAAGAGGGGAGATAATGCCATTCCTCCAATAGAGGTTTTCTAGGTGATCGTTGAAGGGATTCCTCCAAGATCAACATAATTCTTTGGATTATTATGAAAATAAGACTAGTAAAGGATAACCTACCCTGCCAGGTTTAGAAACATGAATGAAGTCCTCGACTTAGAATAACTCTTGAAGTTGCACGGTCTAAATCAACATTCTGCTGGTACCCGCTGAAAGCTTTCCAAAACCTTGGGGCTCCAACTTAATGGTAATTAGGGATGATAATAACCCAACTTTTAAAAGAGTAATCAATGGCTTTTCGATCATTTCTCACAGATAGCGCCATTGATGAAATCCAAATTTATCCCATGGGTTTGTAAGCCAAGTTGATATTTGAGATACTTGGTTAATCTCTTGATTTTGACAATATGATCCATCATTCTCGGGCGAGATGGCTGGTAGATCATGCTTGATACCTGTAAAAGATCATCTCTTTCTTTTATAGTTTAAGAGAAAAAATAGTCATAATTTAAAAGAAAACCCTGAAAATAGATATGCCTTTCGCAGTGGAGAAAAACTGAACCTGCTTTTGAAGGTATCTCACTTTCTTTTATAGTTTGTGAACACTCTTTATTGAAGAGAAATGGTTAGAGTGTCAAAAAATATCCTTGACTTATCAGGATAAAATATTATTGATTTGTCATGATAAAATATCATTAATTTATATTTGAAACATGGAGTCTGAGATTATTTGGAGTTAAAAAGAGCACGAGTTTAGTGCTTTACTAAACCTAGATATGATGGGTATGACAACTCACTGGATTCACACATATTTAGACTTAGCACTTGACTGAGTCTAGAAATAGTGGATTATTACTCTCTTTTTAATCAATTTTTTTAAAAGACTGATCCAAACAAAAACAACAAATGCTGATATATCATGCTGATCTATCGGAAACTACTGGAATAGTTAACAAAAACGAGTCTAGCCAGCCAGCAAAGAAAGCTTTTTGAATGAGCAATTTGCATAGAGAATTAACGAAGCAGAAGAAGCATCCAAGTAGTTGAATTACAGGTCCACACTAATTTGCATAAAATAAGCAAAGCCACATCATGTACTTTCTCGATAATGATTATTAAGTATTAACATCTCTTGAGTTGTGATTCCACAAAATTCAAAAGGGCATATCTGTCACGAGACTTCAAAAAAAAAAAAGTCCAAAAAGAAATGTTTGATACGCGTCTCTATGAGGCCCATATTCTTTCTCGCCATAACCGACCTTTCAATCCCTTCAAATCCCCCCCCCCCCCCCATCTCTCTCTTCACTAGCACCAAACCCCAACCTTTCTCTCTTCTCTCTCAGAACTAAAACAAGAAACCCTCACAACAACTCAAGAATTCTTCGATTCCGAATTCTTGAAAAGCAAACAATATCATCAAGAAATGGCTCAAAGAGCAGAGAAAGAAGAGACCGAGTTCAAGGTACCAGAAACCTTGACTTCATGTATCAATAATTGTGGAGTTACGGGTAATCCTGCAACTAACAACATGTGTCAGAAATGTTTCAACGCTAGCACCAGCACGTCTAATTCTTCTTCCTCTTCCACCGCCACTAGCATGACGTTTGCAGCAACAGCCACCAGCGTATCTAACAACGAGATCTTAAAATTCACCGGCGAGAAGTCGGCGAGATCCAGCATATCTCGTTCGCTGGTGAAAGATCCACAAAAGTCGCCTGAAACAGCATCGGATAAAGAAAGATCCTGTGCCTATCATGTGGCGAAGAAAGAGGTGAACAGGTGCTCAGGGTGCCGAAGAAGAGTGGGATTGACTGGATTCCGGTGTCGGTGTGGGGAGCTGTTTTGCTGGGAGCATCGGTACTCAGATCGACATGATTGTAGCTACGATTACAAAACTGCAGGTCGCGAAGCTATCGCGAGAGAGAATCCTGTTGTTAAAGCTGCCAAGATTGTTAGAGTCTGAATCAAGAAAGAAGACGTACATTTCAGGGTGATCGATTCTCTCGATACAAACCGAATAGATCTCGACCGAGTACGTTCTACCAAGAGATATCGTTGAATCATCATGGGTTTCAAGATTATCAAGAAGTTTAAACACCGAGATCAAGATCAAATTCTTCGTGTTGTTGGATCAATCTATAGATTTTCATTCACTTTTTTTTTTTTACTTTTTTTTAGAAATTAAAGATTAATATTATTAATATTATGATGCTTATTATTGTGCTTGATGTTTTTGTTTTTGTTTTTGTTAGAGCTTGGATTGGACATGATTGTTTCTGGAAAGTTGATGATGGCAATGTCATGTGAATGTAAATTGGGATGAAAACGTGAGGGCTTTTATGTCAATTTATTTTACATGTGGACTTGGAATTTTCAGCTGTGAGGTTTGGAAAGTTCCGGGGCCCACATGTGATGTTGTGTTCTTTTAATATATCGTGAGATTTTAATAAGCCAGTGGGGGTGGCAAAATAGCGTGATAAGTTTACTTTAGTTGACACTTGACATGATTGGCATTGTAAAAAGAAAGAAAGAAAAGGCTGTAAGGTGGAGTTGGGCGTGATGGGGACATTTGCGCAAGTGGTTGCGTTTGTTTGCGAAATAATAATGGAGGTGTTGAGATCTCGAGAAGAAGTAATGATCGGATGGCTGTGGTTGATTGGCATGTAACTGACTTCATGGAGGCGCGGGTACAGGATGGAATGGAGTAGGAATTAGAGACCAATTTTATTTTTTTTTGTGTGGGGAGGCGGTAGTTGTCCTTTCGATGCCTTGTGAAGCTGTCCAAAATAGGAACCAATAAGAATGTCACATTTGCTATTGGCTCCGGGGGAGACGATTTTTTTTTTTTTTTTTTTTAGTTTTTGGTAGCAGGAGGATATTCTATGATGGCAACGAGTCCGGTGGGGTTTGCCTCTCACCAAAACCCCATAATTGTCCTGGAGGAGGTTGCATCTAGTGATGAGATTTGAAATGCTTTTCGATGGACAAAAATATTTAGTGTTTTTCTTTTTTGATATATTAATATAAAAAATATATTATAAAAAAATATTAGAAAGACCGGTATTCAAGTATTATTTATATGAATAGTAATCATTTCAAAAAAAAAAAGTTGGTATTGAAATATTTCTTATATGAACCGTGATCATTTTAGATTTTTTTTATTTGCATTATTTTGTTTATTGTTAGGTTATTTTGCTTTTGCTTTTTGTTTAACAATTGCAGTTTGGGTTTTTTAAAATTGATGCTCAATCAATTATAAAATAATATTTGGAATTATGAATACGCGAGACAATGCTAGATAAAATAAAAAATAAAAAAAATGACACAATCTATTGTGTATTATAATATTTAGTTATAGTGTTTTTTGTTTTTATCATTTGACTTTTTTTATTTATGCTTTAATCTTTTTATAATAAGTTGACTAGAAATTGAGTTTAAAGTTTTATTTCTGTTGGTTTTATATTAGGCTTTTGTGATATTAAAAATAAATTTTGATATTAAATTAATATTTGATTTGTAAAAGAAAAATTCAATTTTATTTATTCAAACCATTTAAAACTTCAAGAAACAACATATCTATCTCTTCTTTTCAACTCAATTTTTAGTTGAATCAACATATTTATTATTATTAATAATATATATAATTTTTAATTTATTTTATTGAATATACATATAAACTTTTTAGTCTACAATTAAATTTTTTTTATGATAATTTTTTTAACAATGTCCGCACTCTTTTTATGCATTGATAAAATAATTTTTTTTTATTAACGTGGATATCCAGGTCAGCTTGCGCGTACTTCGACTAATTCCATGGGTCCTGAAGTTAACGACCATGTAAGCCTCCAATGATCTTGAGGTTTGTGAGATTCAAACTGTTAACTTTTAGAAAGCAAACCCAGAAGTCATAGAATCGTAATATCAAATTGGTACAAAAATAATTAATTTTATATTTTTTCAAACAAAAAACCTCCAACTACGGTATCAAACACACACACACACACACAAATCAGGTTCTTTCAATAGTTTGGGGCGGGTCTCTAGTTTCTACCTGATGAGGTGAAATTTTATCCCTATCATAAAAAAAATACTAATAGTTTTCAGCGTTTGCTATAACTAGGTATCGGAAAACATTATACAAGTTTTAAAATGTGGCACAACTCTACTGCTCCTATCGATTAAATTTTTCTCACACAAACAGGCATCTGCCTGGAAAACGAAAAGACTGCCCACTTTTTGCTGAAAGCAAGAAGGAAATTCGGTTTGGTTCCATGATGCTAAAACTTGCTCGGCAACTCCAAAACCAACCA
>Ga0307515_10023569_pt1 | contig 10777 bp, 3 predicted proteins | sample 17_EM_MG_FD_194513 | JGI IMG/M metagenome (GOLD analysis project Ga0307515, IMG submission 194513) | Populus trichocarpa ectomycorrhiza microbial communities from riparian zone in the Pacific Northwest, United States - 17_EM | ecosystem: Host-associated > Plants > Roots > Unclassified | place...
CAGATAAATAGTTAGACGGAAATTATAAATTAATACTTAGATTAGAGACTTCGGCCCTTTATTAACTACTTCTAAGATAACTAGGCTAAATGCTACCTCTAATAAACTACACCTAAGCAACCCTACCCCATAACTCTACAGGATTTGCCCCTATTTAACTAGAAATAGGCTACTTACCCTATATAAGCTTTAACTAGGAAAGACTAGAAGGACCCTAAACTATACGCGAAAACTATCTTATAAGGAAATACGGCAGTACGCTAAGCGCTTAAAAAAAGCCTAGATAGTAGCCTATATAAATCTAAAAAAGGCCTAGAAATTAATATAATAGTGGGCAAATAAGTATAGGCGAGAGCCTAACTTTACTATAGGAAATATAGTCTAGATTATCTTATATATACTAAATTTAGGTTAAACCTAAGAGATATATTGGTTAAAAATTGGTCCTAGTTACCTAATCTCACGTACTACCTTAACAAATCGCGACCGATACTTATACTTACGATACAACCCGGAGCTTTCGGCTACACTCTCCGACCTTCAGACTCTACTTTCAGGTATATAGGTGTCCAAATTTTCAAACCCTTGCCAAGCCAGCCTTTGATTGGTTAAAAAAAAACTTGCGCGCGGTAAGTTATGGCAGAATCCACGTGACGAACTTTAAAACCTTAAGTTCTACCAAAGCTCTGCAAAAGCTCTACTAAAGGCTTTACAGCACCTCTGCCTATCTAGTGTACTGGCTGGAGTATATAGTGCGCAGTGGGGTCTAAGAGGGTCCCCCTTAAAGCTCTGCTCGAAGCTCTGCTTAAAGCTTTACTTAAAACCCTATACGGAGCTTGTCAGAATTAAGCGAGAGGTGCTGACTAAGCTCTGGACACATTGCGAGGACGAAGTCCGCATGTAATCTATATAGACATCAACCGCATCTACTGCATCACGAATCAATCAATATTCATCGTCTGCGTCATCTCTATCATCAATTAGACCCTCAAGATACCTCCGCTGTGACCCCATGACCTTATAATTCCAACAGGTTATAAGCCCGGGTAGCAACACCTCTCCTGACTCGAAAATCGACCCCTAAAATAACCTCCTCTACCTTAACCTTAATGACACCTACGTACGACCACAAGGCCGGTAAAATCGTCATTTTCAATGGAGACAACTTTGCAGACTAGGAGCGCACCTGCGAGGCAGCCCTAATTATGTTAGAGGGCTAGGATTTTGTCACTAGTGCAGAGGACCCAAATCAAGTTAATTTAGCTGACGGAAGAAGAAGACGAGGGGAAGTAAACAAGATTATCTACAATTCGATAGGAGACGACCGTTAGGAAGAGATGCGTGCGATAATAAAGGCGTACGATATTTAGGGAATGTGGGAAGGAATGAAGAAGTTTAATAAGGCCAATAATGAGGTCTATATCTCTAGACTTCGTAGGGAGTTCTATAGCACTATATTCGACCCTATAAAGATGCAAATTATTGAGTTCCTTTATATACTAAATCGATTTAAGATTAATCTAGCCTTAATATCTTAAGTACTTACTAACGACGATATTAAAGAGCAACTCCTCCTGGCCCTACTAAGTAATATTATATAGTAGAATACGAAGACCTAGTGTCTACGAGATAAACGAGACCTTAAGAGCTGTATTACCCTTCTTTAGGAGCAAGAGACTGCTCTCCCTATATAGACTGCTGCACTTATATACGAAAGGAAAGACGAACCTAGGGGGAGAAGGGGAAACCAAGGTTAAGGTTAAGTAAGGGGTAGAGGTCGTACTAGTAGATTCGACCATTCCTTACGTTATAGCTTATCGTCTTAAGTTAGTAAAGAGCCAAGACAACTAGAAAGAGATAAGTGCCGAGTATGCTATTAAAAAGGTTATTACTAGAAGGACTATCCCCTGCTTAGATAATTCCGATTTAATAACGCTAAGAAGATAGATTAAGGTGCTCCTAAGGCAGAGGAAGTAGGGAATGTAGCTATAGCTAAGGAAGAATTCAACAGCGATTTAATCTACCTTAACCCTAACCCTAAACGTGCTATATTTACAATAACATCACCAGCTTAGGCTCTTAACTTAAGAGTAACTAAGCACTTTACTAGTAACTAATTAGACCTAGTATACTTAAAGAGATGGAATATACCTTAATAGGTCCGTACTGTAAATAGGATCGTTGTCCCTGCTATAGGCTATAGCTAAGTTTAAATCGGTAGCCTAAGGCTAAAAGACGTCTGGCTTATACCTTCGTTTAAAACGATCAAGCTAATCTTAGTAAGGACTCTCACTTAAGAAGGCTACTTAATTACATTTAACCCAGACGATTAAGCTACTGGTAAGCATAAATTAGGTGCGACGTTTAAGGCCACTATAAGGAATAACCTCTACGTGCTATAAGAGCATTAGGAAGCACTTAATGCGATAGCGGAAGTATATAATTTATAACTAAGCCTTAATAAAACAGATGCTGAATTATAGCATCGCCGAATTGGATACACGAACTATAGTAATCTGCTTAAGCTATAGCACTCCTTACTAGGCATGCAGCTTAGGAAGAGAGTAGTACTAGTTAGTAAGAGCACGTGCGAAGCCTGTCTAGCTAGGAAGATATAAGAAATACTAAGTAAGAAGACGACTAAGCGTAAGAAGACACCTAGTTAAGGGCTATATCTTAATACTATGGGACAAATCGGTACTTTAATTAGAGGCTATAACTACTACCTACTAGCCCTAGACGACGCTACACGCTATACCTAGGTTATTCCTCTTAAAACCCTATAAACTGAAGAAGTACTGCCGTATATTAAAGAGATTATTGCGAGGGTAGAGAGGTTTACTAGAACTAAAGCTGCATGGATTTAAGCGGACAATAGAAAGGGGGAGTTTAGCCATAGATTCCAAGACGAATTAATACCCTAGGGTATTAATTTTAAGCCTTGCCCGCCATATAAGCACTTATATAATGGCGTAATTAAGCGCGCAATCTATACAGTTGACTGTAAGATAAGGTCACTTCTATTTTAAGGAAATATACTAGTTAAACTCTGGTGCTACGCAGTCGAACACGCCGTTTGGATTAAGAATCGAGTACTAACCTTAGCACTTCCATTTAACGACGAGCGTAGTAGTGCTATTACACCGTACGAGGTATACACCCGACGAGTCCCTAACCTTAAGAATCTAGTTATCTTTAGGTGCCACGCTAACCCAATTAATACGCTTAAGAAACACCCTAGGAAGTATAACTTGAGAATAAAGCCTAACTACGTCTTTATGGGATTAAAAGGGAGTAGTTAATTTAAGATAATGAACCTGCATACGTAAGTAATTAAGCTCTTTAGAGATGCTAAAGTAAATAAGTATAGGTTCCCTTATAGAGCACGTTAGGTGTAGGCTATAAGCTAAGCCGCAAACTAACCTAGATCTCCCCCTATTACCTTAAACGGGCCGATAAAGACTCTAGTTGCGAGAACTAAAAGTAGGCTAGATAGTAACTAAGTGGGCCGCTTAAGCTGAGTGGGAAGCCTAGGTTAAGACCGAGTGGGCCGCTTAAATTAAGTAGGAAGCCCAGGTTAAGATTAAGCGGGACGCTTAAATCTATAAGGTGATGCTTAGGGTAGGACGCCCGTATAAAGCATATTGATACGCATTCCTTATGCGCAGAGAATAAGGTCTAGAAGGTTGCCAAATATAAGGGTTTTCAACGATACGGTAGTTTAGTCAGTAATAGCTATAAAAGCTATCTACCTAGAAGCTAAGAATACTACCTCCTTAGGAGCACCTATAGCACTGTTTAACGCTATTAAGCTAGATCAGGCCTTAAGGGAGGACGCTCCTAGCTGGATAAAAGCTATCTTTAAAGAATTTCTTTCTCTTAAGAGAATGCACACCTATACTATTATAAGGGGGACAGTACCAGAAGGAAGGTTATTACTTCCGAGCAAGCTAGTTTTAAAGCACAAGTATAACGCTAAGGGAGAAGTAATTTGTAAGAAGGCAAGACTGTGCATCTAGGGAGACAAGCAGACCCCCAATATCGACTATTTTGAGACATTTACGTCAGTCGTACGATACGACACCTTTAGGTTCTTAATGGCAAAGGTGGCAGCTAAAGACCTTAAGCTTAACTACATCGACGTCAAAACTGCATTCTTAAACCCACCGTTGTAAGAACAGATTTATATACAGATTTCTAACCTATTAAGAGACTTTAAACCTAACCTTAAGGGGGTAAAAGACGTCTACTTAAAGCTAAATAAGTTACTCTATGGCCTAAAGTAGGCACCGAGAGAATAGTTTTAGATAGTTAAGAAGTTCTTTAAGAATATAGGTTTAAAAGTAGCTAACGCTAACCCTAATCTCTTTATAGGAAATAAAGTATATATCTTACTATTTATTAATAATATACTAATTACAGGCAAGCGCTAATACCTTAATATTATAAAGATAAGAATCTTAAGAGAATGGAGATGTAAAGACCTAGGGCCTGTAGAAGTATTTATAGGCTTCTAAATTAATCGAGATTGTACAAATCGAACCCTTAAACTACATTAGACGATATACACCAAGAAGCTACTTAAATGGCTAAAAATAGACAACTGTAATCTGGTTAAGCTACTAATACTAATAGGTACTGTTCTAAAGCCTAATATTAAAAATCTCCTTAAGTACAACAATGCGACGGTATACTGATAGATTATTAGCTCTACGATCTACCTATTAAACTGCATACGTCCTAATATTAACTATGCTGTTAGTCAGCTAGCCAGGTTTATAGTAGCATTAGAAAAATCGCATTACCGCTTAAGTAAGCAACTACTACAATATCTAAACGGCACTCTTGAAATTGGAATTACCTACTTAAATTAAAAGATCCATCTTACCTTATACAAGTTTACGTTAACTGACTTACCTACTAGCTATAGTATCTTTACTAACGCTATATGGGGAATAGAATACGATCGGATATTATTCTAAGGTATAGCAGTTGTACGCTATAGGGGAGTCGTGATTTAGATGGCTTAAAGGCAAAAGTTAACGGCCTTAAGTTTAATGGAAGTAGAGATTATAGCAGCGTCAGAAGGAGCAAGGTTAGCAGTATGGCTTAAAAAGCTGACGAGAGATCTGGGGGAGAGAGACGACGACGACAACAACCCTTTTATCCCTACGCTCTACTGTAACAATAAGGGTATAGTCGACTTTTTGTACGACACAAAGCACTACTAGAAAGCCAAGCATATCGAGACTCAATACCTCTTCGTACGAAATAACATGGTTTAGCGAGATTAACTTAAAGTGGTATATATACCAGGTAAAGATTAACCTAAAGACATGCTTATAAAACAGCTACCGATTAACCAATTTACGAAGCACTGTATGACGCTAGGAATCGGTAACTGACGGAGTAAGTAACGGAGCAAGTGATAGAGGTTTTTCGCCTACTATAGGTTTTCCCTCCGTACGTAGGCCAAATGGCGCTTGTAAGGTATTTGGGAATAGCTTTATAATTGCCTATTTAGGAAACAGATGAGCAGACGAGAAGAGCGTCGTCAGCATGGGGGAGTGTCAGAATTAAGCGAGAGGTGCTGACTAAGCTCTGGATACATTGCGAGGACGAAGTCCGCATGCAATCTATATAGACATTAACCGCATCTACTGCATCACGAATCAATCAATATTTATCGTCTGCGTCATCTCTATCATCAATTAGACCCTCAAGATACCTCCGCTGTGACCCTATGACCTTGTAATTTTAATAGAGCTCCAAAGCTCTACTAATATACAGCACTGATATACTAGGAAGGTTCTACAATCGGCCGTATAACCGCCCATACGGTCAATCGCCGTATAATTATCTCTATGAACGGCTTTATGAACGGCTCCACGAACAACTCCACGAACGGCTTTACGAACGGCTCTATAAACGTCTACACGATCGCCCGTACGAACGTCCATACAACTGCCTATGCGATCGTCTCTACAAACGTCTCTACAATTGATTACCCGTACGAGCGTTTGCACCCTATACGCCTATATATGGCTCTATAGAAGCTCTATATAAAGCTCTATATAAAGCTCTGTAAAAGCTCTACTAAAGTCTTTACTAAAGCCTCTGTAAGAGCTCTGCCTATATAGTAAATAGAGCACGTAGTGCGCAGGGGGGTCTAAGGGGGTCTCCCCCTTAAAGCTCTACTTAAAGCTCTGCTCGAAGCTTTGCTTAAAGCCCTATACAGAGCTCTAAAGCTCTACTAACTTGCAGCACTAATATATTAGGAAGGTTCTGCAATCGGCCGTATAACCGCCAATACGACCAATTGCCGTACAATCGTCTCTACGAATGGCTCTACGAACGGCTCTATAAACGTCTACACAATCGCCCGTATAAACGCCCGTACGAACGCCCATACGAACGATTAATTAAACGTCTATACAATTGCCTATACGATTGTCTCTATAAACGTCTCTATAATTCATCGCCCGTATAAACGTCTACACGCCTATATATAGCTCTATAGAAGATCTATACGAAGCTTTACACGAAGCTCTACACAAAGCTCTGTAAAAGCTCTACTAAAAGCTCTACCAAACGCTCTACTAAACGCTCTACTAAACGCTCTACCAAAGCCTCTGTAAGAGCTCTGCCTATGTTATAAATAGAGCACGCAGTGCGCAGGGGGGGTCCAAGGGGGTCTCCCCCTTAAGCTTAAAGCTCTACTCGAAGCTCTACTTAAAGCTTAATACGGAGCTCTAAAGCTCTACTAATACGCAGCACTGATATACTAGGAAGGCTCTATAATCGTTTATATAAACGGCTCTACAAACGGCTCTACGAACGTCTATATAATTGCCTGTACGAACGCCTATATAATTAATTAATTAATTAAACGTCTATGCAATTGCCTATATAATCGTCCCTACAAACGTCTCTGCAGTTAATCGCCTGTGCGAATGCCTGCATGTGGCTCTGTATAAGGCTCTGCACGAAGCTCTACCGAAGCTTTGTATAAAGCTCTACTAAAGCTCTGGACAAAGCTCTACTGAAGCTCTACACGAAGCTCCACCAAAGCTCTACACGAAGCTCTACTAAAGATCTATACGAAGCTCTGCAAAAGCTCTACCAAACGCTCTACTAAAGCCTCTGTAAGAGCTCTGCCTACGCGGTAAATAGAGCACGTAGTGCGTAGGGGGGGAGGGGGGTCTAAGGGGGTTCTCCCCTTTGAGCTTAAAGCTCTACTAACATACAGCACTAATATACTAGGAAGGCTCTATAATTATCTATACAAACAGCTCTATAAACGGCTCTACAAACAGTGTGTCTAACAGTTAGCGACGCTGGCAGCGTAGCTGCTAAGAAGCTGATAATGTAAGCAGTTAGTTAGCGTATAGGGTAGTTACAGTCAGTTAACAGTCAGTCAGCATAAATTCTATAGCGCGCTAAAAGCTCGCTGCCTTAGTGGTAAGATTAGGAAGATTTAAGAAGATAAGGAAGATGAGCAACTAGTTAAGCCGTAACGTAGGAAGGTTTCTTATCAATCTAACGGCGATTTAGCTAATAAATATACGCAGTTAATAGTTGTTAATAAAAGCCTTACTTTTAGACGCAATTAAAAGCAGATTAAGCTCGCTAGTAAGCTTAATTACTACTATAATATAGGCCTTAAGTTTAATAAGATCTATACTAATAACGGTAATAAGGTATATAATATTATTTCTAATCCTCTTACTTAGTGGCTTAATATTAATTAAGTTCTCTACCTAACGTTTACTAGGATCGCTCTTAATATATTCTCTATACTAGCTATAAGCTCTATATATATATAAGTCTTTAGTTAAGCTAAAAAGATTATTACTAGTAAGCGTAATTAATTATTAGCCAATACTATTAAAGCGGATTAGTGCTAGAAATAGTAGCTAATTAAAGGCCTTTTATTAAGTAGTTTAATTAACTATATTAATACTAATAAAGCGTTAACTATACCCTAGTTAATAAGCTTAAATATTAATCTTACTAGCTATAAGCTAAATATAGGGATAGAAAAGCCGGCTTAGTAAGCTATATTTACTAAAGTTTTATATTTAATTAAAATTTAATACTAAAATAGAGCCTTTAGAGCCCTTACCACCTACTACCTTTTTACCTTTTTTAGCCCTTTATAGGCGTATAGGACAATTTTAGCTATATTTAAACACTATATTAGGTAAATTAAGGTAGATTTTTAATTAGGCAATATTAATATTTATATATATAGAGGTACTGCTAAAAATCTGGAATAAAACACCCTTAAATCTATACTAATTGCCTAATTAGGAAAGCGAGCTGACAGCGGAACAGTTAGCGTACCTTATTTTGATGTAGCGGATAGCAAGCGATCTAGTTGGCCGCAGTTAGTTAGCTATAGGGCCTTAAAGCTCGCTGGAGACTGACTGTTGGACACACTGTCTACAAACGTCTGCACGATTGCCCGTATAAACGCCTATATAATTAGTTAATTAATTAATTAATTACCTATATAAACACCAATACAATCAATTAATTAACTAACTAAACGCCTGTATAAACGTCTCTATAAACGGCTCTATAAACGTCCATATAATTAATTAGTTAATTAATTGCCTATATAAACGCTCGTACAAACGATCGATTAAACGCCTATATAATTGGATATACAATCGTCTCTATAAATGTCTTTGCAATTAATCGCCAGAACAAACGGCTGCACGTCTACACGTCTGCACGTAGCTCTACCAAAGCTCTGCACGAGGCTCTACCAAAGCTCTACGTAAGGCTCTATTAAAGCTCTGCACAAGGCTCTGCCTAAAGCTTACCCCCTACTACAAAGCACGACGGAGGTATAGAATTTACGAAACAAATCCATACCTACTAGTATATATTAATTAAGCTCTATACAATAGGGCTCTAAATTAAAGCTTTGGGTTAATTAATCGGCTTATTAATTATAAAGTCGGGTCAAAATTTTCGTTGGGGGGTACTAACGATCTGTATATTATAGCTTATAGAGCTTATAAAGCGCTTTAAAATAACACTAATTTTGTCTATATACCTTAAGGTTAAGTAATATTATGCTAATGTAGAGCTAATAAGAGCTCTATAAAAGCCGTGTATATATAATAAAGCCTTATAGCAGGAACTACGGTAGGCTTATTAATGGGCTAGGTATATAGGTAAATAAGAAGTTAACAACATAATAATAACTAGTGGAGTAATTACCTAATAGATTAACTCTAATTATATTCTAAGATTTACTATAAAGGAGAGAACTATCTAGGTAGGGACTGTGGTCCTTTAAATACACAACCATACTCCTAAGAAATCCCCTTTATACGTAAGGTACGTATGCTCTATTTACTTTATTATAGATCCTATAGATTATATAGATCCTATAGATTACGTTATATAACTTTAGTTACTATTCCTTATTATATAGCTCTATTGGCTCTATCTTAGACTATACCTAAATTAACTAACTAGCTTCTTTTAACTCCTCTCTAAATAGTTATAATATTATACTTAAAGCGTCCGTAACACTATCTCCCTCCTCTTTATTTTTGTCTTTAAAGATTCTAAATATTTCTAAGTTATTTACTAGAGGTATAATATCCGTCTAATTAATTTAGTTAATATTTTTTACTTATTATACCTAAAGCTTCTTCTCTTTCTTTAACTATCCGTTATACTCGCACTATTACTATAATATTATCTCTTAGTAAGATTATACCGTCTCTATATTCTTGTTGTTTAAAAGAGGGCTTAGTTTATATTATATTGGCGAGTCTATCTTTGCGACAACCGTCCTTTTACTTAAAGTGCACTAAAGCGAATATTCGTTCGTCCTATAACGTTTACTTTATCTCTAATACTAAATATATATAACCTATTACTCTTAATAGTCGTCTAGTTCCTTAATTAATTTGTCTTAGGGTCTTATATTTAATCTACTACTACGCAACTAGATAATAAACTGTCTATTACTCTAGCGGAACTGCGTTATTCTTATAATGCTAAACGGGAGGCTGCTAATACTTAGCAACGGGCCCTTAAGTCTTATCTTACGGCGTTCACTTAACTAATTTATCTTAAAAGGGTTATAAAAAGGTTTGTTTTAAAAAGTGGAAACTTATAGAATAAGGTTTATAGGAACTTAGCAATAAAAGAACGGATTCTCTTTTATCTAAAAAGGAAATAAATCTAAGTAGCTTAGTAACTGCTCTTCTTAGGTCCCCTTTAGGTAATTCGTTTTTTAGCGATCCTTTTTTATTAATGCTGCCTAACCTAATCTCTTTTAATACTCCTATACCTTTCTTATAGCGTTTTTTTTTAAATTTTCTAGTAGTTCCTAGGTAGTCTTAGTATAGCCTATCTACTTAACCTTATACTATATTTTATCGTTAATATCCTTATAACTAACAATCTTTAAAACTTACTATTTATCTTTCTCTTATCCTTTATACGTGTCTGCTTTGTAAACTAGTGGCTTAATATTTCTATATACTAACTCTAGCATTGCAATATACTATATAGGGTAGATCTTTATTTTAGCTAGTAGGTTTAACTTAAATATAACTGGTGAAATCCTTTATATAATTTTAAAAGGTCCTAGTCTAACGTAGTCTAACTTCTTACTTAGTTGTTAACTTTTAAATTTTTTGTATAGTAGCTATACTTTATCTCCCTCCTTAAGATCTAGTCCCTTAAATCTCTTAGTATTATAGTACCTTTTTATTCTTTCTTATACTTTCTTTATTAATTCTAT
>Ga0307515_10023570_pt1 | contig 10777 bp, 6 predicted proteins | sample 17_EM_MG_FD_194513 | JGI IMG/M metagenome (GOLD analysis project Ga0307515, IMG submission 194513) | Populus trichocarpa ectomycorrhiza microbial communities from riparian zone in the Pacific Northwest, United States - 17_EM | ecosystem: Host-associated > Plants > Roots > Unclassified | place...
GTATAGTACACTAGCTATTTAACTTGTTCTTTTATTTCTTCTCTTTTTTCTTCTTCTTCTTCTTCTAGCCCTTTATAGGCCTGGGTTAGGCTTTCTAAAGCGAAGCTTAGATGTTGTTCTGGAGAAAAGGAATAGATAGGTATATCATCCGTACTATCCGTAGTAGTTGTTAGTTTTATTGTCTTTTTTGCAGGTTTTTGGTTTTCTTTTTTAGGAGAAGACTAAGGATGTCTTCTTTTTTCTCCTGCCCTAACTGGGCTAGAAGAAGGAGAAGGGGGAGAATAAGTAGATGTAGAACCTTCATCACTTATTTCTATAGGAGGTTTTTTTTTAGACCTATTAGGCCTTAGCAGTGCTGCCAATAGTTAAATATCCGGACTGATTGCCAGGATATTTGATTGACTGACGCACGGGCCGTATTTGATTAAAGCTAGCCTAATTAACGGCCGATTTAATTGAACTTCTAATTAGATATTTGGCTAGGAGGTTGTCCCAGCAACGTGCCGCGATACAGTAGCAGAAAGAATAAAAGGTAAGATATTAAGTTTATTAATTGCAAGAATTCGCAGGAATTCGCTTTAATCTATAAGATCTGCCTTTAGCTAGTGCCTCTGGCACTCACTAGCCTCTATAACCTCTGCTCCTAAGTAATTTCGCTTATCCGTAATAAGCCTTTTGGCCGCTAAGAATACGCGTTCTACCTCACTACTTATTGCTAGTATTAAGAATATATTAAATGCCATACGTGCAAGGATAGGAAAGTTAGTTTAATGCTCCTTCCACTATATAAGCGGGTCCTAGATTAATAGAAGCCGGCAATTAAAAGACCTTAGATAGGTATTAAGCTCCAGACTATCTATATCCTTCTTCTTCTGCTTATAATACTTCCGTGATAGGTAATTAACTAAGAATTCGTCGTATATAAGGTAGGAAGATTTTACGTTATTTGGCTAATTCTTAAAGTTAAAGGCGGAATTAATATTAGGAACCTTTTTACAATAACTTAAAAAAAGGTCTTTAAATGCCTTCCTTATGGTCTTAACCCAACTTAGATACTCTTCCCACTTATCCTTAAAGTACTTAAATTGCTATGCAGGGTGAAGGATAATAGCTACAACGTAAAGAGGTGAGAAATCTGTTAGCTTAAAGTATTTCTTAAGCTTTAGCCAGGCCGTGTTAATACCAGTATTATAGTGCTTAGTTCGTTTAAAATTGGTATTAGACTTATTAATCTCCTTTTGCGCTTTCTTAAGAACATTATATATGAAGTTTATACTATGGAGAACTCTCTATAGTGCGTTATATTGTCCCTCTTAACTAACTCTCTATGCTTAACCTTCCTCTTGTTTATAAAGCTCCCGAAAGGGAACTAGTATTTTTTACTACCTAATTAGGTCCTCCTAATCGGCCTTTTGTAAAAAGTCTTGTTGAAGGTTATAGGCACCCTACTGGTTTAGAAGTTTCTAGCGGGTTTAGTAAAGGGTAATAGCAGTACGTAGTTTAATTGCTAGCATTTATTAGTATAATAGCTAATATAAATTGTAATAACTTAGATAAATGGCTCTAAACAGAGCCTTAAATAATTGCTATCTTTATAATACTAAATTAAGGAGAAGAAGAAGGGGTTGCTAGGACCGATATAAATAAATATATACAGCTGACTGCTAAGGCTTATTATGCAGTATGCCTAAGTTATATGGTTTACTATAGGTGCTATTATAGGAATATGCGGTATAAGTTGCCAGCTGGTAACTTATAGTAACTTATTACGACCGTAAAGAGCCTAAAAATAGCGCGTAGTATAATACCCCTAGTGGTAACTAAGAATGGTAATATATAACATAATAGTAATGTGCGACATAATGGTAATATGCGATATAATGGTAATGTGCGGCATATTGCGGCGATATGGCGGCAATATGGTAGGTGATGTACTCTAGTACTGTTATATAAATAAAAGAAATAGAATATACCACGAGAAATTATAGCCTTAGTTAAATTCTACTGAATTCCTCTATTAGTAAGAAGCTGGTAATATTAGAAGTTTTCCTCCTAGCACTCTCTAAATGTTATTATCCTTATTAAATTATGGTTGATATAGATATAGATATTATGGAGCTTGCTGATCGGGCCTATACTATTCCAAATTTTAAATGCGTTATCGTATAAAGCACTAGCTAGCTTCTGCTTAAGCTTACTAACGCTCTTACTAAATAGTAAGGCCTTAATAACTAAGTTAATGATATAACCGAGACATCGTAGGCGTAAATAGCCAACGTTAATATCAAACCGAGTTGCTAGCTCCTTTAGCATAGTATTATTGTCCGTAGCATTATCTATTATAAATACCCCAAGATTCTGGCTAATCTCGTAGTCATTAATGATATCAGCTGTAATTTCTGCAATTAATTGGCCAGATTTTGCTCTATTCACTTTCCGGAAACCTAGAAGATAGTGCTTAAGCTTATACTCCTTACTAATAAAGTAAGCGCATATTGCTATATAGTCGTCACGATTTGGAGAGCGCCAGCCATTAAGTAAGAGGTTAATTTTACTTTTTATACATAAAATCTTGTCCTTAATCTGTGTCTTCCTTAACTAAAATATATCTATTACCTAGCCCCTAATTATAGTATGCGAAGATAAAAGAATTGCTTTAATCTTAGGTCGGCTAGAAATAAGAAGCTGTCGAAATCGTGTATTTTGAATAGTTAAAAAGCTAAGGTTGTAGGCAATGATTGTGTTAATAAGGTTCTTCTTATATTTAAGATCGTTGAATGGCGGTGGAAGAAGACTACGTTGTATAAAGCCTACGTAAGTAGAACCTTGTCCTTATAATAAGATAGAGTTAGGATCTTTGCTGGCTCTAGTTATTCTATAGGTCTTTTTTAAATGAGATGCAATTAATAAGGTAGAGAGTGTATTAAAGAGCTGGGTACTATAAGCCTTTTTTTAATGGCAGCGCTTATAGAGCTAGAGCTTCTTATAGCCCTTTGCTTGTAGATTAGCTCTATACTAATAAACCTAAGAAACCTTTACCTTTATATTTAGGACCCGTTTGTTGCGTAAGCGATACTGCACATCCTAAAGAAGCTGGCTACGGTATTTAAGAGTATCGTATTAAATATTAAAAACGCAGGCGTGCGAGGTCTGAGTAGGCTAAGATACTTCTGAGGTAGTCTTAAGTAAATCAAAATCAGATAATTGAGAAGTTTTGTTAATATCTAAACTCATATTACCCTTTAAAGTTAATAGGGTTATTATATAATAAGATAATAGTGGGTAATCTGAAAAATTTTAAACCGGATAAACTATTAACCGAGACTATTAATTAGTTATTAAATATCTGACCTCGGTTTAAATATTTGATTGGCTTGACTAATATCTAATCTCGTATTTGATTGATTAGACTGACGCTTGAACTGATTAAACTTCCAATCAAATCCGTTGACTGTTGGCAGCACTGGGCCTTAGCATTTTGTATCTTATATAGGGGTTCCTAGTTTTTACTATCCTTATACCCTTTCTCCTTACTAATCCTACTAGAAGATTTCTGGGGAGATTAGGCTAAAAGGTAGTAGAAAATCTAGCCTCTATATTTCGTGGTTTTGGTATTTGGTTTTGGTGTTCCTGTCTGTGCCTTGCTTATAAGCTAGGACCACCCCTAAGAAGAATTTTCTGTTGGGGGAAAGGGGGTAAAACGACAAATAAATCCACCTCTAGCTCGCTAGGTAGTGGGACTTAAGTCTTAAAAGTTTGATGGTAAGATGGGTATGCGTAAGTTTTGAAGTGTGGCGCTACCTTTTGGTAAGGTTGCATGTGCGGTGGTATATGCAGACAGAACGAGCCTTCCCAGGTACAATAAGTCACAGTACGTGAGGGTTCCTCAGTTTTCCTCAATCTGCTGCTGGGAGAGGACGCTCTGCCTCATTTCCTCGGCCCTTCGTAGAACCTCCTCGCTGGGTGGCGAGTTCTTCATCCTCTCTGCAATGGACATAATATCCTTATATTTCGCCTTCGATTCTCGCTTGGACCTTTCTTGCTGTACCACCCTCAGCTTCTCTAAAACCCAGTCCATCCCGCGGTATCCAGGGTCAATATCGTGCCAGGACGGCCACTCAAAGGAGATAGATTCCGCCCCGTAGCCTGCCAACAGCGACAAAATCTCAGCTGTATTGCCATTTATGAAGTCGAGGGTGCGCCTGACCGCCGGCACATCCGCGACGTCTACCCAAAGAAAAGCGGTGTTCTGCTCGGGGTGGCAATATCGTTTATATGCTATATCCAGCGGAGTGCTCCCTTGTTTGTCAGCGGTATCAACGGAAGCCCCACTTTCAAGAAGAGCGCGGACGACTTTGTAGTTTCCGACCATGGTGGCCATACTCAGCGGCGAGCCCCAAGTGCTCGACTGGCAAAGGTCGAGCTGATGAGGCTGGTTGTATTTTTGTAAAAGCATGAACACAATCAGCTTCGTCGTTTCGGCATCCTCTGGATCTTCGCTAGTAATGTGAATCGCACAATGAAAGGCAGAGAACTCCTCATCGGGATCATGGTGGCGGAGCACGATGAATCCATCGCTTCCTCGGTCGGGAAGGCTGAGAAGGAATCGAATGCGCTTCTCGGAGCCTCGGGTGTGCTTCTTGAGCAAAAGACCAAGAGTTGTATACGATTCCTGCCCTTTGCCCGGATGAAATTCATCTCTGTCAAAGCCGTGGTCGTAAAGCCAGCGTGCAGTCTTGAAATTGCCATTCTGCACGGCGACCATGAACGCAGCTCTTGGACGTGTCCCAGTCTCCGTTAACGAAGCACCTGCCTCAACTAGCTTCTGGATGTAGAACAGATCATCTGTTTCCTCACACGCTCGCAGCACGGCATCGTGGCCAGCCGTGTCAACCGCGCGAAGATTCGAACCGTATTTGAGCAGTAGCTCAAACTGGCCGCGATTCTGGTGAGTGATGGCAAGGAAGAGCGCGGTGCCGCCAGACGTGGCCTCGCCCCAGGTACTTTCTAGATGGTCTCCAAAGCCGAATTCAAGACCGGATCGCAGGACATCGGGATTGCAATCATGGTAAGCGGCAGCAAAGGTTGCGCTCATTTTCTGATTCGGCGTCACCATCAGAACGGCGTTTGTAGGTGCACCATGCTTGACAAGGAGTTCAATCACTCGTCTGGTCTTAGCCTCCCACGACAACCCGTTGCGCATCAGACACTTCCATCGTCTGTCGCCGGTTACCACCCAAAACAGTGGTTGAACGAAGACTTGCGCCCCAGCCTGAAGCTTTACCCAAGAAGCGAATGAGGCCCTGACTGCTTCGTACTCGAGGAATAGCTCAATCGCTGGCGCATAACCGAGACAGCATGCGTACACGAACGCAGACTTTCCAAAGTTCAATCGATACAGCGGGTCAGCCCCGTTATCTACGAGTGTCCGAAGCGTCATCACACACTGAGAATCGATCGCCCAGTGGAGAGGAGTTCCCTGGACAGGGAGGTTGGAAAAACAATTGAACCAAGCTGGTTTGCCGTAGCTGTTGTCGTCCCAGGCATTCAAGTCATTTCCACCTCTTTTCAGTAATCGAAGTGCCTCTGTCCGCTCTTGCTCCGGGAATCGGTGGAGCCAATGCAGAGGCGTTGTGCGCTGCCATGCATCACCATTCAGGGTAGCACCCTTTGCGAGAAGCATCTTGATCATGCGAAGATTGCTGTGCCGACTTGCAAGAAGCATAGGTGTCTCTCCGTCTACGACCTTGTCTTTCAACGCTGGATCGTTCTCGAGAACCATCTGGGCCAGCTCCAGCTCGTCGTTGATAATGGCATTGTGGAGAACCCCGTCTTGCCAGTCCCTTGAGTAACAACAATTGACTGGGTTGTTCTGTACATTATACACGTACGTGCGGTCGATCTCCTTGCCTTCATGCCATTTGAATGATTCTTTCTGCCGAGCATGAGCTTGTGCTCGCATAACCTCTCCTGATGTGCCGGACAATGCATACGCAGGTCGAGAGATACCCGCTTCAGTGACATTTTTGAGCCAGACCTCTCTCAACGAAGGCTCGATGGCAGTGGTATCCGAAGCTGGATATAGATCTACAAGTAATTGTTGTGCGAGGGTATTTCCAAGATGCGCACTCTCGTGTAGCATGTCCAGTCCCTTCTGTAAGTCGTACCTAAAATCTACATCGTCGATAGTGAGGCAAGCAAGATTGAGAAGCGCCCAGCGCTTCCGTTCAGAATCTGGTGACGGTGTTGAATACGCTAGACCTTCTAGATCCAAAGCAATCTTTTCCTTTACCGTGGCGGGTGTCCGTCTGAAACAACCACCAAGGCGATCTAGCTTCAGCAAGCAGTTCATCAGCTTCCACCTCAGAAGGTCTCGAGAGTAACTTACGTCGGGAATAGTCTTGGTCGAGAATTGGAGCGGCAAATACTCTATTTTGGCTCTGTTAAGATTAGTAATGGCTAAATGGATGGCATCTATGGGGCGACACGTACGACACTAAGGGTGCTTTGGTGGCGTCAATACTGCTTATCGACGCAAAAACCGAGAGTACAGAACCAAATGAGTCCATATTTGGCATAAGACCACATAAGGTTCTTATGGCTGTCGTAATGGAAATGCAGAATGCCTGAAGGTCCTTCCAATCGCTGTGAGATTTGCACCAATATTCCATTTCACGCCGAGCTCTTAGGTCCCAAAGTTGACGGGTTTCCGCATCCGGCATTCCATCCAGAGCGGGAGTGGCTGAGAATGATCCCATTGCAAGATTTTGCATGTTTTGAAATTGGTTCTTTGTAAAACGATAGAACGATTCGAATAACGGCGTAGAAGCAGGGGGATGGCTGTACGTCGCAGAGGTGTCGGCATAATGCAGTATTGACAGGATGTCGGTCATGCTATTAAAACGCCTTTTTGGCTCTGTGTGAAGGCAGAAGAGGAGTAATCTGCAAATGAGGAATGCTGGGCACTCATCATGCTCCAGGTTCTGGAGGAAGTGGGTATGGATAACGCCTGCAAGCAATCCCTCCTGTTTGAGTCTGAGCATCTCAGCATCGCGAGTCTCCTCTGGAATAGACTCATGGTACGATACTCCGTTCCTGAAAACGGTATGCACGAGTAGTCCGTAGGAAAAAATGTCGAGTTGTCGTTGATAGCGCAGGTCAATTGTAGTGCCTGCCTCCGGGGCTTCGAGATATTTAGTGTAGCCGATGAGACGGTCGTCGTTCTCGGCCATTGCAAAGCCAAAGTCTGTGAGCTTGACGACAAACTTTCGATTCGGATGTTTGAATACGAGAAGGTTGGAAGGTTTGACATCTCCGTGTATGATGCCGCAGGAGTGGAGTACTTCGATCCCTCTTGCGGCGTCTCTGACGATGTCGAGCTTGTCAGCATATGAAGCTCCGTAGCCGTTCTGCTGGTAGTCTTTGACGCTTCCGAGTTCTGCAAATTCCAGAACAAGGGCTGGAATGATATTTGGTGTATCGATATCTCCGGCGTCGTGGTAAATCACTCCAAGAAGATCAATTATGTTCTCGTGCTTCTGGAAGGGCGCATGTCGGAGTACCTGCAGCTCAGTCGCCAGCTCTGAGTAAACGTCATCGACTGGCATGTTGTCGATTTCCACGCGCGGATGTTTAACGGCCACAAATTCTCTACCTTTGAAACGACTGTCATCCAGCCCTGTAGGAAAAGTTGAATATCGGACCTTGCGAACGTCGAACGATATACCACCCATGCTCACGTCTGCCCATTCGAAGGATCTGTTAGTAAGAATCGGCTGGAATTTAAGATGCTGCCACGTCTCATCTTCCAGGAAGATTGCAAGAAAGGCGATAAAGTCTGGACAGCGTGATTTGGCGAGATGGCTGTCCGATTTTTGTGCCGGGCCATTAAGCAGGGTAAGTGGACGGCCGAAGAAGGAAGACATTGTAGGATGTGTAGACTGTCGAAACTACTCGGTATACTGCAGATCTATTGTTGTTTGACACGGGTTCCGACGTCGAGACCCTTGAACGGGGTGTCGATGCAGAGCAGATCTGATTGTTTTGGCCAGCCACAGGAAACGAGAACTTCTGGGCCCCGGAACGCTGAGTTTGCGCAACGACGGCCTCCTGCATCGAGATTGTGGGGTCTAGACCTTTGAGGCTTGCGGCAAGGTACACCAATGACTAGTGTTGATTGCGGAAAAAAATTGGTGGCATGCCAGGTCCCCTTGCCAGGACGGGAGGACCTGCGCCTCATCATCATATTATGCCCCCAAGATGTTGTCAGATAATCTATATTCTATGTGGCGTAGGACGTGCACGAGTCACGTGCACGGGGCACGTGCATTGTAAATATCTTCATCTAAGCCCAGGGGCCCCAGGTCAAGACACGATCAAGATCATCAATCAATCAACCCATTTCATCAATGAATAGCTCTATATGAACTATCTGACAGATGTCAGTGTCAGCGCGTTGTCACCTTCATGTGTCTCACCCCCAAGCGAGACATACGCGTTTGTACGCGCTCTTTTTCCCCTACCAAATTACACCCAAACCCGAAATTCCTTGTACAAATCAATATGTCCCTTCCCCAATCAAGTTCTCGTGAAGCTGAAGTCTCTATACAAAAAGCTATACAAGACGTTGAATCGGGCGTTGAGCCATCAATTTGCAAAGCCTCCAGCGTTCGCGCATTACCCTATTCTACCGTTGCGCATCGCCTTACTGGGCGTCTCCTTCAACACCTGGCTCATAAAATGCTACTGCATCCTTATCAGGAGGATTAAATTGTTAAATGGATACACGAATGTTAGTCCTAGGGCCTTACAATAAAGGTTAATATGCTTCCTATAATAGCGAGCTCGTTCTTGGTAGAAGGTAAGGTAATAGGTAAATACTAGGGGGTGAAATTTATGCAACGCCACGGGCTCTATACTATTATAAGTCGTTAATTAGATTGCCAGAGGGCCTAGAATGATAATCCAGTTATTATCTATAATTAGTTTAAGTTCTTTTAAAGCGTATAAAACAAATATTTAATTAAGCATTTAAAATTTATACACAACTTTAATAAGAAAGGGGTTATACTAAGCTAAGTAGTAACGGCTTAAATAATTGTCTCTGGCAAGAATAGTAGGGAGAGGTTAAAGAATTAAACCATTTAATAACCGAGATCTTAACAGTTCGTCTCTATTTGTAAGAGTACATATATTAGATCCCGCCGCGCTTGCAAACAAGTTCGCAAGCACTCGATGTCTTTTTGGCCGAATGGCGACGTGAGGCGGGACACGTTACACTATTATAGAGATAATTACCGCTAGTTGCTCTTACCTACCTCTTAACTTAGAAGGGGCAGTAATACTAGGAGACTTGGTATTAAATTACTAAGCATAATAAGCGCCTTCGCGGATATACCTATGTAACCTTAACTAATGGCTAGACGGATGACTTATTAGGCCTATACTATATTAAATACTATAATAAATATACGAGACAACTTGTGGAGGACGCTAAGGGTAATATTTAAAGCTACTATATGCTTCTAATAGATAATTATTTAAGCTATCCCTTCGTGTGGCAAAACGGACTTTTCGTATTGGGCGCTTTGGGCGCTCCTACCTGGGTTAGCATGCTGCAGGCACCCTAGCTAGCGTGATTTTATTAGCAAGCCTCACGTTAATATTGCGGTGCCGATGAGATGCTACAGCAGGCCACCACCAAAAACAGCTCTATATTTTTTTTATAAAGTTGGGCAAAAAGTCACGATATATAACGTCATAGCTGTAGGTTTCCGCCCTTCCTCCATTAACCAGCTGCTGATTATATAGGAAAATCCTCCATTAGAGTCCTCTCCCAAATTGCTGCCACCTACCCACTTTATACGCGTTCTTAACGTTAATAAGGATAGGCCAGTAAAGGACCAGCTTAAGTTTATAAGGGAGGATATGCTGTATATATTAAATAAGATATATTAAGTGCTATAAGTGGTTAAATGGTTTAACCAGCGGTTATTTAATATAGAGGATCGATTAAAGGCAATAGAGGAGGGCTTAAAAGATGCTAAAAAGGACGCTATAGTAAAGGCTTAATTAGCTTTAAAGTCTTAATATTAGAGGTATAAGGAAGTAGAGGACCTAAAATAGTTACCTAGTCGTCGCCTACTAAATAAAAGTTATTAAAGCACCGAAGGCATAAAGGAAGCCTACAGGCCTTATATTTATATACTATTTGCCTAACCTTTACTATAAGCTTCTTTACCTCCTTCCATTTATATATCTAGCACTTTAGTGGGCTCCTATAGCCTTACTTCCTTATAAAGCTTTTAATAAAATAGTAAGTTTACATCTTACACCGTCAAATTATAGGTAGTGGGGTTTTAGCAATAACGTAGGTGATTCTTTAATTCGTTTTATTTTTATAACTAGGCCCAATACCAGATTAATATTGCCCGTGTTTTAGTAAGCTTTAACAAAGAAGACGCTTAGTATCGTGCTTATTTAGGCCCATCTTTTAACTGCCCATAATAACGAGGTTCCATACCAATTGTATATAGAAACGGCGGTGGGTTTAGAAGGGCCTCCTTACTATTTAGAAGATCTTCTTACTAATAATATAGGCGTTAATTATAGCCGTATTAAGTACCTAAAAGAATAAAGGTAGTGTAAGAGTACATATATTAGATCCCGCCGCGCTTGCGATCAATATCGCAAGCACTCCGTGTCTTTTTGGCCGAATGGCGACGTTGGGGCGGGAAACGTTACAGGTAGCTAGGTACGTATAGTAGCTTTAAAGCTA
>Ga0307515_10023571_pt1 | contig 10777 bp, 6 predicted proteins | sample 17_EM_MG_FD_194513 | JGI IMG/M metagenome (GOLD analysis project Ga0307515, IMG submission 194513) | Populus trichocarpa ectomycorrhiza microbial communities from riparian zone in the Pacific Northwest, United States - 17_EM | ecosystem: Host-associated > Plants > Roots > Unclassified | place...
ATCCACTAAAAGCCTTCCAATGATCTGCTATGCCGGCCATATCAATCTTATAGTATGTTCGATAACTCCTCTTGCAAGGCAAGTGTGTGGTGTTATCATATTGCTTGGTTTCGTATTTTTTTTTTTTTATTGCATAGAGATTATCCCCTGAAGCTTGTACACTTGAATAATCCAACAGTAACCGAACAACATTGTTAGTTTAAAAACCTTTTGAACGATGTAATGCTAGGTAAATAATAATTAAATTTAATTAATTAGCACTCTTTCACTTTCTCGTCCTCTAATTATAATAATTACAACATTGTTATGATGTTATCCGAACTAAGCATAATATCAATTTTTTCATTTAAATTAACAAAAATACATCATGTAATTTGCACAAGATCAAATTTATATTTTATATATTTAAAATACCCCTCATTAAAAGATAAAAACAAGAGAAGAAGATTATTTGAAACTTGCTTTTGAAATGACAATGAAATGGTGTCTAAGAAAAAAGTATTCTAGTGGAAAAATTTGAAAAACAAAATATGAGTACATTAATGAGAAAAGGGGTTTTAGTTAAGAAGTTATTTTATTATCTTTATTTTGAATCGTCTTTATTTTTTAGGTAAGTCTTCCGAATGCTTTCAGTTTTTATTAAATAAATAACATAGAAAAAACTGTTGGATTTTTTAAGAATCAAAGATATTCATCTTTTACTAGCAAATTATTTTTCCAATAGAAATTAAATTATTTCTTTTCTTATAAAAAATGGTATTGCCATGTAATTAAGTTAAAAAAAATAAAATTCAAGATCTTCCTTAAACACATAATTAGATATCTTTAATTGTGTATATTTCTCAACTTCATGGATTAGTATTTAGTTAGCATTAAGATTTTTTGTTTGAATTTTTCTTTATCTATTTTATTAATCAAATTTTAAATTAATGATTAAGATTTTTTATTATTACTAAAAAACACATTAAAAATACCTAAACATTCTATAAAAAATTTTATGTTAGAAAAGTTTTTGCTATAACATGTGGCATATCACAAGCCAATTATAATAAAACATGAACTTAGTCATGTACAAATTACGTGACGTATTTTTATTAGTTTTAACAGAAACAATTGACAAAAAAATATAAGAAACATAATAACTTTATAATAGTAAATTAAATACAATTAAACATATAAGAATAGATGGTATATAATCCTTAAAATATATATGAAGATATATGGAGCCTTCTTTCTGTATAAACAAGCTTGGAAATTTTAACACTTCAAGCTAAGTCATGATCTGCATAACTTGTTTTTTTTTCTCCGTCCTTTTTTCCTAGACATTTTCTTTTCACATTTGGACAACCAAATGTTTCTTCCTTTTAGCTTGGATCACCCACTTTTCCTTTTATACTATTGTAAAAACTATTATTTATAAAATAAAAAATATTATTTTAATATATTTTAAATAAAAAAATATTTTAAAAATTTATTACGGCTTGACTTCCGAAATTCCGTATCAAATGTGAGGTTACATGTGTATAGCCCTTTCGGCTGATCATTGCCCATTTCGAATCCACACATACACGACACGTGCCACAAAACCCATGGCTTATAGCTCTAGCCGACCATCTGATCCAAAAAAATTAAAATTTCAAAGTGTAGTTCACCAACCACTGTATACGTGTTCTGATCTTCCTATTTTTCTTCTCTTCATAAAACTCTTACACGTATCTTTCAATCTGTTCTTTCCCTCTCATAAATAATGCATGGCCATTGCTCTATTTTGTAGTTTTAGCTCTTTCAAGTTCTTGACATTAACACTCCTAGTCCACTGGCAGCCTGCATGGTGCTGAGTTTGTGATCATGGCTAATTGTTTGGTCTTTCTTCTCTTGGTTTTAGTTTGGCTTTGGGCTAGGGCTAGGGCTAGCCACATTGGTTTGGGTTCAAGATTGATGGCTCGTGATCAAAATGAAGCATGGGTTTCAGATAATGGTACGTTTGCTTTTGGTTTAACTCCAGCGGCTAATGCTCGTGACCAATTTCAAGTGGCCATTTGGTTCGCAGATCTTCCTGGTGATCGAACCATAGTTTGGTCAGCTAATAGGTACGCTTGCTTATGAGTCCCTGATGTATATATCATTTTTAATTTAGTCCCTAAACTAGTTTATCTTCAATTGGATCCTCCATATATCAGAAATTCTCAAATGGGTTCTGTCCATATCATTATATTTTTCATTTTTTTTTTTAATTTTATGAAATGAAATGGTGTCATTTAAAAAAAAGGAAAGAAAGAAAAAAATCAAAGCCATTTATCCTTCTGTAGTCTTTACAGAAGCTTTCGCAGGTGACACTTTCTTAATTTTCTCAGTGATGATCTGATATATAGAAACTCCCTGGTCAACAAAAACGCATTCCTGGAGCTGGACACCACCGGCAACCTAGTTCTAATCGACGGCGAAAGAATAGTCTGGATGTCAAACACCTCCGGCGCAGGCATTACATCAGCAAGCATGGAAGAAACTGGCAACTTTATCCTCTACACTGACACTAACCACTCAGCATGGCAAAGTTTTGAACATCCTTCCGATACTTTACTTCCAAACCAGCCTTTAACAGTATCCCTTGAACTAACATCACCAAAATCACCTTCACAGGGTGGCTATTACTCACTCAAAATGTTACAACAGCCTACTTCATTAAGCCTTGCTTTAACATACAACTTGCCTGAAACCTATGATGCTTCACCTGAAGCTTATGCTAACTTTTCCTACTGGCCTGGACCGGATATTTCAAATGTTACTGGGGATGTTGTCGCGGTTTTGGATGATGCAGGAAGCTTTGGAATTGTGTATGGTGAATCATCAAATGGGGCAGTTTATGTGTATAAGAATGATGGTGACTATAATGGATTAGGTTCAGCTACAAATCAATCAAGTACTCGGTCAGCAGTTCTTCGAAGACTGATACTTGAGACTAATGGGAATTTGAGACTGTATCGATGGGATAACAATGTTAATGGTTCACGGGAGTGGGTTCCAGAGTGGGCTGCAGTGTCAAATCCTTGTGACATTGCTGGAATTTGTGGTAATGGAGTATGTAATTTGGATAGAAGCAAGACTAATGCTTCTTGTACATGCTTGCCTGGTACTTCCAAAGCAGGGGGTGATAACTTCTGCGTGGAGAACTCATCATCGATTGGAAGTTGTGATTCACGAAATACAAATCAAACATCTGAGTTCAGGATTGCAGCTGTGCAGCAAACAAGTTATTTTTTCTCCGATTTTTCGGTGGTAGCAAATTACAGTGATATTCCTACAGTGTCAAAGTGTGGTGACGCTTGTCTATCAGATTGTGAGTGTGTAGCTTCTGTTTATGGACTTGATGATGAGAAGCCTTATTGTTGGATACTGAGGAGCTTAGACTTTGGTGGATATGAGGACACTGGATCCACCTTGTTTGTGAAGGTTAGAGGCAACGAATCGATGTCTCCAGGAGGCAATAAAAGGGGGACAGATGATGATAATACAAGAAAGAAGGTTGTGGTTATACCTATAGTTCTCAGTATGACAATTCTTGTTGGCCTACTATGCCTATTACTATATTTCAATGTTCATAAAAAGAGATACTTGGAAAGAGCTATGGAGAGCTCTCCTATTCTTCCTGGTGCTCCAATACATTTTACTTACCGCGACTTGCAGATTCGTACCTGCAATTTTTCACAGCTACTTGGAACAGGTAAATAATTATCACATAAATACAGAAACAGAGGAACTGAAACAGGGAAAATTTGAGTCTATCGAGTTTTAGTTATGATTTATGCATGCTATTGTCGTATTGCAGGAGGATTTGGAAGTGTATACAAAGGAAGCCTTGGAGATAGAACCTTGGTTGCTGTAAAGAAGCTAGACAAGGTTTTACCTCATGGGGAGAAAGAATTTATAACTGAAGTAAATACCATAGGCTCTATGCATCACATGAACCTGGTTCGTCTATGCGGGTACTGCTCGGAGGGATTGCAACGGTAAGAAATGTTTCCCAGAAAGAACTTAAAAGTGTTGAAAACCTCAAATGTCGTTGATTCATCCTACATTTTCAGATACAAAAGACTACGAGTCTAACAAATATTTTTTTTTCTTGAAAATTTGTTCATTTCCTTTGGCAGTCTCCTAGTTTATGAGTTCCTGAAAAATGGGTCATTGGACAAATGGATCTTTCCTTCATATAGTTGCCGAGATAGACTACTGGATTGGTCAACTCGCTTCGATATAGCCATTGCTACTGCAAAAGGGATTGCGTACTTTCACGAGCAATGCAGAGACCGGATAATTCACTGCGATATCAAGCCGGAGAATATTTTGTTAGATGAGAATTTCTGTCCTAAAGTATCAGATTTTGGACTAGCTAAGTTAATGGGAAGGGAGCATTCGCATGTTGTGACCATGGTTCGAGGAACTAGAGGCTATTTGGCTCCAGAATGGGTTAGCAACAGGCCTATTACTGTGAAGGCTGATGTTTATAGTTATGGAATGCTTCTTTTGGAGATTGTTGGTGGCAGAAGAAACCTTGACATGTCTTTTGATGCAGAGGACTTCTTTTACCCTGGGTGGGCTTTCAAGGTATCAGAAGTTTTCTTGCTCAACCTTATCAGCTACAAAGGGTGTTTTCATGGCAATAATTCTCATTTAATCTGATCATGATATCGATGCTTTTTTGCAGGCGATGATGAATGATACACCACTGAAAGCAGCAGATCGCAGACTAGAAGGATCAGTAAAAGAAGAAGAGCTAATGAGAGCAGTGAAAGTTGCTTTTTGGTGCATTCAAGATGAGGTCTACTCGAGACCTTCAATGGGAGAAGTGGTGAAAATGCTAGAAGGATCAATGGAGATAAACACACCACCAATGCCACAAACTGTCTTGGAATTGATAGAAGAAGGCTTAGATCAAGTTTACAAGGCCATGAAGAGAGAATTCAATCAATATAGCTCCTTCACCACTGCTACTGGTCACCCGTCATCTCATGCTACGTGCAGTTATTCAACAATGTCACCCAGATAGGACAAAGGACAATATTTTGTTTGACTTAGATAATGTCAACTGCTTAATTTAAGTTTAATTTTTTTTTTATTTTTTTATTAATATGGGTGTCTGAGCCAGTTTATATGAACCTCGATTAATCCACAGGTCCTCAAGTTAATGACCATGTAAACTTTCAATGGTCTTGAGATTTATGAGACTCGAACCAGTGATTTCTAGAGAACAAACTTAGAATCTGACTAGTTGAACTATACCTTTGAAGTTTAAGTTTTAACCTTCTAAAATTTTTGATCAATTTTTTATTGATTTAAACATCTAAATTTTACAATCTTAAATTAAATTTTAATTTACCCTCACATGTGTTTATGTGGTTTTTCAATTTCATCTAAAATTTTGTTCCCCTATACGAAAATTTCAATTTTATCCTTAATGTCGATAAAATATCTCAATATAATTCAAAATATAAGAATGAAAAAATTATAATTGAAAAAAATAAGTGATGCAAGGTGTTTTTTTTTCAATAAAGAAATATGATAAAAAAGTTTTTTCTCGTCAACATTATCTAGTAGTGAAAATAAAATTAAACTAAAAACAGATATGATAAATAATAGTTTTTAATAAAATTAATTAACTAGAAAGTCTCTCCTACAATCTCTCACTAGCATATCATATCTACACTTTTTATCCAATTGTCCATTAAAATCCTAAAATTTTTATTAGTTTTTATTATTTTTTTAATTATCATTATTTTTTATTGAATAAATCGTGCTATTAATAAAAAGGATAATAAAAAGGATATGTTATAACTTATTGTAAAAAAAAAATACATGAATGAAAGAAGATAATTTTGACTAATAAAATATATTTTTTCCTTAAAATTTAAGTGATTTATTTTATTATAAATATCTACTTTAATTTTAATATAATTAAATTAAATTAAATCTTTAAAAAGTATTCTACTATAACATAATAGGTTCGGGTCATTTTAATAGTATCATGCTAAAAGTTTAAACTTTTTATCCTTAGGCAATTAAGTTAGTGTTTTTTAACTAGAATTTTTTTTAAAATTATTTCTTTTTGTTTTTTTTATTATTTTAATATATTTTAAATAAAAAATACTTTTAAAAATTCCATAAGAAAGGATCATAATTCCGCAGAAAGCATATTCTTAACTCTATGTACTATGTAGGCTTAGAATTTTACAAGACGTAGCGATAAAAACAAAATCATAAATTTTGGAATCCTACACTCCTAACTGGGCCTCATCTTGTTAGTGGGCCATGCTCACATTATACCTAGCCCAGACCACTTACCCGAACCGAATTCAACTTCCTTCTTTTTTACACTCTCGAGTCTTCTTAATTAAGGGTGGTTTATGGTTATTTTTTAAATAATTTTTTGTGTTAAAATATATATTAATAATATTTTTTATTTTTAAAAATTATTTTTAACATTAATTTGTCAAAACGATTTAAAATATATAAATTATATTAAATTTTAATTAAAAAAAAATTAAAATTTTTAAAAATATTATTTGCATTGCTAACTCGATACTATTGTAGGCTTTTTAGCTTGAGAGAAAAGCCGTAGTTTTTGAAAAATTAGTGCTTTTAATTTAATTATTTAAATTTAAAACAAGCTAAGCTAAAACCCTTTTCCCTCTCATATCTCTGGAAAAAAGAAAAACTAAGAAGAAGAGAAACGCCATTGGAGAGAGAACGAGTAGAAATGGCAAGCGAACAGGACATGAGTAACTGGACCGATCTACTCCACTCCTCCACCAAACTTCTCGAACAAGCTGCTCCTTCCCCTCAATTCCCTCCTCTTCAGGTTTTTTTGTTTTTTTTTTCTCTCTCGCACTCTCCTTTTTTCTTTTCTGTTTGTTTCTCGAGAAAACGCGATGGCAATTTTCAAAAGCCGAGGATATATACTTTTAGTCATTGTTAATCCATCGGTTCTTTTCTCTTTGTTAACAAAAATAAATTAATTGAAAGCTTGATTTATTTAACATTGTGAACTTTTTTTCTTTCTTTTTAGTATCCGATTTTATAGAAATTATACTTTATTGTTAAAAGAAATTGCTTGCTTTTGCTTTCAATTTCATTTGCGTACTGTTTTTTTTTTAATCTATTATTATTGTTATTATTACTCAATTAATTTTTTGACCATTAGAATTAGTGCATTTTGTTGTTTTGTACTAATTTAGTGAGTTTATAATGTTTTTTCTGTATGTTTTAGAGGAACTTAGATCAATTAGAAGCATTATCGAAGAAACTCAAGGCTAAAGCCATAAGACCCGAGGCTCCTTCGCAATCTATTGCCGCTACAAGGTTGGTTTTTTCAATCACTTTCTGAATTTCTCTCTATTACTGTTTAAATACTGTTTTCTATGATGTCATGTCTATTAAGGGTAGCATTGATTGGAATCTTGGGAGTAAGAAGAATCTTGAATGGGCGGGGTTTATTTGTGTTGTTTTATGCATTCACAGGCTTCTTGCACGTGAAGGAATAAATGCCGAGCATCTTGCACGAGATCTAAAGTCTTTTGAATTGAAGGTGAAATTTAGCTTATGTTTTAATTAATGAGTATAAACTTGCCTTGGTGGACACAGTCGTGCAAATTTACTTTATCAAACAGTTGATGAATGACTATAGACTCCAAAGGTTTGTTGAAAAACAATTTTTATGATGTGTTGAATGAAATTAAAATTTGATTACTAGTTTGTTAATACTGCCTTGTTTTTGTGACCATGCTGAACTTGCTTTAGGCTACCATTTTGATTATGTTTGGGGTAGTGACGTGTTTTGTTCTTTTGAAGTTCCTGTTTCTTTTGCTTCAATGTAATATTCATGGTTCACAATTGGAATTTCATTATTTGTTACACCTGCCTTTTCTATTCCTAGACAACATTTGAGGATGTGTTTCCTGCCGAGGCTACAAGTGTTGAAGAGTATCTTCAACAGGTAATTTGTGCTGCTTTTTTATGATCTGAGCAACAGATCTATGATAATAGCTGTGATTATTTTCTTGTTTCTTTAGTTCCTTAACTCTATGATAGGTTTTTGTTGGCTTGAGAATATTTCACGCTGCTATTCTGTTGACTGCTCAAATGTGTAGTTGACATGCTCTGTTAAATTTAGCTATTAGTTGTACCAAATAACTAAAACATAAACACAAAATCATACTGTTTGCTGGTTGATGGAAGTGCTCATGTACTAGTATTGAAATTACAAAGACCTTGAAACATAAACACATAATCATACTGTTTGCTGGTTGATGGAAGTGCTCATGTACTAGTATTGAAGTTACAAAGACCTTGAAATTGAATTTTAGTTTTTGTTATAAACAATGTTTTTTCTAACTGTGTTCATTTTTCTGAAAAGAAGAATGGTTTTTCTTTCCCCAGAAATGATTACATTCTGAGACTGCTTAAAAAGATGACTTTCGAAAATAGCCATCAAATTGACAATCTTCTTTTTTGTTTCATCAATGCATGATGATATCATTTTCTTTCACTATGGTTTTACATGCATGAAAACTTCCCAAAATTCTTATGTAGAAGTGGCTGAAGGTCAATCGAAAGTTATGTTTGGAACATGCTCTTTAAATGCCTAACAGAAGTGGCCAAAATTTCTTGCAAATATCAAACCAATCTAATGGAACAAACAACATGTTGTTTAAGCTTCATGTCTGTTAGGAAGGGAAAAGATTTAGGAAGAAAAACTCCATCAATTGTCCTAAAATATTTTTCTTAAAGCTTCATGAATTGTCCTAAAAACATTCTTCCTTTTATGTTCAAGTTAGGGAAAAGCAAAATAGTATCCCAGGAAGCTGTTCTAATCTTTAAGCTGGTGCTAATGTGTCTATATATAATAGCATAGTTTTGTTATTACCATCTATTTGTTTGGAACTACTGAACTGGAACTTTCAATAATGGTGGTAATTCTCTCTTGTTTTATGAGTTTTGTTGTTTTCAATTACATATATGGATGATCGTGGTACATGCGATTGGCTGATAAATGCTTTAATATCTTACACAATATATCCTCATTTGGTTGTGCAACTCTGCTTTGTCTCAAGTAGTTACCTCCTGCTATTTAGATGGATGCTTTTGCTTCCTAAAAAGTGGCTGTTACTGGTTTATGGTTACACCATGCAATTTTTGTCCATAGTTTCATGAAATGGCAATGGTATCAGCAATCCAGGAAGCTCAGAAGGATAACGTAAGAAGTTTTAATGATTACATGATGAGAGTTTTGGAGGTTAGTGCCATACAGCATGTATTTGAACTGTTGGTATAATTTATTTATTGCCAGCGTATATATGCTGCTAAATCAATCACAGCTTATGGCTTCTTACTAACCATTTTTATATGTTAAGTGACTTTTAGTCCCTATTCTTTTCGTAATGGTTTACTTATAAAGTTTTTTAAAGCTGCAATATTACACACATACAATAGCCTTGCTGCAATGTAGACTAATCCACCCAGAATGAATATGGAATTCAACGTAAAATAAATTTAATGCTTGCTTGGCATAATTACCCTCTAAATTTCCATCCTTTTTACTATCTGTTTGAATGGATAGGACCGCAGTAAAGCAAAGTGACAACTTTAGCGGTAACTGTGCAACTTTTTGAACTTTAAGGAGTGACATGGATCATTATGGAAATCAAACTTAGTAATATATACTTCGCTCTTAACCTTGTCAGTTGCAAAAAAAAATAAAAAATTAGTATGTCACTTTCAAGCAATTACGTTTTAAAAAGTTAAAAAATGTCATAACTAACTTGGTTGCTTCTAGAATTGTAAAAACTTAAAAATCACTGCCACTGTAATATAAAACATGAAGGGGTAAATTGTGGTATGATGATCTACCTTTGATATAGGACAAAGGCAGGGATTTTAGTGGTTGTGATGTCCTATATGAGTGCTTCTGAGTTATGTTTTAGTGAATGGTTGTTTATTCTGTTTAGACTTCTGTGAAAATGATGTTATTCAAAAACTCACACATCTGCAATTGATTAAGAAGATTAACTAGTCACCTCTAAATTTATGCTGTTTAATGATGTTCCGTTCCCTTGATTTTGTCTCTCTGTGAAATCTGCTTTGATTATTATGCCTGCCTTGTGGCTAAGGCTTGGCACAGTCAGATGGTGGAGGGTGGGAAATTAGTATATAAATGAAATTTCAGAGCTAGTTTGGTCATTTAAAGGCATGCAGTTTTGGATTTAAGAACCAAAAGAGGCATTGAAGTTTTCTTAGAGGTTTCTATGCTCACTGTGTTTTTACTTTGGTTGATGAGTCAAAGTTGATATATTGCAGGAGGATTGGCAAAAGGAAAGACGTGACTTTCTTCAGAGCTTGAGCCGAATTTCATCTTTGCCCAGGACTAACATAGTCGATTCAAGTACTGAAGGTACTCGTTCTGGTCAACTAGCTTCTCTGGCTTCCAGCCCTCATGCTTCTTCTGGTCCATCCGGCATGGAAATTGTACCTTTAGCTAACAAACCCATTCTGGAGAAAAAAGCTTCGGGGTGTGCTGAGGTTGTGAAGAATTTGAACCATGCGCGAGAGCATGGCTCACAATTCAAGGTAAGGCTGGTTTTGGTTCACATTTTCTCTATTAAAACTTGTTTCCACATCTTGTTGAAAGAAATCTATTTCTTGAGTAGCTACAGACTAGGGAAAACTAGAAAATCAAAAGATTTGATAGCAACTTTATCTTTGAAATGTACCACAAGTGTCAGAGTGG
>Ga0307515_10023572_pt1 | contig 10777 bp, 3 predicted proteins | sample 17_EM_MG_FD_194513 | JGI IMG/M metagenome (GOLD analysis project Ga0307515, IMG submission 194513) | Populus trichocarpa ectomycorrhiza microbial communities from riparian zone in the Pacific Northwest, United States - 17_EM | ecosystem: Host-associated > Plants > Roots > Unclassified | place...
GTCAATTCATATAATTTTTATCTCTTGAGTTTAAGTTTTAACAAGCTATATAGTTTCGTGTGTGTGTGTGTGTATATTATCATGTGCAACGTCTCATGATCTCTAGTCTAGTTGATTTATCAAAAACAAAAAATCATTCGATTTAGTTGACTTCTAGCCTTGCCTTTCCTGTTTTTCCTCTTCTTCTTTTTATTATTGTTTTTAAGCTTTGATTTTTTCTTCCTTGTTCTTTTATGTACTCCAACGGTAAAGTTTGTTTCTCCATCCGAGTTCCGAAACCACATATAAATAAGAGTTTTTTTCATACAAAATATAACCAAACTTTTAATTTACTTTAATTTGATTGGATAAAGTTAAGATATTTATTAAACATATAAATATTAATTCATTGATAAACTCAAAATTAAAGTTCAAGTTCAGTATAATCAAAATTTTAAGTGAGATTATTAGTTGAGATACACGCAAGCTATCCGAACATCTACGTTAATAAAAAAAATTTAAGAGATTTTTTATGAAATTTATATAAAATTATAATATATATTGATTAATTAAATATTTTTAAATTTATTATTAAGGAAATGTTTGGGAACATGATTGGCTGCGTATTTTTAAATATCTTGAATTTTTTTATTTAAAATTATTTTTTTATGTTTTTGAGTTTTTTTGATATGTTGATATAAAAAATAAATTTTAAAAAATAAAAAAATATTATTTAAATATATTTTCAAGCCAAAAATACTTTGAAAAACAATTATTGCCACAATATCATACAGACACTAAAACAAAATATATACCACACCACACTATCTATTTGATATTGTAGCAGCAGTTGTTTTTTAAAGTTTTTTGTTTAGAAATGTATCAAAATAATATATTTTTTAAATTTATTTTTAATATTATTATATTAAAAAAATAAATAAAAATTAAAATAAAAAAATAAATAAAAATTCAGAAACTTTTTTTAAACTAAAAAACAAGCAAAGGTACCCTCCTTTCCCCACCTTCATCGAATCATATTATCAAACAAAGGAGGTTAGATGCTGTCTACACACAAACTTTTCCTTAGTCAAAATGCTTTTATAATTGCTTGCTGACTGGTACCCTTCCCAATTTCTCATCCTTCCCTGTGTAAATTAGTGCCCTATTCAATGGTATTTTGGTACATGCAAGTTTCAAACATAATGGCCTGCTAGTCAACACGTAAAGACTTGTCATTTTTGTTTTTTTATTGGGGTGTTTTCTTAAATCCCAAAAGAAATATTAGAAATCCCAGAAAAATAGTTTTTGTTCCAGTCCATGAAAAACAGCAAGAACCAGTTTAAAGACAGCTTGAATTGGAAATATTAAGCAAATTGCCGTTGCTTCTGCAGCCTGCAGGCAGGCATTGAAGAAGAAGTTGAGAGGAAAACAAGGCTAAGGTAAGCTCATTCATTGATTATTCATTGACCAGCCCACGAAACCAAGATTTTAAAAAGAAAACAAATAAAACCATAAACGAACCTCTTGCTTTTGATCAACACTTTATTGAATTTTCACAAATCTCTGTCCCTATAGCAAGTGAGGAGCCAACAACTGAAAAGATTTGATCTTTGAGGATGTCTTTGTGTCTTCGACTTTCTTCATGATCAAGCTCGATCTTTGTAGTTTAATTGGTGATCTTTTGTGGGTTTTGCAGCAAAGTAATGATTCAATTCCCTTCGAAGACTAACTAAAATGATTCTTCAACAAGAAAGTTTAGTTCTTTTCATCACCATCATCACAATTTTTATTGCCGCCACAAGTACTCCAACCAGAGCTCAGAAGTCCAGCAGCAGCGATTGTGAATCTTCTTGTGGAACTGGGAAATCAGCTAAAGTTGTCCCATACCCTTTTGGTTTCTCAAGAGGATGTCCCATCATTTTACAGTGCAACCACACAGTCGGTGACGTCAAAATTGGTGAATTTCAAGTCCAGAACATAACCCCAAATGTCATCATGATCAATATTCTAGCAGACTGTAATCGTTCTATTGAAAGAATCAAGCCTCTTTTTGGCAAGAACTTTGGTCCTTCTTCGAATAACAGTTTGTTACTTCAAAACTGTGACAAGCCTTTAAATAGTTGTGTTATTCCAACAAGTTCATTACGAAGAGACTTGAAGTTAACAAATTGTGGTGATAAAAATGACAACTTGAATTGTTACTCTCAAGTGCCCAGAGATTTTGATACTCTTGGTTATGATAATATGACTTCAACTAGCTGCAAGTCTGTTTTCTCTTCGCTTTTTCTTGGGTGGGAGGGTTCGGCTGTTTCTTTCCAGTTTGGAAGAGTTGAATTGGAATGGTGGCTTGAAGGTGGTTACAATAATCTCTGCTCAAATAATGCGAATAGTACTAAAGTTAAGCTTTGGAATGGGAGAGTTGGATTCAGGTGTCATTGCGCTGATGGGTTCGCCGGAGATGGGTTTGCAGCCGGGAATGGTTGCCGGAAAGGTAAGTCAACCTGGCGTTATATTTGCTATTTATTTCTTTCTGTTTACAAGTAGTGTACAATTTGGTTTGGTTTGATTTGATTATTTTTTTGTTGGGTTTTGACTGGTGACAAGTGGGTTTGTAAGTGGGTCCGGGTCTTATAAGAAGGGTTTAAAATTCATTTTAACGGTGTTTTTAAAAATATGATTTTTAATTAATTTTTTTAATGTTTTTGAATTGTTTGAATATAAAAAATAATTTTTAAAAAATAAAAAAATATTATTTTAATATATATTTTTTAATAATTTTTTTTTAAAAAAACAACAAGCTACACTAAAAAAAGAGAGTTAGGACTTAGGACCATGTAAGTCTTGACCTGTGATCGAGGGGTTTAATGGCAAAAGAATTGATTTTTCAGGGGCCTAAAAAACCTTTTACATTTGTGTGTTCAAGGATGTTGATAATGATGAGCTCATAATAAGGAATAAGGATCATGAAATTGGTTTTCTCCTTTGGTCCTTTTTGACGGCTTGACTTTTACTAGATTGTTTAGAATTATGCTGAATTTGTGTGTTTTTTTCCTCTTATTTCTTGTATTAAATTTGCTAGCAAATTTATTCCAAAAAAGTGGAATGCAAATTACCTTGAAATAATTCATGGTAATAATTAGTTAAGTGCTATAGATTCAGGTGCTTTGAAGGATAGAAACTACCAAGTCTCCCTTTGTCCCAACTCCCAAATTTGTGCTCAAGAGATTCAATTTCTCAAACCTAAAAATGGAGTGAAATAGATTTCTGTAGTTAGGGTTTGATTTCTAAGGGAAAGAGTGCTGTATTTAGGCTGGACCCTATGAATCTGCCTGGCACCAAAAGAAATGCTAACAAAATATGCCCACTTCAACTAGCTCAGGCTGACAAGAGGGTAAGAATTTGGACAAATATCCTTCATTTCAGGCCATCATGTCCTCAGTTGTAAGAAAAACCCAGTATCTTCTACCAACTCTTTAGACTGTTTGGTGCATTTTCATCGTCCTTTTACATCCTTATCCAAACTTGGTCGGCCACAATCATTGCCCTATATCTTCCGTGATTATAGCCCTAGCACGTAGCTGTGTTGAAAGTTCACCATGTTATTTTGACTTTAAACCTTACCAACCATGGAAGTCAAAGCATTCAGGGGTAGCAAAACTGATTGTCAGAAATCACATCGGTTTTGAACATGAAGAGGAAGAAAATTATTTGATCTGATCTGTAGTGACACTATAGGGGCTGCTGCTGTTTTTGACTTGGCAAGACATATGGGCTTGTTCTTACTTTTCCCAATGATGGTGTTTTTCTGTCCATCTCACATGTACAAGAACGTCAAAGTTGCAGACTAGCTTTAATTGTTTCTTGATGTCTGTTTCCATGAAATTCTCTTAAGACAAAGTTTTATACTATCATCTAATTGCGCTTTCTGTTACTCCATGATCCTAGCTCCACTATGCAGTGTATCCATTTTGCCTATTCTTAGTTTGGCATTTCGGTAGTTTGGATTTTCATTTTGTGGATGGCTAAAGAATTTGTTTAGTTATTGACTACCCCAAGTCACGAAGTATGGGATTAGTGTTCGTAAGATATCAATATTAAATGAGGTTTGAACATAAAATTTATATTACTTTTTAGCTCATCCAATTTAGATCCCGATACTACGCAATTTAGATCCCGATACTATATCAAACAACCATCTTAATCTAAAAGCTTCGGGTGTTGAGTGAGGCTTTAAGAAAGGTTTTATATCAATTTCTAACACTGTTTAATAACTCTAATACAACACGCACAAAGTAATTATGAAATGAAAGTTTGGTAAATTGAGAAACAGCTTGCTTCTTGATATTCACAATGGAACTTATAGGCTTGCATTTTATTTAGTTTTTTGAATTGCAGCCTTGTATTGTTAGAACTTGCATTTTTGCTGACCCTTCTTTCATATGCTTTCCAGTTTCTAAGTGCAGTGCTTCAAAGTACATGTCTGGCGAATGTGGAGGAACTACTAGAGTAGGTGTTCTTGTTGGAGGTAAAGTTTATATACTGTAATGGTAACAGCCACAGATTTCCCTTTTTTGTTTATCTGCTCTTGAAATTCATAAAACGCAATAGTATTTCTGCATTATTGTATGGAGCGGAAGAACCTGTTGAGGTCTCTAAAGCCTTAAGAACATTTCGTTTTCTTATGTATTTGCTAGTTGAAGGTATTTTGATGTATATCTTTTGCTTTAAGGCATGCTTCTCATCAATTTATGTATTTGATGGTAATTCAAAATGCTATTTGATCTATGTGTCCTCTGTTGTAGTATTTGCAGTAACAGCTCCAGCTTTCCTCGCTGTTCATTTTTCAGGGCTTATTGCTGGAGCTTTGTTAATGGCTTGTTTGGCTTTTCTCTGTTACTATGTCCGGCGTAAGTCCACTTCTTTGCGGAATCGGTTAAGTGCAAAGCGCCTTCTATGTGAAGCTGCAGGCAACTCTAGTGTCCCGTTTTTTCAATATAAAGAAATTGAAAAGGCCACTAATGGCTTCTCTGAGAAACACAGGCTAGGAATTGGAGCCTATGGTACAGTTTATGCTGGAAAACTCAACAGTGATGATTTGGTTGCCATAAAAAAGCTCAGACATAGAGATACTGACAGCATTGATCAAGTCATGAATGAAATAAAGCTCCTTTCATCAGTGAGCCATCCGAATCTGGTTCGTCTTTTAGGTTGTTGCATAGAGGAGGGCGAACCAATCCTAGTCTATGAATTTATGCCTAATGGAACTTTGTGTCAGCATCTACAACAAGAGAGGGGCACCGGGCTCCCATGGACAGTTAGACTCACCGTTGCTACTGAAACTGCTAAGGCCATTGCCTATCTCCATTCAGCCATGAATCCACCAATTTACCACCGAGACATAAAATCTAGCAACATACTCTTGGATTACAACTATAGATCAAAGGTAGCTGATTTCGGTCTTTCCAGACTCGGCATGGTCGAATCATCTCACATATCAACAGCCCCGCAAGGAACTCCAGGCTATCTTGATCCTCAATACCATCAATATTTCCATCTTTCTGATAAAAGTGATGTCTACAGTTTCGGAGTAGTTCTTGTAGAGATCATAACTGCACTGAAAGCAGTTGATTTTTCTCGCCCCCACAGTGAGGTTAATTTGGCTGCACTTGCCATTGATAGGATTGGAAGAGGTTGTGTGGATGAGATAATAGATCCATATCTTGACCCAAATAGAGATGCCTGGACCTTAACATCTATTCTTAGCGTGGCTGAGCTTGCATTTAGATGCCTTGCTTTTCATAGGGATATGAGGCCTACCATGTTGGAAGTGGCAGGAGAGCTAGAACAGATCATGCTCAGTGCATGGATTCCAACCATGTACATGGCATCGCCGTCAGCTTCGTCTTGCTCCTCGCAAAATGGAAGTCAGAAATCACTGAGCGTCTCTATTGGTAGAAAGGCAGGGTTAGCTAGAGGGAAATTACTTCTTCCGCAGAGAACAGATAGCTTGACTTCATTGGAAGAGACGAAGGATAGCTCCCCCGTTTCTGAGCAGGATACTTGGTTGAGTGAACAGAGCTCACCTTCAACAAACAGCTTGTTGGGTAATGTAGTTCGTTGACAAGACTGTTTCTTTTGGGTGCTTAGCTTCGAATCCTTTTTGCGAAAAAAATTTGGGTACTCTTACAGTTCTCCATTACTCTCTTACTACATATATATATCGCTTGCAGAAATTATATCTTGTATGCTTTACCTACTTATTGGTGTCTTCAAAATATTTTTAGCAATATATTGGCAATGTTGAAACAGAAGATATAAAAGTCAATATTAAATTGCCTCCTCATATGTTCAGTATAAACATGAACTGGATATTTTTAGCCTTGATATCATAGCTAATAGCTTATTACTAGTTAGGTGACCGGGTATGCTGCGGATCAATCTTTGTTTTGACATAAAAAATATCAAAATAATAATTATTATTATTTTAAATAAAAAATAATAATATTAAGATAATTGGCTCGAGTGAGTTTAATAAATTTTGTTAATTTAATAATATCATTAAAAAATAAGATATCGAATACAAACAAAGCGGAAAAAAACAACGATTTCATGTAAAAGATGAATGCTTGTTAACATTATTGAAATATATCTTCACAATATTTTAAAAATATCTCAATGATCTTATTTGTTAACAAAGTAAAAATTAAACGAGAATGAGATAATTCAATAGAAAGAAAAAAAAATATGTAAAAAAAAATCAATTACCGTTAACTTTTTAAACTATGACTCGAGTTATAAGACCAAAAGCACTATATCTAAAAACATATTATGAGGGTTAAAATCACAAAAAAAAACACAAAATAAATCCAAAATAAAAATAATGAATGTTAAAATTACAATAAAAAATAAATCAAAAGGCGACAAAAAATTTTAAATTTGAGAGTTAAATTGAAAAAAAAATAAAAACATTAACAAAAGGAAAAAAAATCAAAAGAATAAAGATAAAAAAAATAATACACTATAAACTTGAATTGAAGGGTGAAACAAAAAACAATGAAACTTTAATAAAAGATTCAATGAAAAAAATAAAAAAATTATAAGAATAAGTATCAAATCTTAAACATCAAAACATAATAATAAAAAATGAATATACAGAATTCTTCAACGTTTTTTTTACACTAAAAACATTCCTAGATGTAAATCGAAAACTTTATGGACACATCTAATTAAACAATCCAGTAACTATTATGTAAAGCAATGAAAAAAAAAATTCATCAACAATAAACAAAAATGAAATGGAGAAAACCAAGCACAAAATAAAGATCAATATATCCAACATCGCAATACAGGTAATTTACCTGGTTATATTTAATGAATTCATCTATCAAAATAAATTTGTAATAGAAAAACATATAAAATTTGTAATAGAAATCAACACATACATAAAACTTATTGAACAATAATTAAAAAAAACAATGTAAGGCTGCACATATAAAAAATCTTATAAAAATATCAATATAGAAAAACACAAATTTAATCTATATAAAATTAAAAAAAAATCACAGATGAATCATACCTATCTTTCTAAAAATTAAACACATCCAATATTATTTAAAAATAATTAAAATCTAATTAAAACATAAACCAAAATTTATTTGAAAAAATATTCACAAATAATGCATTATTTTTTAAAAAACTAAAAATTAAAAAAAGAATAAAAAAAAACCAGGCCAGGCGCTACCTGGCCCAATAAAACACCGGCCCGCACACTGGCCTGTAAGGCTAGGCCCAAGCGCATGCCTTTATTTTTTAAAAAAAGTTTATCGTCCGCCCCAAGTATATCCAAAATAAAATGACATGTCACTCGCGTTAGCAGACGACGCGTTGTATTCTTAACCTAAAATCCGGCCACCATAGTGGTCGGAAAATCAGGGTCCTTTGTTTTTTTCACCAAAAATTTCATTTTCAACCCATTTTTTTATATATAAAACATCTAGAAAATACCCTAGACACCTTATTAAACCAATCCATGACTACCAAAAAGCCAATAAACTGCCCAAAAACCCGAAATCCACTCGAAACAAAAATTCTTCCTAGCTCAAATATGTTGTTTTAGGTGTTTTCAAGGTAAACAAACACCTAAATATAATCCCTTCTCATCATATGAAATATTTTGACACAAAAATCAACTGTTTTGGTGGTTATAATCTTCTCCAATGATTATTTTATCTCTCTAAACTGGAATTCAATGACTCCCCCTCTCTCTAAACTGGAATTAAGTGACTCCCTCTCTCTCCTCCCAACATGAAAGGACTGAAAAAAGAAAAAAATAAAGTTAGGTTTCAAAATGTGTTGTTTTCAAATTCAAAAGTCTGGTCATCTAATATCTAAAAAATATAGGGAATTAAAATGAATGTTTTAACAAAACTTTCAATCTACCCCCCACGTTACCTGAGATTTTCACTTCACTCTCTTATCTTTCAATTCAACCCTTCCTCCTAAAAAAATATGGAATTGGAATCTAATTTAGGCTCAAAAGAGCCAAATTGAGCAAAATAAAAGGTCAAGGACCAAAGTAAAAAATTACCAAAAAAATGCACTGCTCCAATTCACAGTGTATTGTGAGAGAGTGCACAGTAATTTCAGCACATTAAAAGGCTGATGCATTTTAGTTATAGTTAATGGTTTGGTTCAAACATTCCAGGGGTGTTTAAAAGTGTGGTAGGAGCTGTTTTTCAAAATATTTTTTGCTCAAAAATGTATCAAAATAATGATTTGTTATTTTTAAAAAATTATTTTTGACATCAGCATACTAAAACAATATGAAAACATCAAAAACAAAAGTTTGAAGTAAAGAAAAAAATAAAAAAAAATTCAATTTTTTTTAAAAAACTTTTAAAATGTAAAAAAAAAAAAAACAGTCGTCCATCTATTAGCAAGGTTTCTATCTTCGGCACTGATTACCACAAAGAAGAGGTAGATTGAGAATAATGTGGTCTTACATGGAGCGTGTTTGGAAGTGTGGTTATGGTTGCTTTTCAAAGTGTTTTTCACTCAAAAATATATCAAAATAATATTTTTTTTATTTTTTAAAAATTATTTTTGATATCAGCGCATTAAAATGATCTAAAAACACTAAAAAATATTAATTTAAAGTAAAGAAAAAAAATAAATTTTTTTCAAAAATACTTTTAAAATACAAAAATAAATAGGATAAACACGAGACATTGATTATAATAATAGTCGGTGCCTGGTGCCCCCTTTTCATGCTTTGAATTTAAAACGCTGCGTACAGAGCCAAGCATCAGGACTGCAACGGTCATAAAATCCAAACTTTATGAAATCCCAATTTCCCACTTTTCTCAATCATTTCACCTTCTTCTTCCAAAACTTGTAACAAAAAAAACTTGGTTTTTATGGCAATTATGTTTTATACCTTAAGCAATATTGATAAACCACTTGCTTCTTCACCCACAAAATTGCTAGATTTCATACCTTTACTTTAAGGGAATTTGTGTTATAAAATTACCACGACATAGAAAAATATGTAATTTTTAAATTATGTTTAGTAGAGGTTAATCAAAGAAAAAATTTATCCTTGAAAATTTAAATTAGTTTAGTATAATCTTTTGGATATAGTGATTTTTTTCTCGGGTGATGATTGTTAACAATCCCGAAACCCTCTTTTTTTTTTAGAATAAACTAGGTTACCTATCGTGCTATATTACTTGTCGGACCAAAGTTATTTTGAATATATATAAAAAAATATCCAAGTTGCGGTAAACTCTTTGATACTGTCAGTAAACCAATCCAGCGAGTCAAACTTGAAAACCCACAATCTAATTGTGTTTTTTGGAAAAACATATTGATAAATGTGATACAATTATATAATAAAATTTATTAAAAATCTTCCAAAATAAAAACTTTATGTTGATTATATATTCATGATATTTTTTTTTCATATTAAACACATATTAACTAAAAAAAATTAAAGTTTAAATTTACAAAAACTTATATTATTATTTGTGAAAGATGACAAAATTGAATAAAGATTTTTGATAGTGCATTTAAATCTAAATTCATAAAAATTAAAGAAGAAAAAAATAAAAAATAATAAAAAATGCCAAATGTGTGAGCTTGGCGTAGGTGGCCTAATGCGCTTTGGCTTCTAAGAAACAAAGCCCAAGCACCGGTCTCCCACTGCGCCTAGGCTTTATTTTTTTTATTAAAAAAATAAGCAAACAACATATTTTTTTTTTTTTAGAATTCAGTCACAATGGAGGAGACTGAAAAATCAAGGAAGATATTTTTGGACCAAAAAATCAAAATTTTAAGTATTTTTTTACCTGAAAACACCTTAAAAAACACTCTAAAGACCTAAATAAATCCGATTATGACATCAAATAATCTAAAAATGGGTTGAAAAATAAAAAAAACAACTAGAATTGATAATGGAACTCAAAGGGAAGGCCAAAAAATATCATAATGAAACTTCTCTCATCAAATGAAATCTTTTGGCAGGAAGATCGATTTTTTTTGTAGCTGGAATTTGTGTCAACTGACTATTTTCTCTCTCCTCGTCATTTTCAGGTAATTTTCTCTCTCCCCTCTCTACTATAGGGACTGGAAATTAAAAAAAAAATGAATTTTTTTGACCAAAATACAAATTGTCATTAATGTAGAGTTAACCATAAACTTTCTTTGTATTTTATATTTGATTCCTCTATCTTTAAATGTTGTATTCTTACTATAATTTCAAGCCTAATATGTTTTAATATGGCTATAGAAAGGCTTGATT
>Ga0307515_10023573_pt1 | contig 10776 bp, 3 predicted proteins | sample 17_EM_MG_FD_194513 | JGI IMG/M metagenome (GOLD analysis project Ga0307515, IMG submission 194513) | Populus trichocarpa ectomycorrhiza microbial communities from riparian zone in the Pacific Northwest, United States - 17_EM | ecosystem: Host-associated > Plants > Roots > Unclassified | place...
TTAACCCGCTTTGCGTCCATCTGTTATTGATAATAGATGGACGCAAAGCGGCGGATTAAGGGATAAACAACAACCACGATAGTTATAATATGTTCATCTAATATATCTTTATAAATATACACTATAGCCCTATGTCCAGAGTATTAAAAGGTAAGATGTATTATCGTAACAGTTAAGTTAGATTTTAAACGGAGTCTTCGTAGATTTGGACTAAATCCGACTAGCCACCTATGTCTAACTTCTCGTGAAATAGAGCTATAATATCACTACAACGTGGAGGCAATAGAGAAGATAATGAGCTTTTAGCTCGTAGTGTTTTAGACGTAGAGAAGTACATAAGGTATAGCGGTAAGGCAAGATTATAATAAAAATTGCGATAAACTTGTTAGATGACGAAGTCACCTCGCTTATATCTACTGTACAAGGGGGTAACATCAATGCCTCGGACGCCCCCCCTGCTAGTACGGTAAACAAAATAACCTGGCCCTGCTATATCACTTTGCACTCGCTTATTTCTTCACCCATTATAGCAGGGCGTCTGAGGCATTGATGTTACCCCCTTGTATTGTTCCGCACAGCCGTACGTGGCATCTTGCCAGTCATTCGCTTACCTTTTGTAGGTTTGCGCGATGGGTGGGTCTGTTCGGTTGCAAAATTTAATATTTTTACGCTCCGTTACGACTAATAAAGCTGCGACCATAAGCCTCAGGCCCTTGGTTGGGTGCAGTATGCCCGCACGTGCGCATAGTGCACGTACCAACGGTCCACCTTTGCTTCGGCCAGCTCGGGCACATCTCCACGAGTGCTCCCGAGAAATGCAACGCCTCATTTCTGTGGGGCACCTGCCATTCGCTTCCCCGCAAAGTCTCGCCACTCTACCGCACCGGACACCAGTCCAGGCTGTAAACATGACATATTCATCCTTCAGCCTTGAGCTTGGCAATACATGTCGGAACGAGACTAACAGACCAGGGATTATCGAGGGGAGCGAGGCATGAGAAGATTTTGGAAAGATAAAAGGGCAGTCAGTGACCTCACCTAGACTGACAATTTTTTAAACAAACATTTCCACCTGCGTTTCAGCCGACATAGTTATTGAGATACTTATACGAGACACCTCACGCCTCTCTTCTGTGTTTAACTTAGCCTTAAGGCACAACGCCTGCTTCTATTGTCACCTTCCTCTCTCCATTACAGCAACCAACCCACATCAACCCATCACAATGACAGTCGACTGGGCACTCTTCACCCAGCTCGACTCCTTAGTCGACGCAGAACAAGCCTACCGTGAGCTTCTAAGATTAACCTCTCTGACTTGTCTTCTTACCCCATAGTAGCTTCATCAGACTGCAGCCCCGCGCACGAAGCATTCTCCTGCCCCGACGCCTTCGACAAGGCTTACCTCGCAGACTTGTACACTACAACACCTGACTACTTACTCGATGACTGGGTAAACTGCGATTTCTTCGACCGCCCTCTCAACAACGTTGACCTCCCAGCCGGCTTTGCACCAAAATACCACGCCGCATTCAACGCCACATTGCCAACTGCGACGTCAGCAATAGAGGATGCGAATATGAACCAGTGGCCATCCGCCAACTCCGCACTGTTTAGACGGTTAGTGAACTACAACGACACCTTCACGACCGGCCTCCAATTCGGCGCCATCGACTCGGACTCGCTCGAATCCAGCTGCTCATCTCTACGGGAATCATCACCAACACCATTGCTCTGCAGAGATGGTCCCCAGCCAACCCAAGCTTCTCCCACACTTTCCCATGGCTCATTAAAGAGGGAGTCGCCAGACGATGCTGCTAAGGACGAGCCCTCACCAAAAAGAGTACAAAGAAAACGAGGCAGACCAAGGATCAATCGAAGCGAGATAGATCCCACAAATTACTCGACTAGCGGCTCTCCTAAGTCCCGCCCACTCTATCGCCTTCCGCATAACCAAGTCGAACGTAAATATCGCGAAGGTTTGAACTCTGAGCTCGAACGTCTCCGCCTTGCTGTGCCGACACTCCCACAACGAGATTCGAGCGGTTTGGCGGGTCCTCCCAAGCCTAGCAAGGCCACTGTTCTCGCCAGCGCCATCGACTACATCAAAGCAATCGAGACAGAGCGGGACAGGCTTCTGGAGGAGAACGAGGGCCTCCGGGGTATGCGGCCCAGTAACATTCAGGCGGCAGGCAAACTCCGAAATTACGGCCGGAATAATGCGAGATCGAATTCCGCTGTGACGATATATTCTTGAGATATTATCTCTTACTTTCTTTAACTATATCTTGCTGCAAGGTGAGCAACAAAAGATAAAAGCGCTCATGCATGCTTTTCAGCCAGGGCAAAAGGCAGTGTTATTGGCGGCGGCGTCTTTCTGTCTGCAAAGTTCTCAGCCCCACCATACGTCAAGTGCCAACACGGGGGAGATTGATTGATCTCTAAATGATTGGCAGATTGGGAACATGGCGAAAGGACTTTGAAGCGGCTTTATTTTGTGGGTCACGTACTCATAAGTCTCCCAGACGTAGCGTAGAAGATATTATATGGTAAATAGAAGCTAGTGCAAATGTAGAAGGGTTGAGCTGTGTAAGCATGCTTACGAGTGATATCTAACGGTAATGAAAGTGTTTTGGCACTGGATGTCGTCACCACAAACAGGGAGGGTGGCCGACCCGCACCAGCCACACCCTTGTTTTTGGACCCTTTTTGGGTGTGGCTGGAGAGAGAACTTGGGGAAGGAAGCCTTCATCACATGAAAGCATGTGGATGTGTAGGTTTCCGCCAAGAAAGTTGCGCCAAGAGGTTTGCAACGCAGCTTCTAGCTATAACTAGATTAGGCCTACAGGGTCCCAATCCGTTGGCCTAGTTTTATTAGGACACACGGCGGGAACTACACCATCTCGTTAATTCCGGTGGTTAGCGCCTTACTAGTGATGCCTCTCAGGCGGAAATCCTTATACAGATTAGTATGAGTTTCCCCGTCTTGGCAGCGAGCTTCGAAAGACTTTAATATTAAACTTTTATAAAACTTTTTAAAATCAATAACTGTATAGTAGACCGCCTACACATAAACACCTCCAAAGCTATAGTAGCTAAATAAGTATCTAAATATCTCTTTTAAGCTCTTAATTATCCTCTACTACTTAATAGATCCCTTTTTTACTTTAATAATTACCTAAAGGTGTATAGGTATAGAAGTAACTAGGTCCTTAAAGTAATAGGCCTATAAATTCCCCTATTTAGATTTAATAGCTACTTATATTATTTCTTTTATTTATAAATAAGGCTTCTACTTAGCTAATTAAGTCTCTATCAAATTTTAAACAGCCTTAATTAGGTTAAGATCTAGGCTATTTATATTAGCGACTCGGTTAGTCGAGGCACGAGTACGGCAAGAGGGACGCGCAAGCCTATATAATTGGATTGTTTATAAACGAGGATCCAAAGCTAGAGAAAGAAAAGGAGAAGAAGAGCAGTGCCGCTTAATATTTATAAGATCTTCGCGTTATATAATAGCAGAGTTCTACTAAGTTCTACTAGTGCTGTAATAATTTGCTAGCTACTAAAGCAACTTAATATTATCTTTTTAGAACTTAGTAATAGTAATATAAGCTTTATAATAAGGAGCTTTATCTATTTATATAATTATTAAATTACTTCTACATTTGTAACTAGGAAAATATATATTATACTTAATATTATAGGAGTTATAGAATTCTTTAAGCTTTATATATAATCTAGGAAGCCCTACGCCGTAATATTACCCTATTCTTCTTTATTCTAAAATAGTAGAGGCCCTTTTTCTATACCGTAGAATATAGTTTATACTATTATATAAGATATATTAGTAAACTTAGGACGGAGGTAGTTAAGATAATATTGTTTACTAGCTCTTCTAATAATATAGAGCTATTAGTACCTACTACGATATATAGCTGCCTTATCTATCTATATAACTCTCTACTAATTCTCTTTTTAAAAGTAATAGTAAGCTAATATAAATACTAACCGGGCCTAATAGTAAGCTATAATAAGCTAGGGCTTTATATAAGCAATGTAGTATTAAAGGCCCCCCTTTTTAATATATTAGGCGACTATAGAATTAAAATAAGAGACTTCTGCGTAAAAGGAAAGCTCTAAGTAGGTAAGGTAATGCGCTTAAGTATTTAACTCTAGGAAATTAACCAGTTAATGCCGAATTAATAAGCCGTATATTAGAGTATTGCGATAGCTACTATATATTAAGGTTTACGCTTTATTAATAATGCGGTAGATAGTATAATATAGTTGCTTAACTAATATAGTAATACAAGAGGCAGGTTTTTAAAGATATCTTATAGAGTAGGGTATAAGCGCTCGCCAAAGGGGGGGGAGTGAAGCTGGTCGTAAACAAAGCTGTAGTAGCCGCGACACTAAAAGACGTACAGATTGAACAGGTGATGCAACCGAACAGCCCCTTAACGATAGCAAAGGCTTACCCTAATTGGAGCGTGGAGGAAAGTTCAAGGTGTTATAATATTAAGGGGTATGCGACAATGCGATGATACAAAACAGTTACGGAATCCTTTTATCTCCGATGAGCTTTTTTTAATTAGCAGCTATTCTTTCCTCTTTTATTGCCTTAGATATCTTAGTATACAGGCAAATCTCCTTAGTACGATATGGGTTTTGGAGCCGAGCGTACCGTAATACCAAGGGTATCGTTGTGTTCAAGTTCTGTACGTAAGATACACCAAAATCAAATTATAGTATATATTGTGTATCTACGTGCGCGAAGCCGTAATTAGGAAACTAGCTCTTCCAAAAAAAAGAAGTGATCGCCACTTACTTAGTGTTTTGAAGCTATCGTTCCTAAATTCAACAATCATGCCTAGTAGATTGAGGTGTTTTTAGTGGTGGGCGCATATTTTCTAGCGTTTAAAGCTAGAATCCATAACAATGTTGCCTCCTAGAATTTCAAGACCTACCTATAATTAATAGGTAGAATTAAGTATAGAGAGTAAGATTTAAGGGTTAATTTAATAGATTTCAATTATTATATAATGGAAGTTAATGGCTGAATTTATGGTAAGGTAGGGCCAAATCTAACAAATTAAAACTGGTTATACTGATTTTGGTGGAGGTACATAATAATATTATCAAAAGTCCGACCATTGTTAGTTACACCAAAAAAAGCATAATCAGGGTGTGTAGATTGTAATACTAAATGTATCATTATATGCCCGGTATCGTATTAAGGAGTTTTGCCTATAGTGTTGAAAATTGAAACTTTCCTAAATTTAATTTATGTAGAGTAGTTAAGTAAGATATCAAAGCACGTGAGGTATTGCTAAGAGAGATATGACCGTATCTAGAATAGGCTAGGTAAATCCTGCAGAGAACTTTCGTTCTACGAATGAGCTTCAAGTGTGCGTATTACCCCTGCGCGGATCATCTAATAAACTGACTAGCACGATGCAAGAGCAGGGCCTAGCAGCTGACTCTGAAGGGCCCTTGTGAGTGCTCAGCTGTTATTGGGTCGTTTCTTAAGCTCTGCCGCCTTCTCGCTAGTTGTTATAACCTGCGAGATCTCCCTCCTCTAATCTATAGCCTTTTCTTCTACATCTTTGAACATCTTTACCGTCTAGTGTAATATTATATACTTAGATACCACATACGCTCGAGTCACTATTTCTCAGTAATTATTGCTCAGCACTTCTCATATCACAGTAGCTATGGCATTAGTAGGGCAGAGGAAATACGTATCTTCCCCCAAGGAGTGGGAAGACATATATCAGCGGTTTCTCAGCCTTTATGAGACATGCGAACTTAAAGAAGTCGTAGAAAAACTGAAAAGTCACGGTTTCTATGCAACGTAGGCACTCGCTCGCTAGAGATTAAAATGTGCCTAGCTGCTAATGGGTTTACGCAGCGACAATCAATACAAAAAACAAATAACTAAGTGGCAAAAGGAAAGAAAGTTGCCTCCAAAGCATATCAAGCGCTCAGAATCGGAATTCATGATTCAGAAACGCAGGCAGCGAGAATCAGAAGGACAGAAAGATACCCTCTTTCTTTACAATGGCTGGAAGATGCCCAACGAGAAAATCAATCACTTGAAGAACCGTTACCACATGGACGACTCTCTTCCGACCTCTCCACCTGGTAAGTCTATTGTCGCAAGAGCTTCAGAGAGGTTCAATGCTAACTAAATATACTAGAAACACCTTGCTGCATTAGCTACTATACTCCTTCGATCTCTCATGAATCAACACCAGAGGCAGTCAACCTGGCACCTTTCAGATCTTATAGCATTTCATTCGAACGGCCGTGGGAACACTTCGTTGCTCAGACGATTCCCAATCACAATGTCGACTTCACTATTCGAATCGAACAGAACAAAAAACCAGATCCAATGTCATTAGCAGCACAGGCCTCCTCAGGTTCTGCGTTGCATAGGGTTTTTAAGCAGTTTCGGGAGATGCCAACGGGTGCGTCTGTATTGAAGTTGCCTCCTCTACCTTCTTCCGTCGTCCAGCCTTCCTTACTATCCCTACTTGAGGATCAAAGCTTGATCCATGGGATCCCCCAGGGGGTTCTTCACCAATTATCACATGTCGCTAGGCATTATCCATCGTCGCCTCCGGATAGCGATTTCGAAATAGATCTTCTCACCTCTCGAATGAAGTGGGCACTCAATCTAAACGAGCCTCATTCAGATACTAAGTCTGATTTTGATGTGCTAAAGTCACAAAATACAGGCACAGAAGACATGTTTGAGTTTATTCAAGATCTCCCAGCCTCTTATCGCTCGCAGAAGTTAAGTAGTAAAGCGGAGGAGATCCACCACTATTTTGCGGCAGTCAAATCCAAATGGGTGACGCAAACCCCCAGCTCAATAAAAATTGCCGTCATTCGGCGAGGTTCATGGCAACTAGTTCGTCTACTATTGCGCTTATGCGAGTCTAATGGGGGTGCCACATTCATCGACATTTGGACCCTTCTCAGATTAACTCGTGTCATATTCCAGAGCTATGTTCTTGTCTCCACAGGAACAGAGCGGGTGCAGATGATAGGCAGATTGGGCAAAGCGGATGCTATTCTTGTAGATATATTCGAAAACCTCACGGCCCTCACCAAAGCCCTCGGCCCCGACACAGAGACCTGCCACTGCTCCTTAGTGTATTGTGTAAGCCGCTCTCAACGCCCTGCTTCGCTAAAGTCAATGCTGATCATATGTATAATATCAGTGCAGGTGTGGCATGGGACCATACAACCTAAAAATCCATACAGGGTGTGTTGATTGTGCTAGCCATGACTTTTGCCCCTCTTGCATACCCTATGACTTTTGCCCCACTTGCATATCCTATAACTGCTGTGACTCAAATGATGCATGGCGGGCAGTGCGCCATGCGCAAGGCGTGCTTCTTCCGGGAATCTCAGGATTTTAAGTCCTAAATTGTTATTATTTTGTATTAACGGAGTCCCTAATATATAAATATATACTCTTATCTTTAGCAGTGTAAGAGATGGATGGATTGGATCTAGATCCAAATCCAGTTAGCCTTAAATCCATTAAATCCATCGGATCTGGGTTGAGATCCAAACTTTATCCATACCTAGGCTTCAATTTTGCCGTATATTAAGCCAATTCTGGCAATTTTTGCCACTTACATAATATAACGGCCCAGTGTGGTTTTTAGTATAATCTAACTACAGCTGTTTGCTAAGCTCTACCGCAACTATCCACTAAGTTCCACCGTAACTGTCTACTGAGTTCCACCGTAACTCTCCACCAAGTTCCACCGTAACTCTCCACCAAGTTCCACCGTAACTATCCACTAAGTTCTACTGTAACTATCTACTAAGTTCCACTGTAACTATCTACTAAGTTCCACTGTAACTGTTTACTAAGTCCCACCGTAACTGTCTACTAAGTTCCACCACAACTATTTATTAAGTTTTACTATAATCTACGGACCCTAACTTCTACTAACTAATTAGGATTTTCCATACCCAGTATAGAAAATCGCTATTAACTTACTACTAGCGCCTTAGCGGCACTTGTAAGGATTACTTAAATTTATAACCTCCGCCTCTTAGACCTAATTAACTCTAAAGGAGTTAACTTTATAGGCTTAAGTGGAGTTATATTAAGTCTTAAATTAATATTCTTATTCTTATTCTAGGAGTAGAGATATAAAGTTGTCTAGATTGTACTCTACTTAAGGTAGTTATGGCGTTTTATAATTATCTAGCTAAAACGGCTAAAGATACATTCTGGCTTATTACTTATAGCTGGAGTTAATAGAAAATTAATAGACAATCTAATTATATAGGCTTGCACGACCCTTTTACCGTACTTATACCTTAATTAACTAAGTCACTAATATTATTTAAAGCTCACCTACTCTTCTTCCTAGGAAAAAACTTAAATATATTTATAGGACTATAAATAGGAATAGAATATAAAAGTAAACCTAAAGACTATTACCAAAACTAGAAGAATAGAAAAGAATAATAAGACCTATAGAATATGTATAGACCAGAACCCCTATAAAATCCTAATAAAAGTTACCCTAATAACTATACTACTATACTAAAAAATATAGCAGCCGGTAAAGTAGCTATAGGACTCTTAAATACCTCTAATAGTAAAATAGCAACTAACTTAAACTCCTAGGTGGAGCTTATAGCAGCTAATACCGAAATTAAATAACTTTAAACGCTATTTAAAGCTAGAGAACCCCCTATACCTAATAAAGAGTTATTAAACACCTAGAGACTTGCTATAGTCCTTAAGACCCTAGCCTAATATATAGTATTAGCATTATTACGGTCCGTAAAGGTCGCGGACCCCCTATTACTTACTAATGGAACTAATTCTATATTTAATAACTAGAAGCTTTAATTATAAGATAAGCTCAAAGTTAATACGGACCACTTCCCTACTACTTAAGCTAAAATGGCCTATATCTTCGGCCGTACCAGTAAAGACGTATAGACGCATCTACGTTTATAATACATATAGGACTTAGCAGATCCCTTCCTCTTTAGAGAAGAGATAATCGCCTACCTGTCTTCTATTTATAAGGACCCCTTTAAAATATAGAATATATGGCTTAATTATAAAAGCCTAAATATAAAAATAATAGAGACCTTTTTAGCCTTTTAGACCCGCTTTTTATACCTAGCTAGCTAGGCCTAAATTCCCTAGAAAGATCTAATACTAGACCTATTTAATAAGCTTACCCTAGACCTATAGCGAGCCGTACTACTGTGGGAGGGTACGACCTCTCTAAGATGGGAAAGTCACAGTGCCGTCTATCTGTCTGTCTGTCTGTCTGTCTATTTATTAGTTAGTTAGTCAGTCGGTCGGTCGGTTGTAATTAATTAGTAGAACAGTTAGTAAGAAGGAAAGAAAAGAGTGTATTTCCGGTAACTAGTAAGGTCGTAATGTATATAATAAAGAGAAGAAGGAAGGAAGCCGAAGGCTCTATAAATATAGGAAAATGCTAAGATAGTAGGCGACGTCCAATCTATACCACCATACTACTAGTTTTTACTACTATATAGACGCTAAAGGAACTTATAGACTAGTGCTTAGTTATTAATTAAGGTATACGCTAAATGGTATAAAGCTAAAAACCCTTTAAATTAGACTATATATAATATAAAAACAGCCTATAATGCCCTAGTATAATTAGTAACCCCTATAGCACCACCCGTATAGCTTACCGCTAATTTAATAGCTAGCTATACGGCTAGTCTTACTATAGGTCTAGCAAATGCTCGGCCTATATATAGTAACCCCTATATATAAGCCCTTAGTAATTAAGGCGCTTACTTCTCTTATAGTTAGAACGGCTACTATATAAAGGATTACCTAATAAATATAAAAGTAACGTAATCTATAAGCCAGTGGTACTAACAAGCGAGTGGTACCACTCTAAAAACTTACCAAAAACCCCAAAAATCGTTCTTTTAATATCTTAACAACGGCTTAATAATAAATTATAAAAATTTAAAATTAGACTCTTCTACCTATTTTAAGACCTCTATTAAAGTTTTAAAGTAATTTAGTAAGTAATTCTTAAGATATAATAATTAGGCTTAAATTTAAAAGCTAAATCTTAATATACTAATAATGGCTGAACTAATTACTTTAAAACTTTAATAGAGGTCTTAAAATAGATAAAAGAGTCTAATCTTAAATTTTTATAATTTATTATTAAGCCGTTATTAAGATATTAAAGAACAATTTTTGGGGTTTTAAGTGGTACTACTCGCTTATTAGTACTACTGGCTTATAGATTACGTTAGACGAGGTTTTATTAATTTAGGAGAATAGCATAAAGTTAGAAAAAGAGGAACCCTAGAGGAAAACTTCTCTTTAGGGTTAAAAGGGATTAATATATTATATAATAATAATAATAATTCATTGCTTAACGTCCGATTCGGATCCCTATTAGGCCTACGTAGACTACTCCTTATGTATATATATGGGGAGAAAACTCTATTTAAGAAAACTCCGTAATCTATTTCCCTGCCTTTTAGGACTCGCCTATAAGGCGCCTGCGAGTTACCTATAGTGCTCCTACTACCTTACTTTTTAACCTCTTTAGGAACCACTGCTGCCGTAATAAGCCTACGGACGCGCTAGTATTGTAAACTTTACTCTACTACTATAGAGTTATTAGGGGGTGCCCGTTGCTCGCCCTCTTACCCTTTATTACTATTTCCTTTATAACCCGGAACTAGTTTAGTATATTTTAGCTAATAAGCTACTAAGTAACC
>Ga0307515_10023574_pt1 | contig 10776 bp, 2 predicted proteins | sample 17_EM_MG_FD_194513 | JGI IMG/M metagenome (GOLD analysis project Ga0307515, IMG submission 194513) | Populus trichocarpa ectomycorrhiza microbial communities from riparian zone in the Pacific Northwest, United States - 17_EM | ecosystem: Host-associated > Plants > Roots > Unclassified | place...
GGCTATTGCCTACCCTCAGTACCATATCGTCCTCTTCCATCGACTCCCTATGTGACTCATGCTCGGCTTGCCTGCTCCCTACCGTACACCCTAGCAATACTGCCTTACAGTTCTATATTTATCTGGGCAGGGCGTTTAATGTAGGAGTAATAGGGCGGAGGACTAACGTATGGAATATAGGGTGGATTTTAACCGTATTAGGGAGCTTTAGTTAATAGGCATAGGAGGAGATAACCTTCTTAACCTTATAAGGGCCAGCGTTCTTCTAATTAAGCTTCTTAGTAGGTCGTTTTATGTTTAGATTTTTTATATCTAGCTAGATAAAGTTACCAATTTAGTAAGCCGGTGCTAGGGTTTATTTCTTATTTACTACGGCTTTATAGATAGATTAAGCCTATATTATTTCGTTAGTAAGGAACTATTATAGTTCTTCCATCTTCTCTATAAATTTATTTACTTCTATAACTTATAAGGTGTAATAAGTAGGGCGAGGAACATTACTAAAGGGTTTAAAACCCATTTATAGATGCTAGCTGTAGTTAGCTAAAAACGGGGAGATCTTTATAGTTTCCAAGACGGAATTATTTATAATAAACTCGGCGAATACAAGCCAGTTAATCCAGTTATCTTATAAGTACGACGTGTATATTGGAATATATTGTTCTATTATAGCATTTATACGTTTTATTTAACTATCCATTTCTAGGTAGTATGCTATAAATAGTAGTACTTTAATGCGGAGTTGGGTAGTTAGTTCTTTCTAAAATATAGAGATAAACTAGCTACCTTTATTAAAGATAATAGTTTTAGAGAGTCCGTGGAGTTTCTATACGTGGTTTAGAAACAGTTAAGTAATAGTAGGTGTTAACATATTGGGGTAGGCAATTAAGTGTCTTATTTTAGACAGTCGGTCTATAACTACTATAATATTTGTATAGCCTTTACTTACTAGGAGATTAATAATAAAGTTAATTAAGATATCCTTCCATCTTTGGTCCAGAATAGGTAGTGGCTTTAGTAGGCCGTTATACGTCTTATATAAAGCTTTAGCTCGTTAGCAGATATAGTAGCTAGAGACGTACCTTCGTATCGCGTTATATATATTCGGCCAATAGTACTCCCATTAGAGTAGCTCCAGAGGTTTCCCTTAGCCTAGGTGGCCGACTACTAGTAGGTCGTAATATATTTAAGGAGCTTAAGCTTAAGTTTATTATAATTAGGGATAACTAGACGGTTCTGGTAATATAAGCGGTTTCTACAAGCTTTATATTTACTTAGAGAGATCTTCTTAGAGCGTCTAACGCCATTATAGATTAGCTTAAGCGTCTCTTAGATAAACTCGTTATTTGGGTATTTATTAACTATAATCTGTTTAATTAATTAATTAGTTATTTTAAGGAGGTGTACCATAAGGTCTTTAGTAGGAGGGTTAAACAGTTTAGGATAAAGTAGGGTCTAGTTTTAGTAAGAGCGCGCTTCTTCTAGAGCTAGCGCGTCTTATAAACGTTAGGTTAGAGTATTAGGCTTCTAACCTTAAACACCTAGGTAGTATATAATTAAGAATTAGAAATAGGATAGATATTCTAACTAATAGGCCTAATAATAGCTTAGCTATTTTGTGGTTGTAAAGTACTATAGATTCTTATAGTTGCTAAGGACCTTAATTAGAAATCCGGCGCCTTCCAGTTTGGGTCACTATTGTTTAAAATATCTAATAATAGCCAGTAACTCCTTATCGTAGATCTTATAGTTATATTTGGCTAGGCTTAGTTACTTTAAGTAGTATACTATAGAGTATAATACTCCATCTTCGTTATATTAAGATAAAATGCCTCTAGTAATATAGTTGGATAAGTTAGCTTTTATAATACTTATTTGGTTTAGGTTAAAGTGTTAAAGTATAGGCGCGGTAGTAAATATAACCTTTAAATAAGCAAAGACCTTCTTATATTCCTTATTAAAGATAAAGCCTTTATCCTTTTGGGTTAGAGCTATAAGAGGTAAAACTAGGGCAGAGAAGTTATTAATAAACCGTTAGTAGAAGTTGGTAAATCCTATAAAGGCTCTTATATCCTTAACGTTCTTAGGTTCTTACTAGTTTATAATTACTTCAACTTTCTTTAGGTCTATTTATATGCCGTTTATAGAAATAAGAAGCCTAAGGTATAGGACTTCTATTTTATAGAATTTGTATTTATCTATATTTAATTATAGACTAGCTCCTTATAGAGCTTATAGGACAAAGTTAACGTATTTTTAATATTTGGTTATATTAGTTACACAAGGGGGATATTACGTAGCTACGGTTCGTAGATAGTATAATAATTATTTTATGTTCTTCTTAAAGAAAGGGGTGAGGAACTTAAGGTTCCTCACCACGCTAGTGCCGCGGCGGCACGTGATGGCAACTTACCGCACGTAACGGCAACTTACTACATATAACGGCAATATGCCTTATATAGTAACCATTTACCTTTATTCCCAATACTAGCAACTCTTCTTTTATAGTTGCCATCTATATACATATACCGCTTAACTAGCGGAACAAAAATTAATCCTCCTTACTTACTATTGCCATTATAATATAAGTCTCACTGTCCCAAAATTTGCCTCTTAGCACGTAGTGCTTTCTTGCTTATAAGTTATGGGTAGGTATCTTATTAGTAGGGCCGCCAAGGCGCTAGCGGTAAGCGAGCCAATAGCGATTTTCTATCCCGGGGATAGAAAATCCTAATTAGCTGGTTTAAGTTAGGGTCTGCAGAATCTAACTAATTAAATAACTTTAACCGCTGGTTAAAGTTCCTAGACATCTTAAGACCTTACGTAACTAAGAAATTTCTAGGGACTCCCTTTTAACCTAACCTTTAACTTATATACGTAGAGTATTTATATTAATAAACGTCTCTAGTACCTTATTTAGGTTCGCCTTTATCATCGCATCTACTAGGTTATCTTAGCCATTAATTTATTAAATCTTAAAGAGTTTTTAACGCTCGTAGGATTACTAAAGTGCTATAATATTAATTATAAGGCGCTTCTCCTTTATAGTACCGAGCTTAACTAAATACTTATAGAGGGAAAATAAATCGGTGCATATAATTATAGAGATAACGGAAAGTTTAAGTTAATCTATAATTATCTTTAGGGTAGTTCCAATTACAATTGCTATATTAACTCCGCTAACTATTCCATATATCTCTAACGCCAAAACACTTCGGGTAACACGCTTGCTCTTAGTTAAGCTCCAATAAATAAGATTGCTATAGATTATAAAGTTATTCTCTCTAGTAAATTCGTTCGCGATAATAATTTTATATCCTAACTAGGAGCTAAAATCTTTATTATTTATAAACGATCTATTAATAAATACAAAGAGCTTGGCGGTAGGAAGATTAACTAGCGCGTAGTATAGTCCCCGGTTAAGATGGTTTATTTACCAGAAAAGACGTTTATTTAGGGCAAGAATGTTATCCTTAGTTGGTTTCTGGTATTAGGCGGCAATAGAGAGATTAAATAAAGCCTTAGGTTAACAGATAGAAATAATATAAGCTCTGCAAGCGCGTTACTCTATATATCCTTGCTTTAGAGAATTAACGTTAATAATATTAATCTTCTTACCTTAACCCTTCTGGCGCAAAGCAATGGAATCCTTGTTTAGGGAGAGAATGCATCTATTAAAGAGTAATAGTGTTGTTAAGTTAAGCTTTTCCTTTAGCTTTACTATAAGATTTACCTTTACTAGCTCATCCTCTTTAAGAGCTAAGAATTGGTCATCTCCTAAAATAATTATATTATTAGTTTATATACCGACGATTCCGAATGGGGTTCCCGTGGTTATAATAAGGAAGTAGGGATTAAATATAGAAGTAGTTATTAAAAGCTTCTCTTTATAGTACTTACTATAGGTAGCCCACTAATAAGTTCCTGCCTCTATAATTCCATATAATAGCTTAAGTACAACCATAATCGTGTCTTCAGGATACTAGTGGCGAATTTACTCCGGAAGGTATACCAATATTAAGCGCTAAAGGTGCATCTCTAATTAGGTATAGGCTTAAGTAATATCTTATAAATAAACTGCCATTCTATTCTTTATTAAGGAGGGAGCTAATATAACAATAACTCGCTAACTAGCTTATTAAATCGTGGGAGATTATATAAGAATTATCTCTTTATTATTATTATTATAACCTTAAATAACAAGCCTTAATTTCTTAAATAGGGCGTTAGTAGCTTTGCCCTTAATCTCGTTAACCATTCTTAACTTAAAGATGCGAACTCCATCGAACTTAGTAGGGTCATATTTCTTGAATTTAAAGACTCCTCTTATAATAAGACCGTCGATCTCCTACTTATCAGATGCTTAGAAAGGAGCTCCTAGGGTTATAATACGACCTTCCTTTTAGAGCTGTTTTACGAGCTTAAAGTTAGCCTTCTCTTTAGCTGTTATAAAGGCCATTAATAACTTAACTTTATTCTTAATAGCGGCAACAAATTGTTCTTTAAAATTAATAAGGTATTGGCGATTTTGTAATCCCTTCGGGCGACCTCTACCGCGTCGTAGTTATAGCGTATCTACTATAATTATATCGGGATCGTAGTCGCCTTCTAAAGCATATTAATCGTGGTTCTCTTTTAGGGCATCTTCTAGGGCATCCTATAAAGGCTCGGAATTATTATCTTTATAGTAAGGCTTAATAACAGTTAAACGGAATTAGGTGGGTCCGTAAGGCATTTAAATAGTGCAAGTTTAACCATTAATTATAATAAGTTGATATAGGCCTAACCATCCTCCCCTTTTATACTATATGTGTACTTTAGACTGGAGCGGCAAATCGAGCGTAGTTAAGGTATTTGGGCCATTTCTTATTCCTAGTACGTTATTAACCTGGCGTGTGGCATAGAGGCGTCGTACCTCTTTTATTGCCTTGCGAATCGCCTTAGCTCATTATATAACGGAGGGAGATAGTGGAGAATCGTTAGTTATTTATAGGTAGGCGCCAAAGATTAATAATATAGGTATGAGTCTATCCGGGCCAGCGGAATCGTTAATAGCTTTAACAGCTATTTATAAGGTAAGTTTTTTACTAGCGTCCTTTAGTTCTAAAGAGATAATCTTATATACGCGGCGTAATGGCGTATAATATCGCTCCACTTTTCTAATACTATTATGTGCCTTAATAGGGACTTCCTTAACCTTAATTGCCATTGCCTTTATTTATTATCGGAACTCTATAGATAAGAAGTTCTTTCTTATATTATGGACGATTTAATTAGGGGGTCCTAAGTAGATATTAATCTAGTATAACTAAAGGGTATCCTATGCGTTCCTAGCTAACATATCCTTTAAGAATTATACGGCTTAGAAGAAGGTTAAGAAATTAATAACTTGGAGTACTAGCTTACCGCTAAGATATATAACGTCGACAATAATATAGAAGTTGAAGTTATAGTTATCTTTAAGGGTGAACTTAAATCGGCTAGGGGACCTCTAGTTTATTTGGTAGTGGTAGCAGTATTTTATAAAATACTTAATTACCTTAACCTTAACTTTATGGCCTACTCGCTAAAGAACCCTAAGCAATTAATAAACGGATAGGTGGCTAAAACGACGGTGTAGTTGGCGTAATTCCAACTTAGTTAAGTAGCTTTAAGTAATACTCTTTTCTAGTTAATAAAGGAGCAACTAAGGGTAACCCTACTTGCGCACGACAGGCACCTAATTGTCTCCCTAAATAAGTATATTCTTAAGGTTATTAAGCCTAACGCCTAATTTATTTATATCTTTAATGCAAAATAGAAATGAAGTGTTTATAGGAATAACGTAAAAAGTGATATACCCTAAGGGGGTTTAAACCCTAATTGTGCCGAGAGAGATTATAGTACCTTTGCCAAAACGAATCGTGTGTTAGCCTGCCGTTAAATAGTTAATCTAAATAGAGCTATTAAGCTGCTAAAGGGCTCAAACTTAAGGTTCTCCTACTATAGATACTCCTGCGGCTCTAGTATTCGGTATAATACCATAGAAGATATTCGCTAAGTATTTATCGTCGAAGGAAAACGCGGAGCTCTTCTTTGGCTTATTAAAGATATCTAACTTTATAATAAAATGGAGCGTAGATTAGTTATTAAGAACAGCGACGGTTTATATGCTATTTACCTCACCATACTTAGTAAAGTATTGGTTAGGTGAGTAGTCCTCAATTTCTATATCCATAAGAAGCTATTCGGTCTTATTAACCTCACCCTTAAGGTCTTTTACGCCTTCGTATTAAACTAGAAAGCTTTAAAAGTAGGCCGCAGTAACCTTATAATTTCTAACATTTCTTATACTTTAACGGAACTTATTATATGCCTCTTTTCGCTTATTAAGGGAGTATCTAGTTAACTAGCAATTTGGCTTCTTACAAACGTAGTACTTCTTCTAGCAATTACTTTAAAATAAACCTCCACCAGGACCTCCACGGTTGCCTTATAGTCGACGTTAATTATACCCTCTTCCGTATTCCCTACTACGGCTACCATATATTTAATTAGTCCAGTTATAATCATGTTAGTTAAGAATACTTAGTTAGGTAGGGTTTTTGGTATAAAACTATTAAGATCCTTATATTCGCATCGCAGTACCTACAGCGAAGTATAGCTTAGTATATACTTCTTTAAACGTATCCGTAGGTTTATATAGCGCCAAGTTATACTTAGGAACGCTATAGCATGCTAAGATAACCTGGTCCCTTAGGCTATTCTTATTTTAGTAAGTTTCGGTAAGGCCATGTTAGATTTTCTAAAGTTTATTAAAGAGTAGTTAAAGGCACTCTAAATAAGTCTTTATTAGGTTAGAAGCGATAACTCTTTAGAATATAATCTCTTGCCATTCAGATATATAAAGCTAGCGATTCTTATTAGTCTTAAAGTGGGCTCTAATAAGCTAAAGCATTATATTAAAGCTATAGTTTTTACCCGTAATATAGTCGTAATAGAATGTTGCTGCCCGTCCCTTTAACATAATAGAGAAAGCATAGTGGTACTAGTGGCATTAAATTCCAACCTTATTGTAATAGTTATAGAAGACCTATAGTTTTGCTCCAAGTATATTATATAGTTCTCCTCTAAACTTCTTTTCTTCGTCCGAATATACCTTTATTAGATTCGTAACTTCTTATAATAAAGGCTTACCGGTTAGCTGGAGTAGAAAAGGTAGAGGCGGAGCAACTCTAAGTAGGAGGGCACCTCTAGGTAGGAGAGCAGCTTTAAGTAGGGGGTCAGCGTTCTAGGGGTTTTAATACGAATTAAAGTTGCCTTCTAAAGAATATGGGTTGTTTTTAGGTTTCTGTAGTTAATGTATAATCTTAGCTTTCGTCCATATTGGTTCTTCTATACTAGTAATAACGGCCTAAATATTACTAGCAATTAAGTTACCGTTCTTAGCAATGTATACCCTATTTCTACGGAGGAAGTCTTAAAAATCCTAAACAATATTAACGTTGCCAAGTGCCCAGGTATTAGCAGTCCATCCCACAAAATCCTCCCTAAAATACTCCTATAGTTATGAATTAGCGTAGCATCTATTTTAGTAGAATATAATATAGTGTAGGAGAAAGCCGTTAACTTATTTTGCGGTATAAGTTATTATATTAAAGGCAAATTCGTCCTAATCTTCATCAATAAGTTTCGCGTGCTTAGCTACCCCTAGTAGTAAGGAGTCTTTCCAGTTATTTAAAGTAGGCGTAGCCATGTTTTTGGAGGGAGGGAAGTGTTATTAGTATAGGGATTATCGTTTGGTACGCGTTCGGACGTATATTTATAATTATAGGGCTTAGGACTAGTTCTAGCCTTAAATCGCGAAGACTTATAAAGCGTATTGTTCTACGTAATAGACGCAAGAATCCGTAATCTCAGAAAGGCTCAGGACCAGTTTTAGCCTTTTAGATCCTTAGATTCGTAAAAGAGTTCTATTTAAGGTTTAGGACCAGTTCTAACCTTAAAAGACAGCTTCCTCTAGCACAAGTAGCACTAGTACAGTAGCTTATCTCTTCTTAGTGGAATACCTAGCTGCTTTATAGTATAACAGTAAAGTTAACCACTAATCAGTATTAGTTACACAAGGGGGATATCACATAGCTACGGTTCGTAGATAGTATAATAATTGTTCTATATTCTTCTTAAAGAAAGGGGTAAGGAACTTAAGGTTCCTCACCACGCTAGTGCCGCGGCGGCACGTAATGGCAACTTGCCGCACATAACGGCAACTTGCCACACGTGACGGCAATATGCCTCATATAGTGACCATTTGCCTTTATTCCCAACAGGTTAGGTTATTACTATATATTAGAATGTTGTTAATATAAGCAGTATAGAAGATATCTAGGTAAGGACGTAGGGTGTTATTTACGTAATGTTAAAACAAGCTTAGAGCATTTGCGAGGCCGAATAGCGTCACTAAATATTTAAATAATCTATACTAAGTACGAAATGCAGTAAGCTATTTATCTCCTTTTGCTATACGGAGGCGGTTAAATACGGAAATAATATTAAGCTTTATATAGTAGCGAGCCTTACTTAGTCGGTTTAGTGTCTCTTATATTAGCGGGATTAGATATTAGTTCTTAATAGTAATAGCGTTAAGAGCTTAATAGTCTATATAGAAGCATAAACGGCCGCCGGGTTTTCTTAATAAAGATTACTAGTATAGCTATAGGCGACGAACTCGCTCTAATAAATCCTTTACTTAGGTTCTTATCTAGATACTTCTATAATACTTAGAGTTCGTTTTAGGACATTCTATATAAGGGTTTAAATCTAGGCTACTTTCTATCTTTAAGTACAATCTTATAGTCGTATAATTGGTGTTCTAGTAGCTTATTGGCTTTCTTCCGTAAGAATACCTCTAGGCGGTTATAGTACTCTACTAGTACCTTCGTAGCAGGGTTAGTATGCTTCTTTAGTGCTAAGGCCTTCTTAATATTAGCTATAGTAATAGCAAAGATTATATATTTAGGTTTCTTAGTAAGTTATGCTAACGGAGTAGCTCTAATTATACAGATATCTAGGGTGCTAAGCTTGCTCGGATTGTCTATAGTTTCTTATTTAGGTTTATGTTCGGTATTAGGTATAGAGTTAGTATTAGATTTAGGTTTAGGTTCTTTAAAAATCCTTTTTATAGTAGAATACTAGTCCTTCTAGTATTTTCGCGTATTAAGCTTAAGCTTCTACTTGGCTTAGGGCGGTGTAGTGCTTAGTAATAGCTTATAGAATTTAGTAGAGTTTTCGGATCCTTAGTGGATATTAGTAGAATTCTTATATTAGTGAAATTTGGTAGAATTCCTAGGTTAGTAAAATCTAGTAAATTCCTTAGGTATGGGGTAGACAGTTATAGAAATTTTAGACTAGTAGATCCTAGTAGATTTTTTAGATTTTAGTTCTAGGTCTAAGTAGCAAGTAATAAGGCACTTTTACTTATAACGGGAGGCGGTAAATAGAAGCTTAAGGTTATCCTAATTAATAGTTACCTTATATAGCTTTATCTAGGGCTGTTTAAAGATTACTAGGTAATCTAGGGTGGTAACAAAAAGCTTAATTAGTTCTTTATAGTTTAGGTATTAGAGTTTTAAGTCTACCACGTAGGTAATACGCCCTAAGATGGTGCATTTACCATTAAATCTAAATACGTTAATATGCTGGTTGAGGGGGGTTAGGGTAAAACTATTATCTTACACAAAGATCTTATTAATAAATCCTATACCGCTAGCTCCTATATTAATTAAGATTTAAGCGTTAGCCTATTAACTATTCTACTAAAGACGGCAGTTAATAGTTATACTACGGTCCTAAGAGTTAGAGTTTATAACATTAAATATATTTAGCGAGATCCTATAGCAAAGCCGTCCTAGAGAGCGACTTAACTCTAAGACCTTCCTTTTAGAGGTAATTAGGGCGGGGTTCTTTTTTTATATTTTATTATCCGTTGTATTATACTACGTACAATACTGCGCATGCAGCCTTTAGGCTATAGCGCTATAGTTCTATATACATAAATCCTTTCTAGGCAGCTTAATATATACTAGTAGCTATATCCTAGTAGTTTATAAACCTCTAGGGATTTATAGCTCCCTAGTAAAATACTAAGTTACTACAACTACTAGGGAATAAGAAATGGTAGGAAAAACTATAAAAAAACCCTAACACCTATCCCTATCCTTATGCAATTTATTTCTGTCCTTTTACTCTTTAATATCTTTTTAAGAGCCTAGTAGGAGTTGCCTCCCTTCTAAAATCCTATCTGTTTTATTCTTCTATAGAATCTTCTTTACGTACTAATTTAGCTGCTTTAAGAGTCTTATAGTCTTTACTATTAGTAAAGTATTTTTCTTTATAATTAATGCAAAGAGGGGTAGTATGTTTATAAGGCTTGCCTATTATTATACAGGTAAAATAGGAGTGGTCTTTAAATAAAATAAAGCTGCATAAAATCTATAGGCTCTAGTAGAGCATCTGTCTCCTATATGGCCAAATTTTTGGTAGCTAGTGCACTGCGTAGTAGGAGAGACTTTGAGGTATTTTACTACCTTAGTAGCTGTACCTGCAATTGATATCTCTTTTTGCTTAAGGATTTCTTGTCTTTTTTTTTCATTCTCTATAGTGAAAACTATAGAGCCGAATCTGGTTTATAGATCGTGTCTTTTTATACTAGATAAGATCCATCTAGGTAGTCCTTATATCCTTATAGGATTAAAAGTCTTAATTTCTTCTTTTAGAAGCTTAGAGCATCCTTCTTCT
>Ga0307515_10023575_pt1 | contig 10776 bp, 3 predicted proteins | sample 17_EM_MG_FD_194513 | JGI IMG/M metagenome (GOLD analysis project Ga0307515, IMG submission 194513) | Populus trichocarpa ectomycorrhiza microbial communities from riparian zone in the Pacific Northwest, United States - 17_EM | ecosystem: Host-associated > Plants > Roots > Unclassified | place...
ATAGATACCTAATTTATGTGTACTTATAACCTACCTACCTTACCCCTTACTAAAGCCCGCGCCCTATAACTTACTAATAGTAGTTATACTATATAGAAGATTACCTATATAATATAACTCCACCTAGATATAAATAGGCACTAAAAAGAACTTTAAGCCTATATTATACTACTTACTAACTCCCCTATTATTCTTAAAATAAACTAGCTTAAATAATATAACTCTACTATTAACTAGAAGAAGAGAAAAGTAACCTTTAACTCTAAATACTATAGAAAGACTTGCCTAGGGTATAGCCTAGCTACCTCTATTTACTCCCTAGGATATTAACCTAAGGAACCCCTTATTACTCTACCTATAACTAACTACTACTATATAAGCGCCCTAGCCTTTTACTATATAGCGCATAAGAAAGGCTAAACTATTGCTATAACTTCCTAATTATAACTATATAAGCTTAATAAAGAATAGGACTACGTTCTTTATAATAATAGAATAGATATAGTTAACCTTTTAGAAAATAATACCCTTATGGAACTCTACAGACTTTTACCTTTAGACTTTAAGAAGTTTATATAGCTTAAAAAAGGACTTACTAATAAAGAACTTTATAAGCTCTTCTCTAAGAGGTACTATAACTTTACTAATATATGCTTATAAAAGGGCGTAGATATACTCCCCCTATATTAACCTAATAACTATACTATTAATATTAAATAAGGAAAAATGCTATCTTATAAGAGACCCTACCTAATATTAAAAGATAAACTTTTAGTTATAAATAAGTATATTAATAAGCACCTTAATAAAGGATTTATTCGTCCTAGTATATTACTAATAACCGCCCCTATCCTTCTTACTAAAAAGCTAAAAAGAGGTATTTAATTCTATGTTAACTATAGAGGACTTAACACTATTATAATTAAAAACTAATACCTAGTACCGCTTATACGTAAAACCTGTAACGGCTTATATAAATGCTTCTGAACCAAAGCTTGTAGAATGCTATCTTACAAAGATACTAAGCTAAGGAGAAGAGGAGAGGTATGTATAGGAGGTAGAGGCGTAACATATACGCGTTATGACGCCAAGTCCTTAGCTAAACCCCTAACTAGGCTCCCTGTCCAGGTTACGCGTTACAGTGCCGTAACATCACCCCCCCCTTTAAAAGAAAGCCTGCCCTTAGGCTTTATCAGAAACGAAATAAAACTAGAGAAAAGGAGACGTAAGTGCGTTTGGACTAAGTATATAAGGCGACCATAGGTCACATAGAAGCGCTAGAGTGAAAAGGGTAGCTGTTAAAACTCTTGGCAAGGATCTAGCCAATTAGAGAACTTTAACTAGCGGTTGAAGTTCCTAAACATTTAAAGGCCTCACATAACGCGCAAATCTAGGTGGCCGTATATTATAGTAGGCTTCGTTCCTTAGGCCTTGGGGCATTCTTATCTCTATACTCTTCCGGCAATTTATTGTCTTTATTATACTAACATTCCATCTACTCGTCTAGGTACTTTAGGGGTTTAGGTAAGTTGGGGTATTAATTATAGAACTCTTTAAGCTTTTAGGGGTAGCCTATAAAGTTCTAAGCGGGGTACCAGGTTGGGTTTAGGTTATAGCCCTTCTATTAGACACGGTATTTTAGCGCTCCTCGCACTAGCTTATATGCTAGTATTTCCTTAACTTCCTATTTATTATTACCACTAACTTAAATCGGTAGGGGAGGCTCGTTCTTCTACCCGGGTAATAGGTTACTTATAGCTTTCTGTAACCTATCCGGCAAGAAAATAGGGTGAACTCTAATTAAATCCGGGAGCTTTACCTTATATAAGTTACCTACCTTCTCTAGAACCTCGTACGGTCCTGCTATCTAATAGTCTAGCTTATAGCTAGGCCGTTTAGTTCTTTAATTCTTTATTATAACCTAGACCCTATTACTAGGGGCAAAGTCAGGTTCCTAGTGGTGTTTATTCGCCTACTGTTCTATTAACCTTTAGGCTTTTTCTAAGTTCTTATAGGCTACTATCCAGGCCTCTTCTAAGCGTTTAGTATACTGCTAGGCCTTACTATAGGATAGTTTCTTGCGTATAGTCTAGGGTTTTTCCGGTCTTTTCTAGTTAAAGCTTATATAGGGTAAGTAGCCCATTTCTAGCTAAATAGGGGCAAACCCTATAGAGTTATGGGGTAGGGTCGCTTAGGTATAGTCTATTAGGGGGAGCAGTTCAGACTAGTTATTCTAAAAGTAGTTAATAAAGGGCCGGAGTCTCTGGTCTAAATACTAATTTATAATCTCTATCTAACTGTCTGTCTAAGGGTAATACGCTATAGAGAGCTTTAGCTTAATACCTAGGATCCAGGTAAACTTGTTCCAGAAGGCTAATATAAACTGCGGCCTATAATTAAATATAATAGTATCTAGCGGTCCGTAAATTTGGTAGACGTAGTAGATATATAGCCGGGCCGCCTCTTTAGCATCAATATTTTTATAGCAGGGGATTAAAAATGGGCGCTTGCCAAAGCGGTTAACTAAAATTATAACCATATTATATCCGTTACGGTCTATAGGTAGTTTATAAAAGTCTATAGAGATATATTGCTAGGGGCGCTCTAGTATTAGGAGCGGTTTTAGTAGTCCTAGGGTCTTATCTTATAGGATTATAGCTCTTTAGCAGTCGTCGCAGTTCCGTATATATTAATTAATATTTATAGCCATCCTAGGCCAGTAGTAGCGGCCGCTAATAATTTTATGGGTCTTGTTCTTGCTAGGGTATACCATAGAGACTTAGCAATAGGCTTCGCAAATTAGTTTAGTCCGTAGATTATTAACGTTGGGGACTATAAGCCGCTCTTAATATAGAAGCAATCCTTCTTCTATTTTAAGATTGGGGTCTTCTCTTATAGCTTAATCGCGGAGGGCCTTTAGGGCGTCAGCCGTGCGGTTTACAGTTAGGAGGCGGTTAATTAGCCCTATTAGTTTGTCTAAGGACTCCTCTATTAGTGCTAGCTTGTTTTACTAGGAGTCTAGCTCCTTAAGGATCCGCGGGTTAAGCTATTCACAATAGAGGAGCGCGCGCGTCCGGTATTGGGTCTTTAGCTTATCCTAAGGTCCTATATCTTATTCTCTTTAAGTTAGGGCATTAGCCTTAGAGTTTTGCTTGCTAGAACGATATATAATTATAAAGAAGAATTAGAAGAGTACTTTGGCCCACTAGGCTTACCGTTTAGTAAGCTGCTTTATAGTTATAAAGTACTCTAGGGCCTTATAATCTATATATATCTTAATCCAGTAGTTTATACCTTTAAGCTTCGCGCGCTATTAGGATAGTAATTAAATAATAGCTAGCATTTCTTTGTCGTGTATTTCGTAGTTACACTTAGCTAGGTCCATTATTTTTAAAAAGAAGGCGATAAGGTACCATTCGCTGTCCTAATATAGCTATAATAGGATTCCCGCTACAACTCCGTTAGAAGCGTCCGTTTCTAATATTAATTTAAGGTCTAGGTTATAGTAATAAAGGATTAGAGAAGAGATAAGCCGCTCTTTTAACTCTTTAAAGGCTTCTATATAGTCACTATTAAAGATAAAGGGCGTATCTTTCCGGGTAAGTCGTACCAGAGGCTTAGCTATAACTCTATAGTTACGGATAAACTAGCGGTAGAAGTTATAAAAACTAAGGAAGGACTAGATCCCTTTTATGGTATAAGGGGGTTTCTAGTTACGGATTGCTTTAACCTTCTTAGGATTAACTTTAATTCCTTCTATAGTAACGATAAACCTAAGGTACTTTATACGTTTTACTCCGAATTTACATTTCTTAATATTAACTTATAAGCCTGCGTTCCGTAGTCTCTCTAGGACCTTCTTTATATAAACTTTATGCTTAAGTTCGTCGTCTGAGTATATAAGGATGTCGTCTAGGTATGCTGTACAGAATTTATCGAGGTAGTCGAAAAGGACATTATTTATATACCTTTGGTATATAGCTAGCCCATTTGTTAGTCTAAAAGGAAGGACTTTATATTTATAGGACCCGTAACGGGTACGGAATGTTATTAAATCTTTAAATACAGGGTCCATCCTAATTTGGTGGAAAGCTTAGCGGATATTAAGTTTGGTAAAGATCTTTGCCTAGCTTAGACGTGTAAGGGTCTCGTTAATTAAAGAAATAGGATACCAATCCTTTTAAGTAATAGCGTTTAGCTTTTGGTAGTTAATATAGAAGCGAAGGCCCCTATTAGGCTTTTTTATAAATAGGATAGGGGAAGCAAAAGGGGCTTGGCTTGGCTCGATAAACCCTTTATTAAGGTTCTTAATTAAGTACTACTTTATTACTTTTAGCTTATCCGTTAATTATTAGTATAAAAGGCTATATTCTAGCGAGTTATTGGCTTCTAATTGAATCCTATAATCGTATGTCTAGTAAGGAGGTAACTTATCTAAAGCCGCTTTTAAGAATGCATTCTTGTATCCCGCATAAGTAGTAGGGAGAAGGCGTTTAACTAGTTCCTTGTTAGTTTCCTTAGCTAGCTTTTTTTCCCTCTTGTTAATAATCCGGTTAATTTTATACAAGCTAGTTATAAAGACCTTATTATCCCTCCTGTATATATTAAAGTAGAATACTATAGCGCTAATTACCGCGATATCTACTATAGGGGGGTCGCGTGACAATGGGGGTATATGGGACCTTAGGGGCTTCTGGGGTAAAGGCGTTGTTATCGCTTCTTTTAGCTCCTGTTATATCTTTCGGAGGTCATCTCTTATATCCTATTGGTATGTTCTCTTCTATATTAGTTAGATCTGCGTAATTTGGACATTATCTACATCGCTATCTATCCTACTACCGTATGTAGAGTCCTCGTCAACCGTAGCGCTCTGGGGGAGTATCTTTATTAGTATAAAAGAGTTCCTTCCGGCCTTGCGATGGGTATCTTCTTAGGCAAAGGCTAGGTTATGGTCCCTAACATCCTACTAATAGGTAGGGTTAGCCCTTGCAGCTAGTGTCTTACGGTTAGTTCGGATTTCCCTAATAAAGGAAGGTAATTTTGGTCTATCCTCTGGCTAAACAAACTGTCTTCGTTATATATTCAGCCAAATATTAAAATAGGATATCTATTTTCGGCTAAGGATTATATTGTGGGACCCTAGGTCTAGGATATAAAAAGGGATATTATACTAGCGTCGTCCGTTAAGAGCGATATATAACTTTAGGATGTAGGTAACCGGCTTACTGGCCTAACCGCTATATCCTCTTACTTAGACAGGCTTCTTTAGTCTAGTAGCTTTTATATTTAGAAACTTAGTAATATTATTTATATAGGCAGTATTTATAAAGGCAAAACCATTTACTCTAGTGTTAATAAGGGCGGTTATATTAACACTATATCCATTTTAAGATACCGTACATAGAACTGTAAAGTGTTTTCTACCTATTAACTAACTTAGATTAATCTCTTTAAGATTGATAGGGTACCCTAGGGGGGAGTCTTTCCCTAGGGTTCTTCTTTTCCCAACTCGTCAAACGTCTCTCCTTCCTCCATCTCCTTAATATCGCCTATATCCTTTAGCTCCGGGCAAGACGAGGCAAAGTAACCCTCCTTATTGCAGTTATAGCACATAGCCAAGGCAGGGTTAATTGGAGTATTGCGGCGAATACTAGTCGATAGCGTGGTACGTAGCTAGTCGGGCGTTGCTTACCGGTGCGTAGTTGTAACCACTCTTAGTATAAGAGCAGTTATAACTTATCTTCCTACTCTAGCTTTTATAAGTATAGCTAGTGAGTTCTAGTCGCTACGGAGTTACTTCTACTAATTAGGACGGGCTTTAATCCGCTTTAGTTCTAAGTCCAATAATAGGCAATAGGCTGCGAGTCTATTATAAGTCGGCAGGTCGTCTAAGGTTACAGCAATCTTCTCTTATAGCCGAATTGTTAGCTTATTATATAGGTCTAATCGGTAGTTCTTAAGGAGAACTTAGCCTTCTCCCGCAAGGTATAGGAATTAAGTCTGGAATTTAGTAAAGGGTTAGTTCAGTTTTATTATTAGGCAATTATAGTTATACCAGACATCCTGTACTTTATTTAGGTTAACGTAGATAGCCGCTAGGTGCTATATTATCTTATTAACAAATATAAATTGGATAGGGGAATCGTCCTCAAACTTAGCTTAGAGGTGCCGTTAGGCGTCCCTAGTGGTTCGACTAAAGAGGTAGAGTATTTTAGCTTCTTTGGAAAGAAAATAGTTATAGTTAACGCGGAGCTTTCCTTATACTTAAATCCTCTAATTCTTAAAGGTAGGGTCTATCCCGTTAGATAGTAGTAGGGGGTTAAAGAGCTTAATGGACTTTAATTACTTCGTTATTATATCCGTACTCCCTAGTATATTATATTTAGTAGAGTAAACAGGTCGGCTAGGGCTTTAAAAAGGGGAAGCCGGGCTATTTTATAGGGCCGCGAGGCTTTCTAGAATCTCTTATAGGGTCTCTTATATATTTCTTACTTTAAGACAATCGGCTTCCTGGCTAGCTGTAAGGGCGCGAATCTGCTCGCGTACGTCTACGACGTCATTATTATCTTCAATTTCTAATCCTAATTAGATCTCAGGTTCCTCTTAGGTAGAGGCAGCTCTCTTAAATAAGCTTACTTTAGGCGCCATCATTAGCTTCCTAAGGTTTGTTAGTATTATACGCTTTAGTTTTAATTCCGGGGGTACAGGTCCAGTCCTATCTAGCTTATAAGGTAGGATATTATCTAGGCCTTCCCAGGCAATGTAGAGTTGTTTTAGTGTCTAAGTATAGCGCGTTAACGCGTCGTTACAGATGAAGTTTCTTTTAGGGTGGGATATTATTAAGGCCTTCCTAGGCAGGGTAGGGTGAGCTTAGTATAATATAACGGCTTATATAAATGCTTCTAAACCAAAGCTTGTAGAATGCTATCTTACAAAGATACTAAGCTGAGGAGAAGAGGAGAGGTATGTATAGGAGGTAGAGGCGTAATATATACGCGTTATGACGCTAAGTCCTTAGCCGAACCCCTAACTAGGCTCCCTGTCCAGGTTACGCGTTACGGTGCCGTAACAAAACCCTTAAGCGGCTTAGTTAAGCTAAAATCTATACTAAGCTTAATATTATTGCCGCCTTTAACTATCTCTAAATACGGGAAGGTAATAAATGGAAAACTATATTTATATTACACTTTAGCTAATTTAAATATACTATTATACCCTTTAGTGTATATAACAGCCTAGGTACCTTTTAAAGCTATATTAATAATACCTTATAGGACTACCTTAATAACTTCTACTCTATATACCTAGACGATATACTTATTTATAGTAATAACCCTTTTAAGTATACTAAATACGTTTAAAAGGTCCTATAGCGCCTTAGGGATATAGGACTTTATATTAATTTAAAGAAATGCAAATTCTTAGTTATAGAAGTAAAATACCTTAAATTAATTGTAACTGACTACCGAGGCTCGCATCACGTCGTGACTCACCACCTCGTATGTCTTACTACCTATGGCTTACTACCTATTTCCATTACCTATTGCCGACTGTAAGCGCAGTCTTCTTGCTATCATTTTATGTATATATACCACTTGATTTCCATAGCTTTACAATTAAGTCGCTTGTTTAATACCCACACTGCAAAGCGTACACTAATTATTACTATTAAGGGTGTCCGGATAGACCCTAAAAAGGTATATATAATTACTAAATAGTAAGCCCCTAACTATATTAAGGAAGTATAAGCTTTCCTTAGTTTTACTAACTTTTATTAGAAATTTATATACAACTTCTTAAGCGTAGTAGCACTACTTATAGTAATAATATAAATAAAAGGCCTTTTTATAAAAGGAAGAAAAACGTACCTACGCTTTACCTAAATGCCCAAATACAAGAAGGCGTTTTAAGACCTTAAAAATGCCTTTACTAAAGTACTTATCCTAGCTTACTTTATACTAGGACAACAACTCTATCTTAAAACTAACTCCTTAGACTATATTAACGCAGGCGTCCTCTCCTAGATAGGTAATAACAGTTTCCTTTACCTAGTTATATTCTACTTGTCTAAGCTTATACTATAAGAGTATAACTATAAGATCTATAATAAAGAACTCCTTATAATTATATAAGCGTTTAAAGAATTCTAACTAGAACTCTTTTTAATAAAGCCTAACTAGCTAACTAAAGTCCTTATGGACTATTATAACCTTGAGTACTTTATAACCATAAAGTAGCTAAACTAATACTAAGTATATTAAAACAAGTTCCTTTTTAGTTTTAACTTTAAAATTATATATAGACTAAAAGTATAAGGTACTAAACCTAATAGCCTAATAGGCCGCTTATAAGACCTTCCTTAGTCTAAAAATACCCCCTATAATTAGTTCTAATAACAAATAATTTTAAAAGCATAAAATTTAGCCCTAGGTATACTACCTACAATAGAGCTAATTATACCTTAGCTTTATACTATAGAACTAAAGTTACCTCCTAAAATTAATAAGCTTATTACTACGGTATATAACACCTCTATTAACCTATTACTATATTAACTTATTACCGTAAAGACCGCTAGCGCCTATATACTGCCTACTAACCTCTAAAGCTTAGGCCGGATTAATATAGCAGCCTTAAAAATAAAAGAGAATAGGCTCTATTATAGAGGCCGCCCATTTATCCCTAACTTAGAAAATCTATAATAGCAACTAATCTAAATAGCCTATAACCTTTAATTAAGCGGCCACCTAAGTAGAGGAGGAACCTATAAGCTTCTTAGCCGATACTACTTTTAGCTAAAAAATAATAGACTTAGTTAAACGCTTTATAGGCGCCTACTATAGTTATAAGCACGCTAAGGCCTTTAATATAAAGTACTAAGGACTATTATACCCTCTACTAGTACTTATACAATAATGGGCAGACATCGCTATAGATTTTATTATTAACCTACTATCCTATAAAAAAAACACGGCCGTACCTATAAGGTCATCCTTATAATAATATACTAACTTATAAAAAAGCACCACTACGTCTTAACTAAAGGCGTAGCCGTTAGTAACGTTACTGACGTCTTTTTTTATAAAGTTTACTAACTATATAGGTTACCTAACTTAATTATATCCGACTAAGGTATACAATTTAACTCTAATATATAGAGACAAATCTACTAATACCTTAACATCTCCATTAAGATATCTATATCCTTTTATTATAAAACTACTAGGTAACTAGAAAATGTTAATACTAGTATAAAAGCGTACCTATAATAGGTAGTCGCCTATAGTTAAGATAACTGGGTAGATTACCTCCTATTAGGTAAATTCGCAGCAAATAACTACGTCTTAACTACTATAGGACTTACCCTATTCTTTGCGAATAAGGGTTATTACCCCTAATCTAGTATAGAGCTACTAAAACCTATTAATAAGAAACTGCTATATAGAAAACACCTTAAGGTATTACTTATTAACTAGTATATAGACTATATAAAAATCTACTTAACTATTATAAGGGAGAAATGGCCTAGGCTTAAGTAAAGTAGGTTTACTTTACCGACCGTTATAGAACGCCACCACTAAAGTTACGTGTTAGTAACTAGGTATAGCTAAATATATATAATATCTCTACGTAAAGACCTATAAAGTTACTTAATTATAAGAACCTTAGCCCCTATTTAATTAAATAAGTTATTAATAGGGGAGCTATATATAAGCTAGAACTTCGACCTACCCTAACTACCCACAGGATACGGCCTATATTTTACCTATAGCTATTATACCTCTATTAGCCTAACCCCTTATTAGGGCAGATATAGCCTAAACCTCTACTAGTATTAATCTAAGATAAGAACAAAGATAAAAACTATAAGGAGTGGACCGTTAAACAAATTATTAACTCTAAATTCTTAGGTAAAGGTAAAGAATAACGGCTTTACTATAGAGCTATATATACAGTATTTGATATAAATTAGCTAAAATAGTAACTATAGGAAGACTTTAAAAATGTAAAGGATCTAATTAGTAACTTTTACTATGCGAACCTATAGAAACTAGGCTTAAGCAGAGATTTTATACCTAATTCTCTATAAGAGCCTTTATAGAGTTAAACCGTTATACATTACTATATAAGGGCAAATTGCCATTAGATTGCCGTTAGATTGCGGTAAAGTATAATTACGTAACTAGAATATTGTTAAGATATTTAGGAACTTTAACTGGCGGTTAAAGTTATCTAATTAGTCGGATTTTTAGATGCTAAGCCTTATTATATAATATTATTTTAAGCCTTTAGCAATACCCCTATTTCTTTTTTTCTATACCTTAAGTATCGCTTCTATATATTATTATTATTCATTGCTTAACGTCCAATTCGGATCCCTATTGGGCCCACGCGGACTACTCCTTATATACATATGGGGAGAAAACTCTATTTAAGAAAACCCCGTAATCCATCTCCCTGCCTTTTAGGACTCGCCTATAAGGCGCCTACAAGGCGCCTGCGAGTTACCTATGGTGCTCTACTACCTTACTTTTTAATCTTTTTAGGAACCACTGCTGCCGTAACAAGCCTACGGACGCGCTAGTATTGTAAACTTTACTCTACCACTATAGAGTCATTAGGGGGCGCCCGTTGCTCGCCCCCCCTACTCTTTATTACTATTTCCTTTATAACCCGGAACTGGTTTAGTATATTTTAGCTAATAAGCCACTAGGTAACCGCCTTAAGGCCTTTTTATATTAAGAGCAGTGTATTATAGTTCTCTATGCTAGCTAC
>Ga0307515_10023577_pt1 | contig 10775 bp, 9 predicted proteins | sample 17_EM_MG_FD_194513 | JGI IMG/M metagenome (GOLD analysis project Ga0307515, IMG submission 194513) | Populus trichocarpa ectomycorrhiza microbial communities from riparian zone in the Pacific Northwest, United States - 17_EM | ecosystem: Host-associated > Plants > Roots > Unclassified | place...
CTTCCATAGTAACAAATTAGAATTTAGAACATAAAATTATAAAACAAAAATAAATATTATTTTCGATGTTACCTAGTTGCCGCGTGATTCTCCCATACCCTCCTCACAACATTGTTGTTCGCGCTATCCCACTCAAATTTACGTTGTGTATATAAATAATTCATTTAAAATAAAAATAGTACAAGATATAAAATTATAAAAATAATTTATTAAAAATAACCTGGAAATTAAAAGTTAACACCGACCTGAAATTGCTGAAACCATGCAACGATATTAGGTCTCCACTCAGGATGTCTGGAAACCTGACTCCATTGAAACAATGGAATCTCCATCAATGATTTAAACGTCGATGTTATTGTCCTGGCAGCCTTAATGTTTGTGAACCTGAAATTAAATAAAATTAATAAAATATTAATTAATTGTTCATAAATTATGTTATAAGTATAGAAAAAAACTAAAACCTAAACAAACTTACATTGAGAGGTCATCCTTCCATTGTGCCTGGTACTTGCGGGTGAATTGACCCCGCTGTGAAGTCGCGCTAGAAGAGGCAGCATCACAAGTTGGCGCAGATGCCTCGCCGTGATCAGCACCTAAGGATACGTCCTCCTCACTGCTAGAAGAACTAGTTTCAACCGTCTGCTGACGACATGCTGTAGATTTCATTCTACACATCTACACAAATTTATACGAATAATTACATAAGTAACTTCGATTATTTAAAAAAAATTCGGCAGCACCTCCCCTATACTAGAGACTACCCACAGTTTTCAAACCTGCAAATCTTTACAATAACCACAAACCAATTGACTCCATTGGAATATCTTATATACAACCTAACATCTATAGAAATTCAACATCTATATATTTTCAACTAACATCTATAGAAATGACAATTAAAATTGATGGAAATAATAAAAAACATAACAATCAATAATAGAATAAAATTGAGAGAAAACAATGAAATTTAATTCTTCATTTCCAATTACCATTTCAATGGAAAATTCAACAATAACGATTAAAAGAGACTAAATTATCAAATAATTATTACAATACAAACAATAAAATAATTAATTTTTCATTCAACATATCTACACAAATTTATACGAATAATGAAATAATTAAATTCAATTATTAAAAAAAAATTGCCAACACCTCCCCTATATTAGAGACTACCCACAGTTTTCATATCTACAAATATTGATAATTACACAAATATTGCAAAATTAACTCTATACAACCTCACATCTATAGAAATTCAACATCTATATATTTTCAACTAACATTAATGCAAATTCATAAATAACAATTACAATTAATCAAAATAATAAAAAAACATAACAAACAATAATATCATAAAATTAAGATAAACTAATTAAATTTAATTCTATATTTCAATTAACATTTTAAAGGTAAATTCAACAATAAAAATTCAACTTTAACAAAATTTTCAAGATATTATGGCAATACAAACAATAAAATAAATTTATCAAATTAAAAGAAAAAACTAAAGAACACTACACAAAACAAACAATACACAAAACTAAAGAACAATACATAAATTCAAAATAAATTTAGGAATGAAAAATGTTACCTTAATAATATGTTGATTTCAAGATTTTATCTACAAACAATACACAAAACAAAGAACACCACACAAATAATCATAATTAAAATAAAAATAAAGCAAAAAAATAAAAAGATAAAGAAAGAAGAATACATACCTTTTAATATGTTGAAAACTACCAACACAACAATAAAAACTCTTGCAAAAACTTAATACAAACGGAGAGGAGAAGAGAAGATGAAATGAGGAGCGGAGCAAAAATGAATCACGGAGGGGGGGTTTTATACAACAATATTTTTTATGGAATTACCGACAGAACATAGAATAATATTTTTTTGGGCGGTGGCATTAAATTCCGTCAGTATATAAATGATTTCGCACCAAAATTTTTGAAAATCCCTCCATAATTTTCGACATCCGTCGGTAAGTGTGCGTCAGACCACGGGTGCATCGGATTCGCCGCGTTCGTCGGCAAATCCGTCGGTAACTGTGTCGACCGATAGGCAGTCTGACAGACATGTGCTTTGGAATGTGCGTCGTCTGTCGGTGAATGCATCGGTATACCCTTCGGTAATTGTGGCAAAATGCCATAATTGTTTTCCAACTCTATGTGAAATACCGACAGGTACCATTCCGTCCGTATACCCGTCGGTAATTGCGGCAAAATGCCGTAATTTTTTTGCAACTCTCTGTGAAATACTGACGGGTACCATTCTGTTGGTATACCCGTCTGTAATTGTGGCAAAAGGCTGTTTGTATTGCGTGTGTATCCTCCTGCACAAAAGCTTGAATTGAATTGCAAACTTACAGCACACACATCACAATAACAAGAGCTGACAATTATAAAATAAATATTTCATGTTCCAAAATATCATCCTTAATATTACATTATAAAATAAGGCTTTACAACATATTTAGTCAGAATTTTCATCTTCGTCCTCAATTGAATTGTTATCAGCTTCATCGCACTCTTCAATGTGGTTATCATCTTCTTCATCAACATTCTCTAGTCCACTAGAGCTCAAAACAACATTCAACTCGTCTGCGTCAACATCAACAAGACTATCGTCGAAAACACGAAAATTCAAAATTTCTTCTAAGTCAATCGAAGAAGCAACTCGATATGGTTCAACAACCTCACTAGCTTGAAAGACTTCATCTATCATACTTGTGTCTTCGTTCTCATCCTAAATAACCTCGACACGAGCCTTGGGTTTGGTTTTTAAAACGGATAACCAATCAACTCTTGATCGGTCCTTTCTAAAGGAAGGGGTGTATGTGTAATAAACTTGTTGGCATTGCTTTGCAAAAACAAAGACATTGTTTACGTTGCAGTGTCTAGCTTTTGAGTTGATTTCAACAAGACCATAGTGAGGATCTACTTTGATTCTTCTGTCAGTTGTGTCATACCAATAGCATTTAAATAAAAACACTCTATTCTGCTCGCTATGATATTGCAGTTCGATGACCTCTTCCAATCTATCATAGTAGTCAACTTCAAACTCACTAGAAGTCGATCCCTTAATACAAACACCGTTGTTGTATGTCTTTCTTCCATGCCCGTATTCTTCAGTATGAAAGACATATCCATTGACAAAATACCCGTTATAGCACTTGACTTTTCTTTCAGGGCTCAGGCTTAGTAAAGACAGTGAAATAACAGCACTACCTCCCATTTGATAATCCTTTTATAACAAATACAACAATAATCAATAAACGAATATTCTATAATATTGACGTACAATTAATTACATTGCAAGAGATAATGAGTTTGTGATAGGACTTACATGTGTTCTAAACCACGTGGCAAATTGTTTATCTTGTAATTAAAAGATCTGGGATTCGGTCAGCTGTGAGTTATTAGACAGTAAGTATCGTCGATGTTGCCTGCAAGGTTGTTCCAAATTATATGAGTTTATGGTATCACAATATATAAATAGTACACTCTTGACAAAGTTTAAGTTGAACATCAACTTACTTAATAAAAGGTCTCAGCTCATCGCAGTTAAATAGGACATAATTGTGTGTTTGTCTGAACTCTATTTCAGACAAATATCTTCCCCTCATGGCATTTTTAAGTGTGGGTCGTCCAGAATTGGAGAATATTGACAAGTTCTCACTTGAATGCACTTCACCACCATCATCATGTCATGGAACACGGTTGATCCTCGTTCTCAAATGAGGTTCGAAATAGTATGAGATAAATGTTAAGATCTCCTCAACAATATAGGCCTCACATATTGACGCCTCAACATGCGCCTTGTTCTTAACCTTTTTCTTAAGATTGAACAAGTACCTGCATATATAGAATTAATCAAAAATTATCAATTAAAAAAAAATTAAGAAACGTTTAATTATGAATTACATAGCAACTGTAATATCTAACCTCTCAAATGGATACATCCATTTGTACTGGACCGGTCCTCCAACTTTTACCTCAAACGGTAAATGTACGGGCAGATACTCCATTGAGTCAAAAAATGATGGAGGGAATATCATCTCAAGTTTGCATATTGTCTCCACAATATTCGTTTCAAGCCTTTCAATATGATCAACATTCAACTTGCTAGAGCATATATCTCTGAAGAAATGACTGATCTCCGTGAGTGCATCCCATATCCCCTTTGGCAACAAATCACTAAAAGCTAATGGGATGAGTGTTTGCATAAACACATGGCAATCATGACTCTTCATTCCAAATAATCTGCATTCCTTCGTATTAACCAGCCTTGATATGTTTGAGGTATGTCCATCGGGGAAACGCAGACTCTTAAGCCATTTGTAGACTAGTAGTTGTGTGTTTTTCTCTAACACGAAGCTTGCTCTTGGTTTTGCGACCCGTGACCTATCACAAACCAACTCCATATTTTTACGGTTACAAAACAACGCTATATCCAATCTAGCCTTGATGTTGTCCTTTGTCTTCCCCTTCACATTCATGACGGTGTTGAAAATGTTCTCAAACACATTCTTTTCAATGTGCATGACGTCAAGGTTATGGCGGAGAAGATTGGTCTTCCAATAAGAAAGCTCCTAAAAGATACTTCGTTTCACCCAATTATGAGTCAAACCAAAACCAGGAAACTTATGCTTACCTGATTGGAGACCAAACACAATGTCACCGTACTCTGACACAACATCATGCAATTCTTTCTACCCTACTTGTTATTTAGATCAGGTTTCATATTAAATTGTGTGAGAATTATCTCATCATGATCCAATTGACTTAACATGTTTAAAGATAACTTGGACAACCAGTAAAAATATAGTTTGGCTTTTAAAAAAATAGAGATGATATTATTTTTTTAACATTGAGATAATGATATATTGGATCGACCTGAATCACCCTAACTTCACTCGTCAAACATGCGACTCAAGTCATGGACTTTTACTAGGTTTAATAATTTTTTTGTGAAACTATTTTTTTTATTTTATTATATGATAAGAAATAGATTATCATAAAATCAAGCACTAACTCAATATCAGCATGTTTGTTTGAGACCTTAATAACTCTATAAAAAGCAACTTAAAACAAATTCTTAAACAAAATTCACAATCAAACCAATATTAAAGGAATATTGAAAAAAACAAATATTGTTTTAAAAAAAAATTTGGTTTAACCCGGGTCATGGACTCCATCAAGTATAATAATTCATCAGATCCACAATTTAGGTCATAGACTTTACTATGTTTAATAACTTTATGTTGGAAATTATCTGTTATTTAATAATACGATATAAAACCGAGTGATTTGTAAATTGCAAGCATTGTTTTTTAAACAAAAAATCCATTATGGCTAAACAGATTTAAAATAAGATATTAAAACAAAGTCTAGGTGTTTTCTATATGATTGAAGACAAAAACAAAATTGGTATACATGAACAAATTATATAAAATATAAGAAAAAAACATAAAATTTATGTTAATTAAATATTCATGAGTTTTTTTTTCATATTAGGCACAAAATAATTAGAAAAAAAATGATAATTTCCTCATAAAAACCTATAATATTATTTGAAAATCATGAAAAAAACTAAATAATAATTGAAATGTATTGTTAATTTTTTTTTTATAATGCATTTAAATCTAAATCCAAAAAATAAGGAAACAAAAAACATAAAGGGGTCAGGACCTGGCACCTAACCTAAAAGAAAGGCCAGACGCATTTGGCCCTGCAAGGCCAAGCCTACATAGCTCGCATCTTTTATCTTTTTTAAGGGTTAGACAACATGTCCTTCACACTATTTTCTTGGGAAAAAAAGAAAAAGAAAAAGAAAAAGAAGTAGACAACAAGATTAGGTGGTTGGAAAATTAGTACTAGAGTTTTTTTATCTAAAAAATATATTTTTAACCTATTTCGACTCAAAAACACCTAATAAACATCCTTGGCATCTTAACAAACCAATCTTGCAACTCCAAATGCCCCTTAATTTGTCCAAAAAATCACAAAATCAAACCGAAAAATACTCTCTCGACTTCGATCTATTTTTTCAAGCAAGTTAAGGGTTTATAAAGACTTTTATTAAACTCATATAGTCAAATGAAACTCGTTGATACCAAGATCAACCTTTTTGGTCTCCAAAATATGGTTAACTAACAACTTTCTCTCTCCTTCATTGTTATCCATTGAGTTTCTCTCTCCACTCTAATGCAAACCTCATGAATATAAAGATTCAAAAATTCACAATCAAATCAACTTGATGTGAACCTCTTGATCACGTGGTCATGCAACTCACAATCAAGATTGAGATCTAATCCCGAAAAGCTGAAATAGGTCTAATAGGAGTGCGACACAATGAAAACCTGCTCTAAGGCACTAACACTATTGGAATGAAGTAGAATGACGCCACGAAGCCACTTAATCTTTGATAAGTCAAATTCATTCCATTCAAGAACTAAAGAATGCAAGAATCACTCTCACACGTCAAAACTGAAAATTTCAGAAGTAATATTCATCAATGACTGCTAAAATTTAGGTTACACAAGTTTAAATAGTTCTTGAAAAATTAACCCTAATGGATCTACCCTAGTGGACTGATTTGGTCTACTTACAAAACTAACCCAAAAACTTTAAACTAAAAAGCTCATAACCTGATCCAAACAAACCATGGATCCTAGCTGAAAACAAAATATTAATTAAGTCAGACAAGCCTTGGGTTGTAGCTAACAAAATAAAATAAAGCCTATAATATTAAATCCATATTTTGTCGTGAGAAGAAGAAAAGGAAAGAAAATATTACAGAACTTATTCAATGTTTATTTATAGCCTTCCATGCAGCCTATTAATCCTAGAAACAAAAGGAAAAGGTAGCCACCCATGTTGTTTCCAAGTTGTAGGATAATTCTTTTGTTTTCTTTATTGTGTTTTCTCCTCACCTCATAGCCCAAATAGGGTTGGATTGGGCCTCTCTTGCACATGAATAAGATGTACTAAGTCCTCCTCTTGATACTTCAATGGACCATTCAAATCTAATTTGGTCAAAACCTTCAAAACCAATGCATTCAATGCCTTTGTCTTGGACCGAGTCATTGGCCCATTTGGAACATATAATGGGTCCTTGTTGGTGTTTGTAGGCTGATCCACATCAATTTCTCTCTCCACTCTAATGCAAACCTCGTGAATATAAAGATTCAGAAATTCACAATCAAATCGACTTGATGTGAATCTCTTGATCATATAGTCAAGCAACCCCTAACGAAGATGATATTTCTCCAAGAAAGCTGAAAATCAAGTTTGAGAAGTGTGACACAATGGAAACATGTCTCAAGGCACTAACACTATTAGAATTGAATCGAATGACGCGAACAAGTCAGTTATATTTTGATGAGTCGGATTTGATCTTTGTCCCAACAAAGATAACATGTTACATCATGCAAAACACAAGTTTATTTCATAAAAACATGGCTACCTGCTTTTTAGCATACAAAACACTTATATAATGCTTCAAATAACCCTAATGGATCCCCATGTGTGGGTTGATTTGAGCTCATTTACAAAATTGACCCAAATAAGTATTAATAAACAAAGAAGAAACTAATAAAAATAATAAAAATCCAAAATTAATATCCTAGATATGCTAAAATCATATTTGTCACCCCTAAAAAGTCCCAAATAGACTAGGAAATCTGATCTGAATGTGAAATTAATTTTGAAGTCTTCTTGCTTTGTTGTGCTTGGTTTCCTTGTTTTACATGGACAACTAATGAAGAAAATCTTCCTCTTTTATACCTGCCAATTTAGTTTCCTTCCTAGACTAGGATAATCATTAATTAATCTTTCCTAGCTTAGAAAATTAGTTTTGGTAGCCCCCCTAACATCTTTTGTTGACTAGAAAACTTATTACTTTGTTGATAAATATTCTCCTAAATAATAGGAAATATAATGAACAAAATTTCCTTGAAAGTTAGGATAATATTTTACTGATTTAAGTCCTTGTATAATTAGGAAATCAACCCCAAACAAATCTTATCTTATCCCAACATTTTAATTAACTCAAACCAACTTTGGACCCCATGTGGCCCAAACCAATGTTCATTAATAGGGACCGAATCAGACCCAAAATATACTCCAAATAAATTTTCTTTGCTATCCAAAAACATCTCATGCATAGTCTGTCCTGATCTTGCTGAATTACCCACCAAAAGAATTGGGCCAAACCCATTATCCATAAGAACCTCAATCTGATCGAATGCATCCCTAGGTAAAGACCCATCATGAAAAACCCAAGGCTGAACCATATATTGAATCGCATCAAAAACTAATCTCAAACACATAATTGAATGCTTACTACAAGGAATACAAGGTTGAACCTGAACTGTATTATGACTCTTCCCATAAAAGCTAAGATGAGGTTTGGAATTGAGATTAACACAACAATAACATGTACTAAAGCACTTGAACTATAAGTAACCAAATCCCCACCCAATGCCTATAAAGAGACATGAATGAGAAGTATAGAAGATGTCATAAAGCTTGATTAGTTCTTTGATAAGTTAGAGTAGTTCAATGAAGAACCAAAAGGTATGAGCATGGCCTCACACACACAATAATAATTTTTGAAACCAAAGTTTGTAAAAAAAAAAACTAAATACAAACTAAATAACCTTATTTATAAGAGGTAAAAACATCATAAACAATGATAGAAAAATAATAAAAGAGTTTTAAATAAAGTAGCAAAAAGAATTCTAAATCAACTAGGAAACTAATACAATTCCTACATAATAACTTCTGGACCGTATCGTAAAGCCTTTTCGATGTTAGATTGCCCTAAAAATTTAACTTAACATAGAATAAGACCTCTGAAAACTTATGGTAAACTTTCAGTCTGATTCAACATTCAGATAAAAAATTATATTCGTTAGAGTAAAATTGTGTTTTAGAAAAAATAAACTCAAAACAATTAAGTCCATTTTATAGATGGATCAGGCTTTTCTTGCATATAGATTGACTAAGGTTTGATCATCACTTGTTGAAGATGTAGCCTCCTTGAGATTCACCTTGGGTCAAATACTTTAAATAAGCTCGTTGAATATATCTTTGAGCTTTTTTGCCCCTGATCTTGTAATTAACCCAACTAGAATTTCTAATTGATCATTTGGTGTAATTTGGATCTCATTATCCCCTCTCTCCTCAAAATAAGTTGACCTTGAATCATCACCTACACAAAAAAGAGATAAAAAAACATTAAAAGTAGCACCAACACCACACTCACCTAGTAGGTCTTCTTTATAGGCATTATTATTAATTCTTTCAAGGATTTGAAATGCTTTATTTATTCTTATCATTAACTTAGGTATCTTTTGTTTAGGAAATCTCTCTTTCGCATACTCAAACTCAATCACTTAGTTAAAAAATAACCTTCTTTCATCCTTTATTAGCTTTGATGCATATTCTTCTTCTTCTTCTTTTTCCGTCTCATATTCTCATGGAGAGCCTTTACTTCCTACTAACCCTTTCATCAATAAGTATAAAGGTAACAAACTTGAATGAGTCAAAGAATTAAAGCCATAGACAATTTCAAAAGGAGAATAATAGTAGTAGAATGTACACTCCTATTATAAGCAAATTCAATAAATAACAGACAATCTTCCTAATTTTTCAAATTCTTTTGAATAGTAGTTCTTAATAATATAGTTAAAGTCTTATTAACTGCTTTGGTTTGACCATCTGTTTATGGATTACAAGTATTAAAAAATAACAATTTTGTTCCTAATTTTCCCTATAAAATCTATCAAAAGTAGCTAAGAAATTTAACATCACAATCAGAAACAATGCTTCTAGGAACCCTATGAAGCCAAACTATCTCTCTAAAGAATAAATCTGTTATGTTAGTTACATCATCAGTTTTATAACAAGATATGTAATATATCATCTTAAAAAATCTATTCACAAGTACAAAAATAGACTCCTTACCTATTTTTGACCTAAGCAAACCAAGCACAAAGTTCATAGATATATCAACTAAAGGTTTCTTAGGCACTAGTACAGGAGTAGATAAATCATGAGGTAAAGCTTTAGACTTAGCTTGTCTACATGCTATGTATCTATAACAATTTCTTTCACATCTCTTTTCATCTTAGGCCAATAAAAGTACTCATGCAAAATATCTAAAGTCTTAGAAACTTTAAAATATCCCATTAATCTACTTCAATGAGATTCACAAACTAGCAATTCACTCATAGTGTCATAACCCAATTCTGGGTTATTCCCCAAAACAAATTTTCTTTTTAAAAATAAAGACAAAAAAATAATAAAGGCTGGTAACGTGGAGAAAGTAGGCTGGGAAATCAAGTTGCAAATTTTGGAGGAGATTTAAGACCTAGTTGCGCCCCATTATGCCCAAAATTGGAGAAAAAAAATGCAAATTCAAGGTCAAATTAAATGATTATTGGACAAATTTGCATAAAAATTAAGTCCAATGGCATAATTAAATTTTTAATAGGCCAATTTGATTTAATCATGGGCCAAATTAAATTTTAATTATGTTTAAGAATTAATTTAGGTCCAAATGAAGGATTTAATTAAGTACAAGGACTTAATTATACTTTAAATGGGTCAAATTAATTTTATTTGGGGCTTAATTGGTGAAAAATTAAGTTTGGGAGCCTAATTTGGGCTTAATTGAGAAGATTGGAATTTTAAGAGACCAAATTTAATTTTTACCAAGTTAATTGATTGAAATCAGGGGCTAAATTGCAAGAAAATTGA
>Ga0307515_10023578_pt1 | contig 10775 bp, 6 predicted proteins | sample 17_EM_MG_FD_194513 | JGI IMG/M metagenome (GOLD analysis project Ga0307515, IMG submission 194513) | Populus trichocarpa ectomycorrhiza microbial communities from riparian zone in the Pacific Northwest, United States - 17_EM | ecosystem: Host-associated > Plants > Roots > Unclassified | place...
GTTCCACAGCTTGATCAAGAAAAGACAAGAAATTATCATAAAAACCATTAACATTTGTCATAACCCATTTTTTGGTTATTCCCTAAATTCACCTTTTCTCTCCCAAAAAATAAAAAAAAAATTCAAACTAAAAACAAAAAAAATCCAAAAAATAATAACAGTGAGAAGAGGATGTCAGAGTGCCCAGAAAATGGCTAGAAATTGGTTGCGGAGGCTCAAAAATTCAAAGATTAAAATTTGAAAGTATATTTTACAGATGAAGAGCCCTGTTGACAAAGAAAAATTCAATTGGAGAAAAAAAGTCCAAAATCAGATGTTTATGGACTCAATTAAATTTTATTGGAGGTTTAATTGAATTTATATAGGGTTTGATTACAAGAAAAATTAATTTTTAAGTCAATTTAGGCTTTAATTGGAAGAAATTAAGGTTTCAGGGTCAAAGTACAATTTTTTAGAGTTGATTTGGTCAAATCAGGGGCTTAATTGAATAGATATTAAAGTTTGATGGCCAATTAGGGACTTGATTGAAGAAATCCAAAACCAAGGACCAAATTGGAAAAGGCGCGTAAATAAAGGGACTGAAATTGACCAAATTAGGGGTCAAATTGAAGAAATTGGAAGTTTATTGATCAATTAAGGGTCAAATTGCATAAATCCAAAACCAAGGACCAAAGGGAAAAATGCGTCGAAATCTGGGGTTTAAATTGAAGTTCTTCATGGGTAAAATTGAACAAAATTAAAAGTTTGAAGCCAATCAGGGGTGTAGATAGAAATAAATCACAAATTGAAGGCTGGTTGGGTGGCCACCTTCCAAAGGCATTTGGCGCCTTGTTTCCTACCACAACCACCACTGGTCTGTCCACCTCCATATCCACCAACCTAGATCTTCATAGGAGGCGGATCAGCCACCGCGACTGTCACCATCGTCAGCCTCTGCAGATTTCTTCTCCTTTCTTCCTCTTCTTGCAGCAACCACCGTCTGCCACTGCAGCAACACCACCGTCACCACCAGCCACCGTCAGCTCAGCTACCAGAGTGCCTCCATTCCAGGTAATTCTCGTCCTTTCATCTCTATTTTCCCGTTTCATTCCCTTGCATGCAGAATGTGTATTGCGCACGTTTTTGCAATGCAAGGCAAAATAATTACCCGGTTATTGTGCATGAGCACAGTAACCAGCCAAATATAATTATCCGGTTACTGTGTAACCAGTCAGGGTTGGATCATCAGCCCAGTCCACGCGGTTGGGCTGACTCCAACCCAATATAAGGTAGTTTGTTTTTTTTCGGGTCGGTCCCAGCCCAATTTTGTTTCGGGTCTGGCCCGTTCAAAAATTTACAAAAAAAAATACATTTTCAAAAACATCCATGATTTTCTTGCATATTTTTCTATCCATTTTAATTAATATCAGTTTGTTTTTTATATACCGTAAAAACACAAATGCGGTATTAAAATACTCAGTTTTCATCAAAACTTAAAAAAAAATGTTTTTTTTTGTTTTCATACATACGTCTAAGTCTCTCAAAGAAAAAATCACATCATATTTTCATACAACAAAAATTCAAAAAATATGTATTAGCATGCATATTGGCTTTAATAACCAGTTTATTAAAGTCACAAGAACTAGGCCAATATTTCAAAAAACATCCAAAAAAATATTTTGTTTTCTTTTAATATCCGGGATTACAAATTTATACGTAAAACGTACTCCCTATATTAAAAAGGTAGTTTTTTTATTTGACGTTAGCATAATTAGTTTTTACCCGATAAGATAAGGACCTCCTTACCGAGGAGGACTTTTCTTAAGCCATAGACAAACCAAAAATTAGAGAACACGACAAGACCTTAGTTTATCAAACAATAAAACAATGCAGCTTACCTTAGGTAGGGCGTATTTGGGGTGCTAATACCTTTCCTTTACACAACCAGTCTCCGTACCCGATCATTGAGACCAGTTAGGGTTCCTAGTGACCAAAATACTAGGTGGCGACTCCCATTCCCTTTTTTCCACTGATAAAAGACAAGAATTCCTTGTCTTCCTATATTTGCCAAGATAGACACTCCACACCTGATGCGGGTGGTGGGCGATCGTCGCGACTCCGCACACGTGCGACAGAAAGACGACTCCACTGAGGACCTTGTAGACTAAGCTTTGTTTTTGTCTGATTATTGTGTTTTATTGTTTGGTTTGTGTCATTGTTAATATGTATTTCCTCATTTGCTCAAATGTTTTAATTTGTACATATTTGTTTGCATTGTAAAATTGCTTCATGCATCATTCACATTTTAAGGGAATTTATACCAAAAAACTTTAAGTTAGGTGAGGGACTAGTAGCTTACCTTACAACTTTTAGTCAAGGTTTAAGTTTGTGTAAACCTCAACTCTTCGTTGAGAGCTTAGACTGGTAATGGTTGATGCACGTGCCATCCCATTACCTGTTGAGCCCTCATATTGCCTTCACGAGGGTGATCACTAGGACAACAAGAGACCCTCTTGAGACAAGGTAGAAAGCCACCCATCCTGTAATGGCCCAAAACCTATCGCTAAAGTATGAACTCTCTAATATGCATGTATATACATTTGCATCCATATGCATACATCCATTCATTTGTAAATAACATACATATATACAACAGGTTGAAATATAGGTCCCAACGAGTCTACAACACTCGACTTCGAGCGAGAAACATGAAAGACGAAGAACGCGCTCACCGTGATGCCCATTTTCAAGAAGAGTTGGAGTCTCTGAAGACAAACGTAGCTCGCCTTACTAGCTTACTCGAACAAACACTGAGAAATACCTCTGGTGAAGGTCCTTCTAACCGACCGGTCACCTTTAATCAGACTCCAATAACAGCTCAGCCCGAATAAAGAATGAGTGAACATGGTCAAGAGCCTCAACATAATCCAGCATTTATGCAGTCAGCGACACCTGCACCAGCCCCGATAGTCATGGATGCATTTGCTAACGAGTCCCACCAGGCCAAGTCATCTGATGGCCTTGATCAAGAAAAAATAGCGGCGCTGGAAGCCAGAATCAAAGTCATTGAAGGGGTAGACTTATATGATCCAGTACGGGCAGCAGAGATGTGTGTGGTCCCAAATGTGGTTGTCCCGAAGAAGTTTCGTGTTCCTGAGTTCATCAAATATAGTGGAACACAATGCCCCATGACTCATCTTAAGTCCTTTTGCAATAAAATGGCAGAAGTAGTGCATGACGAAAAACTACTGATGCATTTTTTTCAGGATAGCTTAAGTGGGGCAGCATTGAGTTGGTACATGAGATTGGATAACACAAAGATCCGGAGATGGAAAGATCTTGTGGAGGCTTTTGTCAAGCAATACAAGTACAACATGGACATTGCTCCTGATAGAACTAGCTTGTCCAATCTAAGGAAAAAGGACAAAGAAAGCATAAGAGAATATGCTCAAAGATGGCGAGAATCAGCTGCTCAAGTCCATCCTTCATTTTTGGACAAAGAGATGGTCACTTTATTTGCCGACACACTCAAAGCGCCATATTATGAGCATGTGATAGGTAGTTCAGCTCAACAATTCACTGACGCTGTGGTAGCGTGCGAACGCATAGAGCAAGGCGTCAAGAGTGGTAGAATTTCTGCACCCACCGAGAAAAGAGGCTTCGAAAGGAAGGAGGTCAACCATGTTGAAGATGGCTACAAGGGTAGGAAAAACTCATCCTAAAACTACCACACTCCATCCCAAATTGCCAACATAAAAAACCCTGAGCCCTTTCAAGCCAAAAGCCAAATTGGAAATTACCAAAAGGGTCTAAGAACAACTACCTCCATTACCGCTACCCTTGAATGAGATGTACCAGAAGTTATTAAGCATCGGGCATGTAGCTCCCAAACCTCTGACGCCTGTGCAGCCACCTTACCCTAGCTGGTACAAGCCAGAGCTCACTTACAAATACCATGCTGGTGTTGCTGGACATAGTATCCATACTTGCAACGCCTTCAAGAGAAAACTTTTGCAATTAATCAAGGCAGGATGGATAAAATTGGAAGACACTTCTAATGTGAACACGGACCCTCTACCTAATCATGCTTGAAGTGGTAGATTAGAAATGCACTAGCGGTGGAATGTCCGGGAAATATGGAAGCACTGATGATTTAGGTAGGGTGCGAAAAAGGCAACATAAATTTTGAAGGTCTCAAATTTCGACCATAGTTTTTGTCCATATCGTCAATGAGTCCTCTACAAGAGCTGTTATGGGGAAGCTAGCCTAAGAGGGGATTTGCCAAAATGAAAGGATGAAGCCTGCCTTATTATTGTCTTTTGTTTGATCATGTTAGTTTTAACTTGTTTCAGTCTTGTTGGTAATTTGGCTCATGATGCCACAAGACTTTCTCTGTTAAATGAGCCTTTCTTGTTAAATAAGACCATGTGTTTTCCTGTGTTCTCATAACGTACCTTTATTTTTGTTGCCATTTCATGCAAATAACACACTAAGCACAACCTTTACCCACGAAACCACTAATGTGTTTCCCTTTTTCCCTCCAAAATTATGCATGATCTCACATGTTCATAAAGTTTTTTGGGAATTCAAAGTTTTTGATACGAGACAGAAATCTTATTGGTTTTTGTCCAAACAAACAAGTTCTGAAAATTCATGCGATTCCTTAGAAAGGTAACCATACACCTAGAAAACAGGAAAAAAAAAAAACAACCATGACAAAAAAAAAACCATGATGTGACTCCAAAGTTGAGTTTTATTTGAATGAATAATGAGAAATCACTTTGCATACTCACATGAAAGCAAGGCTTACCGATCCTAAATGCATGAGTTTGGAATGAAGAAAGGTCATCTTTGATAATCTTTTCACGAGGCTAAAATATATCCTTTGCAATCCTCTTTTGAGCCTAGTAAAGTTTTTTTAGGAATAACCTTGGCTAGGATCACACCCCACACTAGGGGCAAGTGCGAGAAGAAAAAAAACAACGATTAAAAGTGCCCAAGCAACACTGGGGGGCATAAAAGAAAATTCTCAACCATCGAAGGTGCTTAAACAAAGTTGGGGGCATAAAGAAAAATCCAAAGGATCCAAAAATTCTGAGCATAAAAAATAAATTCAATATGATGATGCTCGACCAAATGAAGAAAACAAAAACAAAGAAAAAGAAAAAGAGCCCAAGCCCAACACTAGGGGGCACGATAGACCATTTTGGGAAGATATTCCAAAGACAAAAGGTTAGGAAACAAGCACAAGTGATCCTTAGTCTTGAAATCCCTTAAACACCTTTTGAGCTTGTAAATTTCCTTTTTCTTCATAACCAATGGCCCAAGCCTACATTACACCCCTAATCAAGCCCTTTCTGATCAAAGGCAAGCAATTTGGATCTGTAGGCAGTGCTTTCTCATGCGAACCAAATCATTATTCATGCAAATAAAATAAATGCTTTGAAAATCGGTTCTCTGTAACCTTCAAATTGAATTTTAAATCATTTTTTGACCAACCAAACATCACTTCACATTGTCACCAAAAGCAAAACAAAGAGTTTTCATCACTTCTGAAAACCTCTTCATAGGAATCACTTGAATTTCTTCAGAATGAGTTTGCTCTGAATCGATGTCAAAATGATTTCTGTGTCTGGAATAGCTTTGAAATTTCAAAAATTTTGCATAAAAACAACTCCTTGTCAAAAACCAAATCTTCCTTCATATAGCCTCATCCCCAAACTCGAATTAAATACTTGGAGGCATGATCAAGCTGGGGGGCAATAAAAAATGCATGGTAGGGCTGGCTCCATGATTCCCTTCCTAAGAAAAATGTCGGGCAAAATTGGCAACCCTTGAGATAAAAGGGCGGAGGACAAAGAAGTATGATGATATCAAGTCCTTCCTAGAGGTCAAGATTACATGAGATGACTCGAGTAAGCAAGAGTGAAAAAGCCATCGAAGTCTACTGCCAACACTCCAACTTTTGAGAAAAGAAAGACACCATGAAGAAATGGGGACCTATATTTCTCAGGTAAGTATACATGCATATTGATCATAATGCATTGCTTTCAACATTGTCAGATCGGTGTTTCATCATCACCTTTTGGGTAGTGCGTTTTCTAACCCTACCTCATTTCAAATGTGCCTTTGTGCCCTCACTTCTCAGGTAGTGCGTTTTCTAACCCTACCTCGTTTCGAGTGCGCCTTTATGCCCTCACCTTCTTTTGAGTGCGCCTTTGAGCCCTTACTTCTCAGGTAGTGCGTTTTCTAACCCTACCTTCTTTCGAGTGCGCCTTTGAGCCCTCACTTCTCAGGTAGTGCGTTTTCTAACCCTACCTCCTTTCAAGTGCGCCTTTCAGCCACCATTCCTTAGGTAGTGTGTTTTCTAACCCTACCTCATTTTGAGTGCGCCTTTGTGCCCTCACTTCTTTTCGAGTGCACTTTTGAGCCCTCACTTCTCAGGTAATGCGTTTTCTAACCCTACCTCATTTCGAGTGCGCCTTTGAGCCGTCATCTCTGGGTAGTGCGTTTTCTAACCCTACCTCCTTTCGAGTGTGCCTTTGAGCCCTTACTCTTCCCTTTTTCCACTTGGGTAGGTCACCCATTATAATGAGACCATCCTTTTTCTGGGTAGGTCACCCATTACAACACGACCAATTTTCCATGTTTTTTTATCTAGGTAGGTCACCCATTACAATGAGACCATTCCTTCACCTGGGTAGGTCACCTTTTACAATAAGACCACTCTTCCTTTTTTCCTCCTGGGTAGGTCACCCATTACAATGAGACCATCCTTTTTCTAGGTAGGTCACCCATTACAACGTGACCAATTCTCCATGTTTTTTTATCTGGGTAGGTCACCCATTACAATGAGACCATTCCTTCACTTGGGTAGGTCACCCATTACAATGAGACCATTGTTGCGATGTCACGGTCACACAAATTAATTACCCTAGCTTAAAACACACAAGATAGTATAGAGCAAGCAAGAGGTCGATCCCACGAGGAAGGTTTAGTTCAGATTTTTATGCTATACATTATGCAATTGGGGAGGGTTTGATTTTTAATGATCTAAACTATGACAAAAATTAAACTAGCTAACAAAATCAATTAAAACTGAAATTTATCAAGAAAACAAACCTTGGTCGCAATCACACATCCACCTATAGAAATCAGAACCGATCCTTGAAACGAAACTCTAGTTTATATTCTGAATTTTTATCTTTTCTTAACGTTAGTTAATTAACGGATCCGCCGTATAACTAACCCTAACCAACAAACAATCACAGTGTCTGCACTAATGATTTAATCCAATGGCAGCCTTAAGATCTAGATAAATTCATTAATCTTAACAACCAAGCTATCCGCAGCTTATGTTGCTTTGATCGAATGTTCTCCCTAAGTTTAATAACGTAGTTCCGCCACAATTATCAATCTTAGTTGCTTCACAAGTTTATATACCACAACTCCGGTTTTGATATCAAACTTAGCAATAGATTGTTCACAATAATAACTTAGAGTCCGCTCTAGCAATTAAGATAAACAATCATAGGAAATATGCATAGGAAAACAAGCATACTCATTCATAATACAAACTGAAAATAAATGGAAGAATAAATCTCACAGTTCTTGAAATCTGAAGGTTTTTGCATCCTTGCAACCAAGAAAACAAGTTTAACCTTGCATATCTATTGAACAACTACTCCTAAAGATGGAAGAAAGCATGATTTATGGTTTGTAGAGGGGAGAGTTTGTGTTTCTTCTCTTATGGCTGCCACCCCTCTTTCTTTTATTCTACTGCACTCTCTTTCCTTCCCTCTTTGCTTTATTAATAACATAAACTTAGCTGCCTATTTATACATAAATTGTAAGTAAGAAAAATCAAAGTTCAAGTGTGAAAATCAATAGATGGTGGTAGTGCGAAGCCGACCGACGACTGCGGCTGGTGGCTGGCAGCTGGTTTGTGGTTGGTGGTTTGAGATTGGTGGTTGCCTTCCTTAACCTTCTGGATTGATTTACTAGAGGAGCTAAATTGCTAAAATAAAAACTTGGATGTCGGTTTGGATGCTTCGGGATGTAATTTGGATTCGTTTCTTCACGAAACCTGTTTGTTGGCAGAATTCAGTTGTCATCTTTGAAAACTCATATCTCCCTCATATGACATTTTTTTTGGCTGACATTTAAATCGTTTATATGCCTTTGAGTCAGGAATCCAACAAAATTAAGTTTGTATCAATTAGACTTCGGAAGCTCCAGATATTGAATTTTGAATGACCAAAGGTCAACATTGGCAGAATGCGAGATTTGACTTTGAAGGATGTGATTTCCATGCTCTTTCTTATTTTATTTTTCTTGACTTACATTTCTAGAAAGGTATGGATGTTAGCTTTCTAATTCCACTGGAATCACTTATTTTTGACCTTTAGAGCTCACGCTCTGCACAAAACATCGACTGAACGTCAAATCTGCCAATTATCTCTAATTTACTCCTTTTTGCATCTTTCATCCGAAAGTGCCTTCAAAACATAAAATAAAGAATATCAAGGCATTTTATACATAAAACATAGGCAAAACACTAGTTAAATGTAGGTGAAACTATCAAATAATATGGTTGCATCAAATACCCCCCACACTTAGCTCTTGCTCGTCCTCGAGAAAGGATAGATAAAATCAAATTGAAAATACCTAAGATCAATCTCTTAATCTCCCATCAATGTCCAAGAATATATGCATTATAAACAAGAATACAATCAAGAAGGATAAAGAGTATAAATTTTCATGAATTTATGTACATGCAAACTTCAAAAGTCAATTAATAGTCGGGATTTAAATGAAATCTATGTCATGCCAAAGTGATAGGTCCTCTCATTGATATACACTCCAACACTCACGTGTTTAGGGCTTATGTGTTTAAATCTCTCAAATTCAATCAATGAATATGTTCTACCATAAGCTTGCTCTTCAATCTCATCTCCATTACTAACATATTACAAGCAATGCATGAATCAAAAGGTCTTATTTTCTGGTTGTAATGGGGCTAAGGTTAAGGTGAGGAAAAAAAAAGTAAATGGAAAGGTTCAAACCAAAGAAAGTAGAGCATTCTGAAAAATGATATTTCAAACAAGATATTCCATCAAAGCACAAATTTTTCATCTTTAATCACCAATGCTTAATTTCTTTTGATTTCAAGCTCTTTCAACATAAAACCTTAAGAACATAAAGGAATACTTTTTATTATTATTATTCTTTTCTTTTTTTTGTTTTTTTTTGTTTTTTTTCACCTTTGGCAACTTTGCCCATCTTTTCATCAAGCATCACTTTTTCTTTCTTTTCACATAATTTTCAACCATAATTCCATGAGATATCACAAGTATATGCTCTACTAATCCTTGGCCAGGGGAAGAGGAAAACATATTAAAAGTTAAGGCTTATATATGGATAAAACAAAGAAAAGATAAACAAGCTCAAAACGGGCTCACTGAGGATAATATGCTTTAGGTTGGCTTTTTGGCTCGAGTGGTTAAAATTCTTAATGCCTTTATCATCTTCATGTACACATGTAATGTGAATGTAATCTCAATAAGATATGAAGCAAGTTCTAGAGATGCATATCATTGAAAGAATGCACAATCAAAGAATATAAAGTTGAAGGCTCAAAAGCTTGCATTGGTATAACACTATAAAGTCAACATGGCATATTCTCAAAGTCAATCCCTAAAACAATTAAATGTTAAAATTTGCATGCACACTCATTCATTTGATTTATATCTTCATCTATCTCAACTAATTCTCATACATAGTACTCATATTCTAAAAAAAAATGGGAGTTCAAAAGTTCAAACATAATTTTTTTTTAAGAAGAACAAAGAAAACCAAAATAAGAAAACAAAAATTCTCCCAATACCCCCACACTTAAAACACAACATTGTCCTCAATGTTGAAATAAAAGAAAAGGAATATAAGAGAATGATAAAGATAAAGTAAAATGTGAAAAATAAAAGATAAGGAAAAAGAAAGCAAATCTGATTTTTTTTCTTTTGTTGGGTTGCCTCCCAGTAAGCGCTTTTGTTTTATGTCATTAGCTCGACATGTTGCATGCTTATTCTTCATAGATTGGTTCAGCTAACTCCACAGAAGCGGTGAGTTCTGCCGTCCAACTTTCATAGAAAGGTTTCAAGCGATGCCCATTGACCTTGAGTACTTTGTTGGTTTATAAACTTGTAATTTCAACTGCACCATAAGGAAAAACATTAGAAACAACAAATGGTCCAATCCAACGAGAGCGCAACTTTCTAGGAAAAAGTTTCAAACGCGAATGATAAAGAAGGACTTTGTCTCCAACATGAAACTCCTTTCTTGTAAGCATTTGATCATGAAGATTCTTGGTCTTTTCTTTGTAAATCATTGCATTCTCATAAGCACCATTTCAAATCTCTTCCAATTCTTGCAAATGCAACTTTCTTGCAATCCCAACAGCATCATAATTTATGTTACATTGTTTAAAGGCCCAAAAAGCTTTGTGTTCAAGCTCCACTGGTAGATGACATGCTTTCCCGTAAATCATCCTATAAGGTGACATTCCTATAGGTGATTTGTAAGCAGTTCGATAAGCCCACAATGCATCACCAAGTCATAGACTCTAATCTCGCCGGTTAGGTTGCACTGTCTTCTCCAAAATAGACTTGATTTCTCAATTTGAAATTTCAGCTTGGTCATTCGTTTGAGTGTGGTAGGCTGTTGAAGTCCGATGAGTCAAATGATATTTGTGTAACAATGCTTCCATTGAAAGATTGCAAAAATAAGTGCCACGATCA
>Ga0307515_10023579_pt1 | contig 10775 bp, 7 predicted proteins | sample 17_EM_MG_FD_194513 | JGI IMG/M metagenome (GOLD analysis project Ga0307515, IMG submission 194513) | Populus trichocarpa ectomycorrhiza microbial communities from riparian zone in the Pacific Northwest, United States - 17_EM | ecosystem: Host-associated > Plants > Roots > Unclassified | place...
CCTTTTCCTGCTGACCCTATTATGCACACAAATATATTTGTACCATGGATTGCACTGTACAATCTACAATGTAATTTTAATTGTTTCTAAGGTGCAAAGATTTACAGTATAGTCCCTATAGTTTTTGTTTATCATCTTTAGTCCTTGTAATCTTAATTTCATACACTTCAGTCATATAATTTTATTTCTATCATGTTTCAATCCTTCAAACTTAAAGAGGAGAGAGAAAGAAATAAGAAAGGGGGAGAAGACACATAAAAAAAACTAAGGGCCATAAATAAAATTATTAATTTAATTTTAAAATTAAATAAAAAAATAACTAGGAGGCAAAGAGGTTTTTTAACTTTTTATTTCCTGTACAGTATAATAAATTAACTTGCAAATTTATTTTCTTGAACTTGCATTCAGGGAAGTTTTATTCATTTCATTATGGTTTTTTTTTATAATTATTAAATAGTCGTAGGAGCAATTGAGTATTTTAATATATATATATATATATATATATATTAAAAGAAAAAATATTTGACAAGTGTAAAGAGGAGCTGCACTTTTTTGTGCGGCACGTGCGAGCTTCTGCAATAGTTAAACATTTTCTTTTGAAATTGCATCGTTATTATAACCAAGTTGTTGATTTAAGATGCTAACTTGAAGTTATTTTTTTATTTACTTTTTTTTATTTTTTATATTTTTTATTCATATTATTAAAATTACACGAGTTAATTAAACCCAAGTCAATCATTCAATTCTCGATTTTTTTTCTTCTTTAAAAACATTTGGACTGCCTTTACATCATTTATTTATGATGGGAAAAAATTAGGTTGGTCGGCGGACCATCTATCTAGGAACTATCCATTTTAAAGCCCTATCGGATGGATTTGCTTCCGGGCCTTGTTCGCTGCGACTTGCAAGGCAAAATAGGCAACGGATAAAAGAAGAAAAGATTAGACAACAAAATCTTGTAGAACTCCAAATTTGCGTCTGCCGGGAGTCGAACCCGGGTCTATTGCTTGGAAGGCAATTATCCTAACCGTTGGACTACAAACGCTTCCGGTTGCAATTTAATGATCTGTCAACATTATCATTATAACTACTTTCTGGATATGAAACCAACGACAATGAATCGTGATATTGGAACATGCAGTATTTCCTTGGGAAATTCGTGTGTTTGGATTCTAATGTTCACTGTTTTTATGATTTGATTCTCCAGCGAAAGATTCATTACTTGATGTGGTCATTACAGCAACTATGAAGCTCATTATATACATCTCAATATATTTGGCAAGTAGATTTGTCTCCATCACTAGAACAAGGCAACGGTCCATGATCTACTTGATTCATGTTTATAACAAGCTTAAAAGGAGGACCATAGCGTTGCATATTGTGTTAGAATAAAAAAAAATTCACAAGTTCTTATAATTACTAACCATGTGATTCATGTTTTGTCACGAGTTGAATAAATCAACAAAAAAAATATATATACAAGATTTTTCAATGTATTCTTGGATATAAAAAATTATCAATTATAAATTAAAATGCCTATACATATATCTAATTAAATAAATTAATATTTGATTAATGGATAATTAAGATTAATATATTTAAGCTCGCAACATAGATCACACACTTAGTTGTGTCTAATAACTTTGATTCTTAGGATTTTTTTTTTGTTCAATCAAATGATGATTATGAATATCAATAAAAGGTATAAAAAGTCATCAATGAAAGAAAATTGAATAAAATTATGAATCATACCTATCAAATAACCCCTTATTGAATTATTAAATTAAAAAAAAGATATGGATCAACCTGGATTAATTTACTAATCTCACAACCAAGGGCACATGATTAAGATAGATCCATAGAGAGGAAAGTAAAAAGAAAAACACAAAGATCAATTCTAAAAAAATTATATGTTGAAAAATGAAATAAAAAAAAATACTTTTTTTTAAAAGACCAAAGTCAAACTATGCTTACCTTTAAAACCTGTAATCATGGTCATTAGACCGAGACTGACCACGAAGAAGAAAAATCCAAAAATCAACGAAGTAAAATTCTCAATAAAAAAAATGCTTAACAACGAAACAAAAAAACATAATTTAAAAAAGTAACGAAAAAAAACCCGAGTCAACATAGGATCAAGTTAAACCCACAAAAAAAAAAGTGAAAAAAAAATTAAATTTTGAACGATGAAATTAAAAATAAATCAATTTTATAAAAGAACTTAAAAAAATTAAACTCAACTCGTGTTAATCTTTGAAACCCGTAACCTTGGTCACGAGAACATAACTAACCCATGGAAGGGTAAAAAACAATGAAGAAAAATTTCAACTAAAAAAATACCAAGGGATTAAATTGGGAAAAAATGAAATAAGAAAATCATCAAAACAAAAAAATAATAAAAAAATGGGGACCAAATTCGATAAAAATCAAATGTTTAGAAATGAAGTTGAAAACAAAATTTAATTAGTAAAATAGCATAAAAAGATTAAAAGAAATGAAAACCAAATTTGACATGAAAATTAAATTAAACTAAATGATAGGGATGAAATTGAAGAAAAAAATCAATTAAAATAAGACAAAAAAAGATATAATAAAAAAAAATAATGACTAAATTTGATATACGAAATAAATGATAGAACACATCCATACTTTGATAAGGAGAAGAGAGCGAAAAGAGGGAGGAGAAGAAAAAAATATATCGAACTTCAACTCTACAACATACACGCACCACACCACCACGTAGATGATGTCAATGCGCCTCCAATGCTACCTTTGAAGGCGGTTTTTAATCGTCGAACGTCGCTAGACATGCACCAATAATGTTTTTTATTAATATTTTATATATACTAAAAGATCAAAGTGTCCCTTATCCTTTTCTAGAATAAAAAAAAAAGCCAAGATAAAAAGATGAAAAAGCCCTTGTAAGGAAGCTTTAATTTTTTTAATCATAGGAGCATCCAAGTAATTTTACTATATTAAAAAATAAAATTTCAATAAAGCCCCTCCACTAACCAATTATTACAAAAACAGTAACTATAAAAATATCAAAATACCCCTAACCATTAATGAAAAAGATAATTTTTTTAAAGGTAATCTAGTTATTTTACTGTGCACAAAATAAAAGAATGAAAATTTCCTGATACGACCTTCAAACATTTTGATTCCAAAGAAAGGTAATCATTTCACTTTACATAACATATTTAAAAGGATAAATATATCTTTATTAATATGGAAATAACAAATGAATCCTATAAAATTACAAAAATACCTCCAATAGCTAGGCATTTGGATGGTTTTTAGAGGGGTAAAATAGAAAAAATACTTTAGACTATCAACATTGTTTTTCGCATGTGTTTTAGTATTTCTTAATATATACTTATAATATAATTATAATTGGTGGAGGGAATTCAAGGAGGTGGTCCATTGCAATTTTTCAGGAACAAGGAATAGTTGGTTTCAAGCTATCTTTCAATCACTTAGGCATCCAATTCCATTATATGTTTTGACAAATAACAACGACAATATTGACGGATAATATTACACCGCTACTTTTCGCCGGAAATAGCACCAGAAAATTTTATAAGTTTTGTGTGTGTACCAGAAAATTGTAGATTCCTATCAATATTTCTGTTTCCATGCTTACAAGTCAAAAAGTTAAGTAAAGAAGCCAAGACAGATAAAAAAAAATCCATACTTTAATAGAAAAAGTTCTTAAAGGTAAGCAGTGAATTTTAATGGGATGTTATTATTTTAGTCATGATTGGCAGGGTGGGAGATCGCTAAAATTTATTTATTTATTTATTTTAATTGTTTTGATGTGTTGATGTTAAAAATAAATTTTAAAAAAAAATAATATATTTTTAATGAATTTCCAGTGACATGTTTTTTCAAAAATAACTGCCTTCCGAACACCACTTCGTCTGGAACGATATTGTCATCCAGCATTAGCAGACAATGTGAAAGCAACCTGATTTTATTCCTGCGGAATAATGTCGGCTGAATTGTCTTTCTCTATTGCTTAATTTACCATGATATACTTCTTGTCAGTAGTATATAGCAAATTTAATGTATGGTGACTGGTAGAGTTACTGTAGCTCGGCACTTCTGCTAAGCTATCAATGATCATAATTTTCAACATCAAACTAAAGATACAAAGCACTAGTGATTACTGCTGGCAAACCGAGTACTGAAAATGTGAACTTCTTTTTTATGGTTCGTTGTTCAAAAACTGGAACCTCACACAAGCACGTGAATTGAAAGATACAAAGATCGGTGTTTGCTGTTTAAGTATCCTGGAAATCGAGCGAGAGGTTAAGATACAAAGGGAAACTGAACGGGACAGATTATTTATTATAGAATATTTCCATATAGGAAATGGTGATTGGGAGGTTAAGATGTATGCAGGGAACTGTAAAATGGAACAAATTCTTGTGGCAGACAGAGTGATTTTTATAGGCCGATTCTGACAGGATTCCGACGAAGAAAATCTGTTTTCCCCGAGATGGAGAATAGACAGGAAAAAAAAGAGAAAGTGAGAGAGGGACTTGATCAGTGAACTCAGATTCTTAATGAGTAGGAAACAGCTTATGAAATTAGATAGTGTTGGTTTTGCTGTAAATAAAATAAAGTCACCTCTAGCATGCCATTTAAAAGCTTTAGGTTCTATCAGCCATCAACCCCATACAAGAGCAAACATTCTGAAAATCATGCAGGGGTTTGACATTTTCGAGAAGCTTGAGGACAAAGAAAATAAAGAAATACTAATCGGACTGCGCTTTCATCACCTGTTGCATTGAGGTTGGGTCAGTCGTGTATGGATTCTTGTCACCATAAGCATTCTAAATTTGTTTAAGAGACTATAAAAGCCGATATATCCTTATGGCAGCAGGATCAGAATCATTCATCCCACATTTTTCCATGTCTTGTATCTCATTCACTATCCACTGTATGCTGGTGGAATGCATTAGTGCATCCCACAAGAATTTCTGGAAAAAGCTTATTAGATGGAACATGGCTGGCTAGTGTTATTCACGACTTAAATAACCGATCGAGGGTGGCAAGATAATCATTCAGTTAAAAATATTTTCTGGTTCAGTTGTATTATTATAGAATATCCCTGGAATATATTCCTCATCCTAAAATTATGTTCTTATAGTTCAAGTCCTTGGCTATTTGTTCCTAAAGAATAGCAATGGAAGCTATTGATAGTTAATTTTTTTTTTCCAGTTAAACTAATAAAGGCTTAGCAGGTAAAAACTACAAGGATGTCAACCCTGAGGTTTTCAGTATGCAGTTCAATTGTTCCTTAATCAGGTGTAGAGTGAACATTGTTGCGCGAGCCATCAATCAAGCGAGATCGAAGAAAATTCTAAGAATCTATTCGTCTTTCTTTTCCAAAATTGTTGCCTTCAACACTGGAAAAAAGAAAGTGATGGAAGAATTGTTATAGAAGAATAATAGCATAACAACTAAATTCCTGATGTAATGAACTGATGCCTTCGGAGTTATTTTAGAGCAAAGAAAGAACATAATATGTTAACAGAAGAAAGAGGAACTGGAATAGAACAACTTGTACATAGAAAACAATTATTGGAGCTAGTTGTCTTAGTTATATTCCCACATGAAGAGAATAAAAAGGCATCTCCACATAAGGATTCCCACCAGCTTGTTCTAAATATTTTAAGCCTCTCTATCCGTTGCTTTTATGGTAATTTTAGCGATCAAGTTTATGAGAATTACCATAACCAAATGAACAGAATCTGTCACATAACAAAATCAAGATCATTTATCCATCTGAAATTTGTCAGATGACCAATTTTGTTCTTTTTGATGAATAAAAGTTGGATACTTTGTCGATGTATCTGAAATCTGCTAGAGCCATGCTTATGTATCATATATAGGATATGTCTTTGAGGATGTGATGTCAAGTAATATTGTGCTTCTAGTTAAGATTTTGAGTTTTGCAAGCATCCTTATCATCATACAAATAATCTTACTGGTTCAGGTTTTATCCATCCTGCTAGTTTTGGCTGGTGGACTGGATTGACAACCTAGAAATGCATCTGTTCCTGTCAGAGAAGTGTGAAGCTAGAAAGTTCATTTTTTTCCTCATATGCAGGAAAGAGTAAATTAATTTATAAATACCAGATAACAAAAGAAAAAAACATCATTTAGCATAATGCAAAATGCACGTATATTTTTGAGTGCCAGATTTATCAAAGTATTACACTGTTGACGTAATACATTTTTTATTTATATATTAGTCACTGTTGCCACCACCATCACCGATCTACTGCATCACAATCGCCACGACAAAATCTCCCACAGTGTGATATAATGAAAGAGCAGACGTGTTTGGCGACTGAAATTGCAAGACCATGCAATTTTAAGATTCTAATTCCCCTTCCATTATTGAAGTTAAGCATCTTTACCCTGAGTTTTCATCTTCTCTTCTATCATTTCCGTATTATTCTTTTTTCTCTGTATATCATATCATGACTAAGACATACTCTCTTCCCTAGTTGCACCTCGACTTAGCATCCTTAACTCTTTAAATTGCTCTCTCCTTCTCATAAAACAACTCGTATCAAGCAACATCAAGTACTAGTGTTCTTATGAGGTCATCATTCTCATCAGAACCCTACTTTGCTTCGAAATTTTCACCCAGTTTTAAGTCTTTTTCTTGGGAAAAACAGGACCTCGAGTTACAGTATAGGAAATACAAAGCAAACTAGGCCTAATGATTTAGAAGAGTTTGTGATTCTTGATTGGAGAATGAATGGCAAAAAGGGTAGGAGACCAACATTCCACCAGCAGCTACCAAATCCAAGCAGCCTGATCCCAGCAACTTTTAAGTATGAGACCTTTCTCCTCCTGTAAAGCTTGGTTATGGAGTGTATGGGATTTTGCCAAAGAAGATAGCAACAGAGTAAAATTCGCATTCAAAGTTGGCCTAGCTGTTCTTCTAGTGTCTTTCCTTATACTATTCCGAGCACCTTTTCATATACTTGGCACCAATATCATCTGGTCCATCCTCACTGTTGCTATCATGTTCGAATACACAGTTGGTAAGTATATGCTTACAATTATCTGAATATGTGGCAGAGCCAGGGGACCTGGAAAAAAAAAATTCATGGCTCCTCATTAAACAATTTAAAATTTTAGGGCCAAAACTAGTAAAATTTAAGTTTTGGCACCCCTAGAAAATTTTTTTCCTAATCTTGCCCCCTACAAAAACTTCCTGGCTCCGCCCATATGCATGTTCATGTTTATCTTTGCATGCTCACATGTAAAAAGCCATTGTTTTTGTGCTATATCGAAACTGAGTAAAAACAGAAGTTGCAAAAATTTAACACAGAACTCCCTGATAGATGCGGATGTTGTTTTCTCAAGGTGCAACTTTTAATCGAGGATTCAACCGAGCTCTTGGAAGCTTGCTTGCAGGAATATTGGCTATCGCAGTTGCTCAGTTAGCTCTTCAGTCTGGCCGGCTCTCCGAGCCTATCATAATTGGCATTAGCATCTTTTTGATTGGTATCGCTTCTAAATTTTTTAAATATTAGGAACTAAAGAATGAGATTAAGTCGGTCTATGTCAAAGAAATTTTACGTGCAATATTATCTGCAGGGGCTATTGCATCATTCATGAAATTATGGCCATCACTTGTGCCATATGAGTATGGGTTCAGGGTGATACTCTTTACCTACTGCTTGATCATAGTCTCTGGGTATCGGATGGGGAATCCAATAAGGACTGCGATGGATCGACTGTACTCTATTGCCATTGGAGGGTTTGTAGCAGTCCTAGTAAATGTTCTTGTTTTTCCTATATGGGCTGGGGAGCAATTGCACAAGGAACTTGTCAATAGCTTTAACTCAGTAGCTGACTCTCTTGAAGGTGAGATAATCAGGCAGGTTTACTTTCAGCCTACGGGCCCGACACAATCAAGGATCTATACTTTATATTTATATGTAAGGAGGAACAAACAATAGATAGGAACTAATGTCAGTGCTCATTTTCGAAATTTTAGAATGCGTGAAGAAATATTTAGAAGACGATGGGCTAGATCATCCAGAGTTTTCCAAGACTCTGATGGATGAATTTCCAGATGAGCCAAATTACAGGAGATGTAAAAGTACCCTGAATTCCTCAGCAAAACTTGAATCCTTGGTGCATACTTGCTAACATTTTTTCTGTCAATTTTAGCTTATTTTGATATGGAAATATCAACAATAACCATGGTTTCTGCTGGCTTCATTTGAAAGGCTATCTCGGCAAAATGGGAGCCACCGCATGGCAGGTTTCAACACTTCTACTATCCATGGTCAGAGTACGTTAAAGTTGGAGCAGTTCTACGATATTGTGCTTATGAGGTCATGGCACTTCATGGTGTTTTACACTCTGAGATTCAGGTATTTTCCTTTCTCGCTTTTCTCTGTTTATGTCTATGCGTGTGCATCCAGTGGGCAACTTCATTGTTGCTTGTTAAGGTGTGCACACATATATTTTCAGATGGGATATTCACATTCCTCTTTAGCAACTGCGTACAAATATGCCTGCAACAAGGGAATCTTCCAAAGCTTACCTTCGTTAGATTTCTTTACGACACAAGAATACTTAATAGGACTATGAACCAAGTCACGAAGAAGAACAATAAGAAGCATTTGTTCTTTCGATTGGCTCCATTAAGGGCCGATGGCATAAGAATATGACTCGCTGAGAGATAACACACTTATATTCGCTTATTCTTTGTTCTTTGTCTCATATCAATTGCCTTGTTCCCTCGATAACAATCATACAAAGATTCCTATGACTTGGTTCACAGTTGATCATGTTAACATAACAATATGGTCTACCATATGAAATATTTATTCATTTACAATTCAATTTTTATATGCATAAAAAAGGGAGGGGGGGGGGGGATCGTTAGTCCACTGGGGAAGCAGATCCATGGCATGGCCATTTTGCAAAGTAACTCAGATTTTCAGAATCAAAGCAATTGATTCATTGGGAAACTGCATAGGTATCTGAGGTATGGAAACTAACTTCAATCAGCTGGAGTTTAAGCCATTCTTAGCAAGTTGGTCAACCAACTAGAAATCATAGTCGCGGGACCTGTAGTTGATTTTCAGAGAAAGAAGTTAATATCAATTTGACAAGAGGAGTTATTAAGAATGAGAAGTTAGTTAGTAAGCAATAGAAATAATATTGAACTCTTTTTTTTTTTTTCAAAATATCCCGAACATGATTAGTTTCGATGTTGAATTTTTATCTGTAGGCACCTTATAACCTCCGGCTCACATTCCATTCAGAGATTCACGAAGCAGCAACACACGCTGCAAAACTAGTGAGGAGCTTGGGCAAAGACATTGGTGACATGAAGCGAAGCCTCAAAACTTCACTGCTAAAGAAACTTCATGGCTCAACGGAGCGACTGCAACGAGCCATAGACATGCACTCTTATCTCCTAACATCTAATTTTGATCCTCCTGACAACTCTTCCAAACCACTCACTAAGCTCTCTCATGCCTTTTCAACCACCCTCTACGATCCGTCAAATCTCTTAACTGAGTTTGACAGCAGCGGTACAGAAACAAACTCGAATCAGACAAACCAAAATGCGCCTTCAGGTACTCCTCCACAACAGACAGAGTCCTACCATGAGATGATGAGGAAGCAGTCAAGAAGACTGCATTCGTGGCCATCAAGGGAAGTTGAGGCTTTTGAAGAAGAAGAAGGGGGTCTTAGTATGGAATTTTTGCCAAGAATGAGAGCATTAGAGGGCACTGCAGCATTGTCACTTGCCAATTTTACTTCCTTACTCATTGAGTTTGTCGCTAGGCTTGATCACTTGGTTGAAGCGGTTGATGAGCTTTCAAAGATGGCCAAGTTCAAGCATGAGGGTGTATAGCTGGAACATATACAGAATTTGATACGTATCATTACTATCCAACAAGAAAAGGAAAATTGCAAAATTAAAAGAGGGAAAGAGAGGGAAAATATGGGCTTTAACAGGTGTTGTAATTAACTTGTAATCACCTGAAATAAATAACAACAATAATAATATAAAAAAAAGCCTCGTATATAGTCAAGTTTTTTTCATTTCTTTTTTCAGTTTATAAGAATCTAAAGCACGAACAGCAGCCTTACTTGTGGTTTTTCTTACAACAGAGAAAGGAAGAGGGTCGATGCCACTGCATTGATCTGAACCTTAACCAACACATCAGATAGCTTCGTTCTTCCTTCCTGTATATGCATTTTAAGAGCAAAGACCTACGGGGAAACATTCGTGTCCGTCGTATTTGGGTTTTTTAGGGTGAAATTTTTGTTTTCAGGTATTATCTTCCTTGATAATACCTCGCTTATTAACAAAACCACCTCGCTTATTAACAAAACAAGCGGGGAAAAAAAAAAAACAAGCGGGGAAATAATCGTACAGAGAGTTTACTATGCATTGAGATAGTGAATTGACACTTTTACCTCTAAGTAAATCAGCCAAGGAGACTAGTTATTAGTTAAGGGGAAATTTTTTTTTTATCATTTTGATTGAGGTACCAATATCTTTTTAACTTTCTTAGAACAACAAAAAACCATTACTATTCTTAAAAGCAAAAATTAGATAATTAACTGCTAGAAGCTTTTTTTTTAGATTTTATATTTTTAGCACAATGAATTTGCTAAATTATCCTTAGTGTCAAAATTAATTTAAGCTTGTTTTGAAGGTATTTTTGTATTTTCATATAGGCTTTTTTTTTTTGTTATAATTAGATTGGTAG
>Ga0307515_10023580_pt1 | contig 10775 bp, 7 predicted proteins | sample 17_EM_MG_FD_194513 | JGI IMG/M metagenome (GOLD analysis project Ga0307515, IMG submission 194513) | Populus trichocarpa ectomycorrhiza microbial communities from riparian zone in the Pacific Northwest, United States - 17_EM | ecosystem: Host-associated > Plants > Roots > Unclassified | place...
CTCTCCACACAGTAAAAATCCAAAAGAGCCGTCCAAGGCCGGCAAAATCCCTCTCTCCGCCTTCCCCAATCTTTATTTACTCTCTTTGTCAAACTCTATTCATATTTATGATTGTCTTTTCTCTTTGACACTGTATTTTATTGGCTATGTTATTCATCACAGAACCATTAGTCTCTCTCAAGAAAAAAAGGACTGGTATTAGACCAAGAAAGGCCATGGGCTGTGTACAGAGAAAGTATTCGGTAAATTCATCACCAACATCAGGAGGGTTAGAGAAGCTCAAAATGGAAAGTAGCTATGTGGGAAAAGGAGTTATCGCTGGCCATAGAAGATCCACCGGGCAGAGATACTCTGGCATGCTCCCTAAGCCTGAACAACCAACGAGGAAATATATTGGTGGTTGTGCTGGTAATGGTGAAGAGAGGAAATTGAGTGACACAGGCCAAAATGACGTCGTTTAGTAACTGCCAATATAAAAAAAAAATTGACCGGGTCTCACCCGGGTTTGACTGGGTTTCACCGGGCCAATTCCCAAGCGGGTTTTTGCCTCCACCCGGACCGGTCTCAGGCCCGGGTCGACCCGCCGGGCCGGGTTTTAAAACACTGGTCATAAGTCTGTAGCGTGAATTTTTTTTATTTTTTATTTATTAATATGAATGTCTGAATATCTTATATATATCTCAATTAATTTTATAAATTTTAAAATTAATAATTATATAATTTTTTATAAAACTCAAACTAATAACCTTTTAAAAAAAATTTCCCTGTCAGTCAGACTACCTTCCTTCCGCGCTCATGAATTAAGGGCTATGAAAATCAGGAGAAGAGCTTTACAGCTTTTGGATTTTTAATTTTAGCTTATTGACACGCACTTGAATGTAAAAAAAATATCTACACTGTAAGTAACTTAAATATTGTTATTACAGTTAACTTATCGCAGATCAACCTTTAATTTTCGTAACGTAATTTTTTATTTAATTTAAATTTAAAATTAATTCATATAAATTTTCTTTCTGGTTTGACCTATTAAATTTAAAGGGTGTTTGAAAATATAATTGTTTTTTAAAGTATTTTTTATTTTAAAATACGTTAAAATAATATTTTTTTATTTTTTAAAATTTATTTTTGATATTAGCATATTAAAATAATTAAAAAAAATAATAATTTAAAATTTTAATAAAAAAATAGATTTAACTTTAATATCACCTTAACACTTCAATGACCCATCTTAACTCGACTCGGCACTCGAGATGACATTTTTTAAACCAAATAACCAACATTTAATGTTGAGTTTTTAAGTTTTACTCATTGTACATGTTTAATAACAACACTAAAAAAAAACCCATCATCTAGATATTTTTTTACTTTTAATTTTTTTTTATCTCACCTACACACGTGACGCGAAAAGTAAATAAATGACCGAATTTTATAATGATAACCAGGCTTATAGATATAGGGTTTGTTTGACAGTGTGGTTGCGGTTGCTTTTCAAATAGCTTTTCGTGCCAAAATGCATGTCAATGATATTTTTTTATTTTTAAAAAATTATTTTTGACATCAGCACATTAAAATGATTTGAAAACACTAAAAACATATTAATTTGAAGTTAATAAAAAAATAAAAAAAATTTAAATTTTATTTAAAGCGCTTTTGAAACACAGAAACAAACAGGCCTATAGATATAAGAGCCCAGGAGACTATTCTAAAATTTCAGTAAAAAAAGTTAGAATAATTTTTTAGCAAAAATGATGAGCAACCGGACTGGACTCGTCTTGACACAAATAAACAAATATATACTAAAATGGAAGGTCATGTGAAAGGTGATGTTGAACCGTGCTAGACACCGTTTACACATTCGGAATACACTGTGGATTAGAATAATTTTTTTTATTTTTTTTATTCTGTCTCTTAACTTTTATTTTTATCAAGTGAGTTTTTTAATTGCAAAGTTAATAGCCAATTACTTGTATTTATTATTTATGGATAAAATTGAAAGAAATAGGACCAACATAGAAAATGTGCTAAAAAAATGATGTATTTAAAGTTGACGTGAAAAGCTCAACTTGATCCTCTAAATTAGAAAATCTGACCTATTTGGCTTTTTATGTTTTTCTAAAATCAATTTTGATACAAAATTCTATTTTTATTGTTTTTCAAGCTTTTGTTTGTTAATGAAAGAGTTTTGTCGGATTCTAGTGTAGAAAAAAAAAATTGTTGTTTTCACATATTCTGATTATTGAATTAGTTTATTATAGTGTACATGAGTTTCATTTGAAAATAGTATTTTGACTGTGGTTATTTAAAATTTCAATATTATCTAAAAATAGATTAACATGGATTAACATGATGTGTTGTCTTTTTATTTCACTTTCTTGTTTTTTTTTTAATTTCTTATTTTATTATTTCACTTTTTATACCAGATTAAACAATGTTAAAATAATAGCTGTGTGAATTGTTTTTAACCATATCGCTATTTAAACAGGTTAACAAATTCGCTTTTGAACTGCTAGATTAAAGAAGTCGTACTAACTTTTATTTATTTATTTATTAAGACTCATGATGATTGATTAATTTTATCTCATATACTTATCAAATTTTTAATCTTCATTTAAAATATTTTATCGTAGACAAAAATAACAACACTTAGATTTTTTAATGCAATTATTATCTTCTTAACTGATCTACAACGAAGCACCGGCCGAAAGGCTATTACAATACAATAACCCTGCGCATTCACACGAATTCGGTTCCAGCACGCGCTCCTCTTTCAAAAACGCCCCAGAAAACAAACACCAAAACGACCCCCGATTTTCCTCTCCCACTTGACGATACGACAACCCTTCTTATTACTTCACCACCCCTCTCATCTCCACCTCTCTCTAGCATCCTCCTTCGTCTCATGCAAAGGAAAATAAAATTAGGGTTTGGCATTTGTTACTTCTACCCCTACCAGTGTCACTCCCTCAAAGGTTATTTTTATCTTTCCCTTTACTTTCATTAAAGTGGATAAAAAAACCCTAAGTTCAGTCCGTATTTGAATTCTCACCCATTTTGTTACAATAGCAGATTAAATAATGGAATCGCCAGCTTGGTTGCCGCAACGAGAAGTAAAGCCGCCGCCAACTGCCACAGAATCAGGAGTTGCAGCAGCTACCCCTCCACCGGAGAATTCAGCTGGTAATAATGCACACAGTAGCTATTCATCTCCGGCTCCGACATTTACTTACAACGTGACTCCTAATATGTCTTCCGGTGCGGTCAGTACCTGTATTTATTTATCTATTCCTTTTCAGCCTCGTTTTAGTTACTATTAATTAATTGCCAGCATTTTTTTTTTTATAGTTAGATTTTGTGCAATGCGTGCAGGCTTTGAATTCTAATCCACCGGGACAGCCCGTACCTGTTCCTGGCCCGGCTTCATCCGTTGGTCTTTCCTTTTCATATAAAATTCCTCAAACCGGGCCTGGTTTTCCTGGCAATCAACAGTTACAATCCAGTGTTGTGAGTCGTTAATTCAATTCTTTATCTTTTATTTTGTTTAGAATTTTGTTTCCAGCCTAGCTCTCACTTACATGCATACGAGTTGTTGATGGTGCAATAGTTTCTGAGGGTGAGAGTTATGATTTTAGTTTGAGATGGGCATTTTGCACAGACAATGTGTTTTTTATGATGACTTTCTACTTGTACCCATTTCCTGGTAGCCAAAGAGGTGGTAGTGTTTGTGGAAGACAATTCATATATTGGAGTTGATCCCAGTAATGCATAAAACTGTCCTTGACTTCATCTTGACAGTGATGATGGCCATGTACTCGTATGAAAATAGAACATGGAAGGATTTTTATTTTTATTTTTTTTCAAAAAAGCTTCTGTAGTCATGGTGTTGTTTTATATATTCTATGGTGATGTCTTGCCATTGCATGAAACCCTGGGGAATGGTTGGGTGGTTGTTCACTGTCCAAGAATTCAATTTTTTAATTCTCTTTGACTCATGCAGGACAAATCACCTGCAATTGCCCAAGGCAGTGCACCATCAGTGGCACCAATTGCATCCCAGTCTGCTTCATTTCCCCTTCATTCTCCTTCAAGTTCTTACACATCTTTATCTTCTAACCTGGGCCCGACACCTTCACAGACACCAGCTACTGCTTCTTTTTACTTGCCCCCTGGATTGCCCAGAACTCCTGGCACACTTGCCCCCCAAGGATTGGTACCATCTGCACCAATGACCCAGCCATCTGTAGCTGCTGATTCTTTACCTCTAGGAGTTCAGAGACCCATCATGCCTACGATGCCCTCTTCAAATGCAGTTCAGCAGCAAACTTACCCAACCTACCCATCTTTACCTGTCATGGCTGCTTCCCCACAGGCTCTCTGGATGCATCCCCCACCCATAGGAGGCATGCCTAGGCAACCATTTTTGTCATATCCTGCTGCTTTTCCTGGATCCTTTCCTCCACCTGGACATGGCATGCCATATCCTTCTGTTTCGTTGCCTGATTCTCAACCCCCTGGGGTTGTTCCTGTTGGACATTCATATGCTATTCCCATGTCTTCTTCTGCTTCAGTTCATCAGTTACCTGGTGCTCCAGGGATGCAGACAGAATTACCTCCTCCTGGAATTGGTATGCTCAGGGTTTCATGCTAGGTTACTGATGCATTTACATTGTAAGAGTTGTCTGTCTCACTGAAGTTACGTGGAATGAACTTTTTTCACCATTTTTTTTTCCGGGCTTCACAGATAACCACAACCATCTCCATCACAGTGGCATCAGGGACAATGCAGCTGTTAGCGAACCATCACATGCGTGGACTGCACACAAGACTGACACAGGAGTGTTTTACTATTATAATGCTGTAACTGGAGTATCAACTTATGAGAAACCACCTGGGTTTAAGGAGGTATGCACGATAACAGTTAAATATGGGAAATTCCTTTACTGTCGTTCAAGTTTGGGGAAATCTTTTTCTGCTTTCAAGGATTTTGGAAACTATATAGCTGGTGATCAAACCCATTTCAGTTTATTATCATTTATGCTGCTTTTCTAATAATTTATGCCACAAAATGATAGTGTCAATATTCTAAGAAGATAACCTATGAGCTAACAGGTAAATTTGTGGGTTCATGTTACATTGTGAGCGTGCTAATTTGAACATGCAAGCAAGTAAAATTGTATGATAGAGTAGGTCTTTTAGGGCTCTTAAGTTGACCCCCCTCTCCTGTTTTGGGAATTTGTTTTTGACATTTTCCCATCAACTTGTCTGTTTGTTTGCTACCATCTTGTATTGGAGTCTGAAACAGTGTCCCCATCTGGTTCTTTTTGCTATCATGAGTTGCTTTTCTTTAACCTCCTCACTATTGATGACACTCTTCATCGATACTAAGTTTCTGTTTTGTTTTACTCTGGATGCAGCCTGAGAAGGTTCCTGTGCAACCAACTCCAGTTTCAATGTAAGTGTCTTGCTTTTAGTGGCTTATCCTATATCGCTCCTAATTTGTTATCTAGAAACAAAACGTGTGGAATTTATCATTTTTTCTTATTCTTTATATACATGTATGTTACATGAAGTTACTTCTAGGCCTGATGACTGAGGCAATTTGTTGGTGATTACTGACCTTAAGTTGGTGCTATTATATGATGTATTGGTAAATGTCTTGGAACTGCAACGAAAAGGGTGCATGATTTGAGTCTGAAAGCAATCTTGTATACAACTGTTGAAAGTTGGTCTTTCTCTAAATCCTCCTTCTGGTACCCACTTTTCTGATACCATTGTTTTGGTAGAAGTCTTACTTTATATAATCATAAGCAATAAGAAATTGCATTTTTCAGCATTGAGAATTGTTGTATTCATTTACAGCATTGAGTATTGTTGTATTCATTTATAGAATTTGTGCACTTTTACTCTTGAAAATAATAATAATAAATAAATAAAACAGAAGTGCAGGTGCATCTAAGTTCTTATTTGACAGACTTGTCATTTGGCAAAATCTTAAACTGCTTACTTGAGGGATAGTCTGTTCTCCTTCCTATCCGTAGATTTTGGTAATGGGTTGTAGTGCCATATATCTATCACTTCCAGTATATTTGTCATCTTTTGAGTTTTTTTTCTCCTTTTCAAGCTAATTACTGAATTTTCATGTTTTCCTGTCTTTAGGGAAAATTTGGCCGGCACAGATTGGGTGTTGATCACAACAAATGATGGCAAAAAATATTACTACAACAACAAAACTAAGGTATGGTAGTAAACAAGAATATGCCATTTGTCTATCCATGTCAATGGAGCTGTTTCATTCAATTTTTCTAAGCTAATATTGCGTGAAAGCTAGTTCCTAATGATAGGCATGGTATATGGGAATAACATTTGTTTGTGGTGGCTTTTGTTACATGTTTGTATATCTATGAAACTATATGAAATCTAAATGATGTTATTGTATCCTGTAGGAGGTTATTTATGAAATTGAACTGATGTAATATTTGTAAAATTTAGCATGATCATGCAATATTCTCTTGATTGAGAAAATCAAGCAGTAGAATACATTTATCAAATATGTTACAGGTGCAATGGACCTACTAGATCATCACCTACAAATATTCCTTGTTATTACCAGTAGGATTTAGGATTTTGAAAGAATGTTTTTGTTGGGGAATCAGGGAAGAATATAAATACCACTTATGGGTTGGGGTTGGAGGGAGTAAAGTTTCTTAAAGCTTGATCTTCTGGGTCTTAAGATCTAACTTGTGGAGGCGGTTTGTATTCCTGACCTTGATTGATGTTTTGCAAAAAAATCTTTACCTCCCTTTTCATTATGAGCTTCAATGAGATAACTTCAGTGGATTCCCTTATTGGAGGTTGATTACAAGTATGCTTTAACAGGAACTTTGCTGTTGCTAGGTTTTTATATGAATGGGAGTTTGAATCTTCCTATAATTTCATTGAATTGATATGGCATGAAGGTGATGCAGGGAGGGTGATGAGGCTGGTAGAAATGTCACCAAGTATGGGAAGCTTAGTCTTTAATTCTATCATGGATCTGTCATAAAGGAAAAATAATTCCTTTTACACTCAGATGATAACATGAGGGCTGAGAGAGGGAGAACAAATTAGAGTGACATTGTCATCAAGCATTAAAATTAAAATAAGGACTCAATCACCAATGATTTGCTTTATGTATCACCATCAGAAAATTCCACACAAACAACATGAGTCTGACGGCTAATAAAAACTTAGCACTGAATGATAGAGTGATAGTTTATATACTAGCTTTAGAAATGGGGATAATTCATTTAGCAGGATAAAAGGACCAAACAGAAGGCTAAAAAGTGCCACAAAGCATCACAGGCTTTCAAAAATCCTGTTAATTTTTGTTTATCTAGGAGAAAGGAAAAATAGAGAGAAAATTAGCAGCAGCAAAAGAGCTGCCTGATGTTTTAGATACCGGAGGGGACTTGCATATCCCATCTTTACATGGTCCTGTGAAATGGGCCAGATCCCAAATAACACCTTTATATCCCCAAGGCAACTTGAGGTTGATTCAACTCGACTTTGATACCATTTGTAACACTACCTTTCATATGTAAGCAATAAAAATGGTTAAAATAAATAGTTGAATGCAATTTGAATTCATAAACTTCCTGGATTTTGTTTATATTCTCTGTTTTTACCCTTTTTTTCACCATCAGTTAAGCAGCTGGCAGATTCCTAGTGAGGTGACAGAATTGAGAAAGAACCAGGAAGCTGAAGTATCAAAAGGAAATGCGATGTCAGTGTCACAAGTTAATGCTTTGACTGAAAAAGGATCTGCTCCAATTAGTTTGAGTGCCCCTGCTGCTAATACTGGTGGTCGTGATGCCACGGCTCTTAGAGTTTTAAGTGTGCCGGGAACCTCATCTGCTCTGGATTTGATAAAAAAAAAGCTGCAAGAATTTGGAGCTCCAGCCATTTCTGCTGCTGTTTCAGTTTCATCAGGAGCAGCGGCATCAGAATCAAATGGCTCAAGAGTAGTTGAAGCTGCAGCTAAGGGCTTGCCAAGTGAGATTAGCAAAGATAAGCTGAAGGATGCTAATGGGGATGGTAATATATCTGATTCCTCTACGGACTCTGAGGATGAAGATGACGGGCCATCAAAGGAGGAATGCATTATCCAGTTTAAGGTATACAATTTGTTACTTTTATTTCATTGGAAAATATACAATTCTCTCGCTCTCTTTTTTTGTTTGGAAGTGCGGGGTGGCTTTGAAATAAAATTTCACTAATAATTGCAGTTTTTCTTCCTCGGACATTTTTATTTTCCCTCTCGAAACACTATTTTTGTGTTCACTCGTTTCCCGTGAAATTTACAGGAGATGCTTAAGGAACGTGGAGTGGCACCATTCTCAAAATGGGAGAAGGAGCTGCCGAAGTTAGTGTTTGATCCGCGTTTTAAGGTTTGTTGAGTCTAAAGAATTATGAATTACTTTGTTCAGGAATTAAGCCCCTTTCCTGCAACTGGAACTCGTTGAAACAGGTTTGTTGCATTAATGTATTTGCTAACTTGTGATGGGGTGAACTTGTTTGTGTTTTGTTGTGCTTTCTTTTGTCGCAATAACTTGGTAATGACCAACACTTGTTAAATCCCTTATGATGCTCTTGACTGGAAAAACAAATCATCAACACACCTTGTCAAGATAGCGGCTTAAGGGGGCCAATTCTCTGGGTCTTTTTTTTTTCTACCTCGTTTACCTATGGTGGAAGATGGTTTAAGACTCTTGTTACATATGCCAAGCAAGCCACTTATCCCCTCCAAGCTGGTAGTGGGATCTAGGAGCTGGGGAGGAACTATCAATATGACATACATGAATATAACAAAAACAAAAAAAATAATGACTTGCAGGATAGCTAGAAGTTTTGGTTTGGTGGCTAGAGTTGAAGGCTATACATGGGTGGTTGAGGAGCTTCATCAATGCTTCTCTTAGGGAATAATAAGTAATAACCTGCCAAATGGAGCTCCCATTTCCACTTGTCTTTTGGAGTTCATCTCTAAAATCTAGTGATCTGCGACTATTCTATACACTATTTTGTTGCACAATAACTTGGTTGTTCTTAGCTGAAGGCATATACTTACCATAGCAACCCTCGTTTGCAAGTGTATCCCTTACTTCAATATCTTCTTGTTAAGTATCTTTGCTCCTGGCCCCCTTGAAAGCTGCATACTCTCCCCCCAGGCTAGTAGCCTGTTATCATTTGCCTTCTCATTGTTTTTGTGTCAAACACTGTATCACTCCCTAGTGAAAACAGAGATCTTTGGGCCTGTTCTGTCTCCCTCTCCAGAGTTTCTTTTTTCTAAATGATTGTTTTGTGCAGGATTCTTGTTGTTTAGTTGAGCTTAATCCATCTCATTACTCAATTGCATTCCTGCTCAGTGCTCCTCCATGTAGATAAAGCTTAATCATAGAAAAATGGCATCACCAAGATCTTCTTATTTGTTTCATTTTCCTGGTATTTTATGAGTATGCTGATGCAACTTCTGGCACTGTGTACTAAGATGGGATCAATGTTTTTATAAAGATTAAGGACCTTGAAGTTATCTTGAACATTTAACAGGTTGTATGCTCTTCTTTTCTTCCATATTTGTCCTTTGTAGTTATGACTAGTAGCTGGAGGAGAGGGGCAATTGTGCCGAAGATAATCTGTTCCCATGCTGATGTGTTTTAACTGTTTATTTTAGAAAGTAGTTCCCTTTCCATGCTGCATGCATGCAGATTGCATACACCAAAGGGGTTGTAGTTGATGAACACTCTGCTTGATGTAGCTTCTGCGTTTTTTATTGCGCATGCATCTCTTCTCTGAATCACATCTCTGGTTATGGTATATGCAGAAGTTAATTTGTTGCTGTGTTTCTTATTTTGAAAGCTCTGATCTCTTGCAGGCTATTCCAAGCCATTCTGCAAGAAGATCTTTGTTTGAACACTATGTTAAAACACGTGCTGAGGAGAAACGCAAGGAAAAGCGAGCAGCTCAGAAGGCTGCAGTGGAGGGATTCAAGCAGTTGCTGGAGGAAGCATCAGAGGTTTCCTGGATCGCCTTCAATTTAATTGCCTTTTTTTCCTGTGATTTTTTCAAACTCTCTCCAGCTTTGAAACTATGGAGATTGCAAATTATTTATCAGTAAGATTTTGATTTTCAGGACATTGATCACAACACTGATTATCAAACTTTCAGAAAGAAATGGGGCAATGATCCAAGGTTCGAAGCCTTGGACCGCAAAGATCGAGAGCATTTATTAAATGAAAGGTATTATATGAGAAAATGTCATGATATTTTTTTCAGCAACTTGGATGTGATCTTTTTGCAGTTGACAACTACAGTCTATCAGGCACCTTTAAGTGTTTTGTGTCATATTTGAACCACTTAGGGGATGTCCATCAGTGAAGTCTAGTTGGACCCTAATTCATAGAATCCATTCCTATGGTTTTTGCCCCATGCTTGGTATGGCTGATGGTTGCACTGAGTGTGAATGTGAATGTGCCATCAATTTGTAAATTGAATTTCAAAGTCACTTAACTTAAATTTTGATCTCTAGATTGAAATTTATTTGGTTTAGTTGACAATCTCTTTCCTTCATTATCTTCATTCTTTTACCATACGTATATGTGTATATTTGCGCTCGATTTTGCTGTTCCTATAATAATTATTGTTTACTCTATGACTTTTAATTTCTTTGTGCTTTTTAGTTTAGTTTTTTAATTGTCCAATATATATATATATATATATATATATATATATATATATAAAAAAAC
>Ga0307515_10023581_pt1 | contig 10775 bp, 3 predicted proteins | sample 17_EM_MG_FD_194513 | JGI IMG/M metagenome (GOLD analysis project Ga0307515, IMG submission 194513) | Populus trichocarpa ectomycorrhiza microbial communities from riparian zone in the Pacific Northwest, United States - 17_EM | ecosystem: Host-associated > Plants > Roots > Unclassified | place...
AGAAGCACTAAAAAAAAAGTGTCGGCAGAAAAATACAAATATGCTTTCAGCTCAGCAGTCACTTACAAAAGGCGTCACTTACTTACAAAAGGTGTCTCCCACTTCAGAAGGAGTTGGTTGAAAATTATTTTTGAAATGGAGATAACCATTCTGAACCAGGGGATGGTCTTTGAGGTAGTCAACATGACAACCAAAATAGTCCTACCTTAAGGAGATTTTTGGCTCGAATAGGTTTTGGGTTTTGAGCAGCTTCCACTACAAGAGGGTTTTTTTGGAGGAAAGGTCAAACTGGTGACAAAAACTACCAAGTTCTTGCCTGGTATGTTTCATTTCCCACTTTAAGTGTTTTTGGAGTTTGAGATCCTATCAGATCTTAAGGCCTTCTTTTTGGGTGAAGCTCACAAGTTCACCGTATGTAAGCTGGTCATATGGTATGGTTTTGGTTGTAAAGGTATCTTTGATTTATTTTCTGACCTTTTCTCCTAAGAGAATAGGTAAGCCTACAAGGAATTTTTCTTTTCAAAAAGGCTGGTTTGAGTCTTCCCTAAGCATAACACGGGTAAGGAAGGTGTTTTTGTACCATTAAAAGTCGCTTAGCTTCTTACACCTAAGGTTGGAAAGGAGCTCAACAATTTTGTCTGTCAAATGTGAAGGGTCTCTGATGAAATGTAAGAAAATTATAAGAATAAGGGTTGACACAGCGTTTTGGATAGTGTTTCCAGATGGGTCAAGGATGGGTTTTTCGTCTTCATATGTTTGGAAGGAGTTTAGGATATGTAGGTGATCAGTTTCAGTTAGGTGATAATCCCACCATCCTTTTAACTGGCCAGAGAAACCAGCAATAAGGAGTTCAACAATAGCTTTGTCCGGGGTTCCTGTTTGGGTTTTGTAGGCATTAGCTGCCATGGTCATTTGTTGAAGGGTACTGAGGATGTTGTATTCGAACATTCCATCTATATTCCATTCATAGAGGGAAGAGGCATTGTATTTGTGTTGGCTAAGGATAGTTGGTTAAGTAGGTATGGAAATATCTGGGGCAATGGTTGCTTTGGGGGCTTGCCAGGTAAGTCTGTTTAGTTCAAGAGGTTGATTCGAAGAAGCATCTTCAACAGAAGAATGCCCAGGAATGTTTTGTAGAGTATTGACTTGATTTGTGGATGTAGAGGGGTTGGTTGTTAGTGGTGTGTCTGGAACAGTTAAAGATGAACTGTCAAGGTTTTGTAAATGTGTTTTGATATCTCTAAGAAAATCTGTTTGGTTGTCTTGGATTTGTATTTGGCTTGTTTTTGTAATTTGATAAGGTTTGAAGACTGAGTTTTTTTAGTTTTAGGTCGATTGAGGTTTTGGTGTCAATTGAACTGATAGTAGTTCTTTGTATTTGTTTTTCTAGTCGGGTAAGCTGTTTTCCTAAGGTATTGAGGTTGGTGTTTGTAAAGTTATTTTGGTTGATGATGTGTTTGGTAGTTGAGAGGGTGTCATCACTGAGTAATTTGTAGGGAGTTGCATCTATAGTCTGGTTGTTATAGGTTATTTGGATATTTCTTAAGGGTGGATGTTTAGACTCAACTGTTGGTCTGTTGGTAAGGTTCCATATAGGGGTTTTGGATCTTGATGTGACCAGGCATGCATGTTTGATGGATGCAAAAGGATATGCAATGTAATGTTCAGATACATAATATAATTCGAACCAATCAAAGAATAAAATTTGTACTTTATGGAACTCAATGAAATTATAAAATTGTTTTTGTATCTCACTTCTCTATTGGAGAAAGTGTTGGAAAAACCAAATTTGTTTTGTAGAATTATGGTTAGCATAAAAATTGTTTTTGAAAAGAGTTTTGTCAAGAACAACATGTTTTTCTGAAGTCAAAACATTCAGCGCATTTTGAATGTTTTCAGTGACTATTGAGAATGTTGGGGATATTGGAGGTGATTGTTGTTCAGTGTTCGTATACACTGGTTTTGGTATATTTGTGGTGTAATCTGCGTGTTGGAAACTTGCAGAAGGGATGTCTGAAGTAGAATGTCGAGGTGGGTTTGGATGATATGGAATGTTAATGACAGAAGGTATTTTGGAAATTCTTCCAAGATCTATAGTACTGGAAGAAAAAGATTCTTTTGAGAATCTGGAGCTTGTAGAATAACGATGGAAAGACAATTTGACTTTGCCATTTGTATATTGTGTTATATCCTTAATTTGGACATTTGATTGTGGTGGCTGTTGTATTTCTGGTGGGGTTGCTCCTTCAAGAATCTAGTCATCTAGAAGGGTTATATCTTTCCATTGGATAGCTTTTGGAACAACTATGTTTGATCGGGATAAATCTGTTTGGAGAAAGAGTGTCTCTCCTTTTTGGGATTGGTATTTGTGTTTACTGGCAAAGGCTGAGAACATGACTTTGTAGTGGATTTTGAAGATAAGAGTAACGGGGATAGATCCTTCAAGCATATGGTAATTATGGGTTTTTATTTGCAGAAGCATACTTTGTAAGATATTTTTGTCTTTGAGGGATATAGTTAGGTTCGGATAGCAGTCAAATGAAATCGGATCGCTGCAGAGGCCAGACTCAATGGAACTAAGGAGTGAGTCTTGAAAGTTATGGAACCTAGCATCGCGAATAACAGCTAGAATGGATGTATTCAAACCTTCTTTTGTAAGTGGTTTTATGCCGACTTGTACTAGACCGACATGAATATATTTGTAGTTTCTGGCTAGGTGTTTTTGTATGGATTTTTGAGAAAGGAGTTGGATAGTCTCAAAAAACTTTGTAAGCTGAATATCTCTTTCTTCAGTTTTAATTGTAAAATCTGTTTTGAAAATATCATATTTTGATTTTTGATAAATCTGTGTTTGAGAAATTTTTGGAATTTTCCAATCATCAATGTTTTTTGTAAAATCTTCAATGGTTATTTCTTCACTTTGTACAATCCTCTTGTTCTCTGAGGTTTCAGATGTAGAAGAAGCCGAAATAGAAGTAGATCGATAAAAAATAGAATCCATAGTTTGAAAAGATGATTTAGAAAACAGGCTGCACGTTATATGAATTTTCTGCCCTAGTCACTCAACGAGACTTACACCATTCAGTAGCATTCACCTATGAACTAAGGTTCTCTTCTCTCTCTAAGGTTTCTGAAAAATATATTCACTATTCCTACCCAGATCCTAATAGGCTCAGATACCAATACAAAAGTTCCAAATTGTTAATGAAGACGAACACGGTATGTGGCGTTGTTATAATAAAAAAGTTCCAACCAGAGAAATGATTCGTTGGAAAAAGAATATGATTCGTCCGTGGAACACAGTACGTGTTCTTTTATATATATATAAAAGACAATTTAGATTAAAAAGAACATGCATGAAAATTGTTTGAAAAAGTACTTTGTTATCATTTTATATAAGGCATTCGTCCAGGGACTTCATTACGTGAGTCACACAAAGATAAAATAACATCGTTGTAAAAGAAAAATATGGTTTAAATTACAAAATCTATTACATGCACAACAAAAGTTCCTTGAAGTCTTGGAGTCCATCTGGCGTTTAGTTATTTGGTCCATCGATATATGAAGGTCCTGCAATAAGGTTAATTAAGCAAAAGTTTTGGATTATATTCATAGAATTATCCAATTTCAATGGTTTTTGTGATTCCAGAAACAAATACCAACATTGGCTTTCGCTCATTGCGAAAGCAATCCAATTTCAATGGTTTCCACAATTTAAAAAACAATTCTCAACATTGGCTTCCGCTCATTGCAAAAGCAATCCAATTTCAGTGGTTTCCGTGATTTCGAAAACAAATACCAACATTGGCTTTCGCTCATTGCGAAAGCAATTTGAATTCTTCTTAGGCTTATATTACTTTCATGAAGTATCCATATTACTAACTTGTTCGTTACTCATTCACAAATCTTAAGGTTTCAAACTTGACTCCATGATTTATAACCAATACAGATTTGCTAATTTCCAATGACTTCGGAGATGATTTTCTACATTGGTCTTTCGATTTTTATGGAAACATTTCAATTGTATCAGTTTTACATTATATCCCAAAATTTTATCCACAACCTTTCAGATCTTCAATATTCATCAAGAATTCAAAATTTACAAACTTAACGAAGTTCATTATAGGTGAGATTTTGCTTACCTACTTCTCTAGTCTCATGAGCTCCTCCAATGGAAAACCTGTGCCCGATGTTCCTTCTATACCATACAATATTTCCTTTCAGTATATGCTTTAAAAACTTCACATACACACTTTTTTTTTTTGTAAGAATCACTTATATAAAATTCCATCTCAAACTCATTATATTCAAACAACATATGACAAGTGCACTAAAATACTATTTAGTGTTTCTTCCTCTACTAGAGTTGTAGGACTCGATTCCCTTTCGGGGATTATTTCCTTAGTAAGCTAAGACATAAGAACACATCTGGGATGAAGAGGGTCAACCCAAGTCTGCCGTTTATACACAAATTTGTTGAAATACAGTGGTAAGTAGTTTGTCCTGTAACACACAACCCGACCTCTACCTGGTGTTTTATCCATATCTAGAGTTCTATAACTCCAAATGGAGCAAGACTTATTTCTTGTGAAATTTAAAATGATGGCACACATCTTTCATGAAGACATTTATCCCAATTTCTCTCAGCTACAAGCCCAAAATTTTAGTTCAAGGTCCGGTATACATGGTGTGCAAAATTTTTCAATTTAACCTGTTTTTGGTTTTCTACCAATATCTAGAGTTCTACAACTTCTATTTAGGTGATTCCAGTTTCATTTAAAAGTTAACACCTAATTCTACAACTTTCATAAGGAAACTACCCCAGAGTATGCCTTTATGTAGGTCAATTCTTGGTTACAAGTTAACTAACAATACAACCCAGATTTCTAGTTTGAATGTTCAACACATTGTCATGCATTTCTTTAATTTCTTTATTCATTATTACTCACATAATTTTATTTTTCACATCAACAATCATAACAAGTTCTTATTATGGGACTTTATGACTTGTTTTACAATGTTTGCTTTAGAAGCCATATCAAAAGACTTGGCTCTTCTTCTAATCAACTTATTTTCCTTTTATATTCTTAACCTCAAAATAAGGTCTTCAACTCTCATTTCCTTGCCCTTATGCTTAAGGTTATTCTTGAAGTTTTTCTAAGATGATGGTAAATTTTCAATAATTGCAGCCACTTGGAAGGATTCATTATGAACCATTCCTTCAGCAAGAATAAGCAAGAATATGCATGATAAGCTAAAACTCTTAAAATCAACTTATCATGGTATTTGAGTGGACCATTTTGAAATCCATAAATTGGATGAATATGAATTTTTTCATACAAACATCTTTAGCCTTGTACTTTTTATCTAAAGCTTTCTATAATGTATTTTCACTCTTGATTGAACTATACACATCATATAATGTATTGTCTAATCCAAGTAAGAAGTAGTTCTTGCATATAACATCCATGTGATTCCATGTGTCTATACCTTTCATAAAGTAGGATTAAATTTATTATTTGACAACATTGATGTTTCTTCTAATAAGAACTTTGCCAAGTTCAAGGTGGTTAGACAAAACAATATTTTATGTTGTCACCTTTTAAAGTTCAATCCATTGAATTTCTTAGGTTTCTCTCCATGCATCATAAAAATGATGGTGAAATCCTCCCTATCAAAATAATACGTGCCAAAACAATATTGGTTCAGATAACCAAATCTTGTGTTGAAGTCATGATAATCATATATAAACAATAGCCAAATATTTATAGTTAAAATTTTGGCTTCTCAAATGTAAGAATGAAATAACTAAATTAAATATGTAGAATAATCACAAAACTAAACAAATTGGCCCAAAAAAAAGATGAAGCTATTACTAAGACAATTGATTTAATCAAGTTTTACTTATTTAGTTCAAGAAAGTAAATGTTTAACATGTATCATATAATCAAGTTTTGCTTACTTGGTTCAATAAAGTACATGTTTAACATATATCATATCAAAATAATTTTATTTAAAATATACATGTTCATACAAAATAACTTAAAATAAAGTTGCAATAACCTTCTAAATTTTTTTATAGTTTGTCAAAAAATAAATATATAAACTAAACAAAACAATAGTATAATAAAGCCTTAAGATTGTTGTTCATAGATTCAAACTAGTGTTCATAATTGTTTAGTTTATATAGCATGCACTTTTATTAAACAAATAAAAACATAAACTTGCAATAGAATTAAACAAGAAACTTAGCTTGCAATTTAAGCATATAAATAAGAGTTTAGAATTACACTTGAATCAAAATGAAATTTCAATATGTATACTATTACATACAATAACAATTATATAAATAATTTAAAACTATAGTATAACTATGGAACATACTTGTTGAAGAACATAGAATAAGAGTAAACTAGCAATCTATTGTTGTTAAAGATCAATCATTTTTCTTAAGACTTTATTGCTCATCTCTTGGTACAAATAAAATAATATCAATATGTTTTCCAAGATTTTAATAACTGCATTCTTATAGAATGCCCTTTCTTTAAAAGTTTACGAATCAAAGAAATAAGGGACTCAAAATACTATGTAAGAGGGATAAGAACATAAACTCTAGAATAAAAGAGAAAAAGGATAAAAGAAGCCGATAAAAACAATATAGAAGAAGGCTAGAGGGCTACTACAAGATAAACAAAACATCCCCCTTAACCCCTTTTTTATAATGATTTTTAAAATCAAAATTGATACAAAATTAATTTTGATAATTATCAAAATTAATTCCTGATGTTTTGCTTTAAATATCGGCCATAAAAAAACACTTGATAGTTTTTTGCCTTAAAAACCTAACATTTTTTCCTTAAAAAATAAACTATTCAAGAGCAAGAAGATTATTTAGACTCTTTAATAATGTGTTAGACATATAAATGGGCTGGCAAACAATTATTTTTTATAGGCCAAATAATTATTTTATAATAAGCTGACATTCAAGTCCAAAATATATTGGAAAAACCCAAGCCCAAACCCTAGCTAAGACCCAGTCTTGGGGCTTGAGTCAAGCCAACAACACGCGCTTGTGGCTTAAGTCCAAAGCCACTCCCCTTAGGCGTATTTATGATTATTTAACTTCTTACCGTATAAACTACAGTATAATCTTGTATTTTCTAAACGCGGGATAGAGGGCTTTGGGTTTAGCAAAAACATGCCAGTTAAAGATTCTTTAAAATCAATTTCTCATTTACTTATAATTTGTTTTAATCATGTTATATGTTAAAAATTTTTGTTGGAGAATGATTTCCAATAAATTCTTAACCCTCCAAAGTAAGTCAACCTCACTTTTAATTTACCCTAAAATATACCTAATAATCATGTTTTCAAAAACAAACATTTCAGTAATAAATGTATATTTGAGTTGTGGAAAATATCTGTATTAGTCGAAACAAGAGCGTGAGTAACAAGCTACACTAGTTAGATTGAACATTGTGTACGAGGGTTTATAGATCATATACTTTTATTAGTTGAAAACAAGATCACATATGTTTTAAGCCCATGTGCATGCCTAGAGTGATTCTCTGGTCCAAATCTCCCAAATAGATGAGATCGGACATTGAAATAATTTCAGACTAAATTAGTTCCAGATGCAATCTCATTCTACCGAATCAATAGTTTGTCATTTATGCTAACTATTTACTACATTTTCTTTTGCCTTAAATTTGTGAATTGGTGATGCTGTTGGGTAGAGATTGATTGAAATCAATTCCTGAGATCATTGAAGATTAGAAGTGAAATGAGTAACAGTTTAGTAGGAAAGTTGGAACATATAGAAATCGGTTTCCATTTAATATTCCATTAATTGGCACCAGTGTTATTATGAGTTTATAATTTGCAAGTTTTGTCCCTTTTATAGCAAAGGATCGCATGATTTTTGACAAATAGTGGGCTGATTGATTCATACAATTTTGATGAAGTGTCTCGTCAATTTGATAACAATTTCAACTCTGTCTAAATGTTTTTGTGCCATCTACCGTCATTGCCTGTCATTAATGCTGTTTTGTGTCATCTAATTAGATTTTTCTGTTTCATTATGCATGTTTATACTCATTTTAGAGCCCCATATGAACATGACAAAAAAAAAGAACAAAAAAATTAAAAAAAATATTGGGGAAAATAAAAAAGAATATTAGTTAGAAAAATATATCAGAATGCCTCAAGAAATTGTCAAAGATTGGTTGAGGAAAATCAAAATACACAAGATTAAAAAATTTAACAGTATATTTTCGACTAATCAAGGTCTTATTGGCAAGGAAAATTCAATTTAAAGAGGAAAATTCAAAATTAGATGTTCAAGGACTCAATTGGAATTTTTCAAAGTTTAATTGAATTTATTAAGGGCTTAATTGCAATAAAAAATTGATTTTTGAAGTCAATTTAGGCTTTAATTAGAGAAAATTAAAGTGTGGGGGTTGAATTGCAATTTTAAAGAGTTAATTTGGTCAAATCAAGAGCTTAATTGCATAAATATTGAGGTTTGATGATCAATTAGGGACTTGATTGAAGAAATCCAAAACTAAAGACCAAACCGAAAAAGGCGCATGAATGCTAGGGTAGAAATTGATCAAATCAGGGGCTAAATTAAATAAATCAGAAGTTTGTTGATTAATTGAGGGTCAAAATACATAATTTCATAACCAAGGACTAAAATAAAATAGGCGGTCAACTTTGGGGTTGATAGTTGAGTTTGACAGGGGTGAAATTGCATGAAATTAAAAGTTTGGGAGGCAATTACGGGTGGAATTAAAAGCAATTGGAAGAATTGGAAGAATAGGGACTAAATTGAAATTTTCCAAATCCCAAATTAAAAAACTCTAATTTAACCTAGACGACACATTGTTCGACCATTGTTTAGCTTCTTTTTTGACGGTTTTGGCTAATCGAGTAGATATTTTCAGGCGAATGAATATGACATTTTCTACTACCTCATGGGTTGTAACCATCACCATTCAACTAAGAAACACCTTTTCTACAAAGATCATCTATTCCTATCAAACGTTTACATCCTATTTTCTTCAACGATCTCAACAAAATCTTGTCCCCAATCAGCCATCACTATATTTTCAGATTCTGGGCTGACTAAGTTGGAACTTTCAAATGAATAAATGTGGAGCTATAAACCTTCAAATTGAGCAAGGATAGATCTAAACGAAAGGTATGCCTCTCCTCTACCAAGATTGGGTGATCTTTGATGACGTTTACACTGGAGTTGCTCCAGCGAAGCCTTAAAATTGATCAACTCAGTCAACCTTAACTGAGATACCCATTTATGCAAAACCACTCAATTGTTTCTTGTGTTCACACTTAAAAACTTCTCAGAGGTTTCTTATCAAAGTCTTAAAACATTTCTCTCAAGATCAAAGGGCCAAAAACATCTTATATTGTCCTCCAATTTTGATAAAAAAAAACATCTTTGAGTTTCTTACAAAACCACCATCCTAAAACCATTAAAGGATAAAGGTTTTAGTTGTTAATAATTTTCTAAAACACTCTCATTTTGATCAGAGGTCTAAGCTTTGATCAATCCCAGTTCGAGTCCATAAAAAAAACCCTAGCAAAACCATATAAATACCTCCTAAAAAATTAGAGGCCAGGGGAGGCAAAAAAAAGAAAAAGGGGGAAGAGAAGAGAAGAAAGCTTATTCTTATAGTTCATTAGTAATTAATCAAGTTTATTGCTTGGCATCTAAGAGCTAAAAGGATAAGTTAAAGGTTACGCAAAATATTGGATTTTCAAAGGAAAAAGGGTAATAACTATTATGAGTTTTTGGAAGGTATAATCCTTCACTAACCTAGTATGTGATGTCCATCAAGCACACCTCTAGCTTGTTTTACATGTTTAATGATGTTTTTGAACTTGCTTTAGTGTTATGATGTTCTTTACTTTTGATTTTGATTAATACGTAAAAAAATTGTTTTTATTGTTTAAATCTTGTTTTGAGTTGTTTGTTTATGTTCCTGAATATGTAGGTGATGTTTGCTGGAAGAGTTTTGATGAAATGAAGTGGTTTTGAAATCTGTCAAATGTGGCAGCATGGTTAGGATGTTTTTCTGTTTTGGTTGATGCATGTTCTTGGTTTCTAGATTTTGGTTGGGTCTTCTTATTAAAGGTTTAGAAAAAATAAAATGAATCCAAATTGCATAGATATGTAGCCTATTTTAAGTTGGCAGTTTTGAAGTTTGGAATCTCTTGTATAATTTTGATGTTAATTGTGATTTTTTTTTTAATTCAAACATGTTCTGTTATGGTAGTATGACTTGCTATAATAAATAAATCATGTTTTAGAGGTAAAAAAATACCAATTTGGGAGGATTGACAGTAGTTGGGTTTCTAGGGAGTGACTGAGTTTTCTAAGGCAGTGTTTTTGGAAAGAACATTGCTTTAACTCTATGGTTTTGATCAATTTTGGTCTATTCTTTTACATTAAACATTTCATTGGACTCGATTATATAGTTATTAATTAAAATTCATTTTAATTAAATAATGATTATTAATTAATAATTATTGATATTCCATTGTTGATTAATATATTGGCTGCCTTGTTTGACACTTTTGATCGGTGCAAAGTTTTCCAATAAGCATTATCTCTTTTCCTCCCTTGCTTGGTAGGATAAAATAGATGTATATAAAGGTTGATAAATTCTTATTTCAATTATATCCTCTCGAGATCAAAACTAAAGAAAAAGACCAACCAAATGTAGACATGTCACCTCTCTAAAATGTTAATA
>Ga0307515_10023582_pt1 | contig 10775 bp, 3 predicted proteins | sample 17_EM_MG_FD_194513 | JGI IMG/M metagenome (GOLD analysis project Ga0307515, IMG submission 194513) | Populus trichocarpa ectomycorrhiza microbial communities from riparian zone in the Pacific Northwest, United States - 17_EM | ecosystem: Host-associated > Plants > Roots > Unclassified | place...
TAAATCATGTGGGGAAGCACTGTAGCTTTCATCACAAAACACTGTGAATTGCTACAGTGTTTCCAACATGATTTTTTTTCCTTTTTTTGGTGTTTGTTTTGTTATTTTTTTTTCTAAAATTGACTTTGTTGTTTTTTTTAATATTGAGCTGATTAAGAATTTAGCTTTGTAATTTTTTTTCCTTTAAAACACTGTGAATTGTTGCAGTGTTTTCCCATGTGATTTTTTTATGATTTTTTCCAAAATTATCTTTGTCGATTTTTTTTTTTTTTGAATATTGAGTTGGTTAAGAATTATAATTACAATAAAGCTAAATCATATGAGGAAAGCGTTGCAATTTTTCTCACAAAACACTGTGGACTGCTACAATATTTCTCTAAATGGTTTTTTACTTTATTTTATTGGGAAAAGTGCTATAGTTTTCCTCACAAAATATTATCAATTGCTGCAACGTTTTTTCTCATGGGTTTTTTTCCATCCAAAATTATCTTTGTTGGTTTTTTTTTAATATTAAGTTGATATAGAATTTAGCTTTGTAATTTTTTTTTCTTTTTATTAACTGAAAAGCTAAATCATGTGGCGAAAGCACTGTATCTTTCCTCACAAAACACTGTAAATTGCTACAAATCATTTTGTTTAGTCTCTAAGTTTTTGATCACCAACATAACTTTTTTTTTCGTCATGAAATATTTGCTCCATCATACCTTTAATTTCTATTACTTATCTAGCGCTGGTTCACAATTATAACACTATCAAGTATATTTATTTTATAAGCTCGTGGCAGCGCGCAGACATGTCATCTCATTAAATTGAAAGAAAATCATAAATGCATGGATAATCTAAAATAAAAAAAATAACAATAAAAAAAAAGAAAAGACAAAAACAAAACCCCTTGACCAAGGGTAAAGACAATTCCAATGCAAGGACACTTCAGCTTTTAGTCTCTTCTAAAACGGGAGCTCTTTTAGTCTCTTCTAATGAAAGACTTATTTACAGGAGGCTTTTTTAGCTTTAAATCTAATTATGTTATTCAAGAATGTTTTGTCAAATATTCTTGAATAATTAAAATAGGAAGACGTCCACATATACTAAAAGATTCTTATATATGTGTGTGTATGTAACTCAGAAGATTAATAGGACCGTAATCTGGATTTTCATTAGCGAATTCATCCTCATGAGAACTTGATATTTCATACAAGGCTTTTTGGAGTTTTTTCTTGTATTCTGACTTTGAGCTTGATGATGCAAGGCTTTCTTGAATTCGACTTTTAGAGGTGAGAATTGTAAATTGTCGTCCTTCTTGAGATGGAGTTGATGGGGATGCTTGCAGCTATGGAGTTTGATGAGATTGTAGCCAAGTATGCACGACTTGAGAACAAGCTTGAGTTTCTCTGAATTGGGTGCACCATTTTACATTGATTTTCCTCATGAGATCTAAAGAGTAACCAATATCTTCATCTACATCATTTATTATAATGAAGTCCCAAGATAGCATGGGACACCAGAGGTTGAGATGAAATAAAAAGAGGCAGGAATTGAATTCAAAGGTTGAGATGAAATAAAAGGAGGCATGAATTGAATTCAAAGGTATTTTTGCTGCAAACAATTCCAATCTTTATATGAATTTTCAGGGAGAATCCTACTTATTGAAGAAAAATATTGCCACCAATTGCTTGAGAACTAAGTTGGAAAATTCTTTGGACAATGTTTTATCAAAATGGATAAACGATGAATATAAAGAATGATCAAAATGGATAAAGTAATAAATTCTTAAACAAACTAAAAGAAATAAAATTATTATTTTTAATATTTAATTTCTTAAACTAGATAGGAAAAATAAAATCACCATAAAAAAATATATTTTCCTAAACTAAATAGAAAATAATAATAATAACTAAGAAAATTTATTTTCATAAAAATCCTCGGCATCAACAATAATGTTGTTGAAGGTGCATTTTGGGATTGAACGAACATGGGTGTTTGGAGAGATTAAGATTTAAGAATAATATATAAGTGAGGTGTTTGGACTAGGTGATGTTGATGAAAGGATTCAAAATTAATTATTTGAGGCAAAAACTAGCCTCACAATAGGAGGTCATAGCCTCCTTAAAATATCTTGAATGCTTGATGTTGTGGCTTGAATTGGTTTTAATGGTGTAAGAGTATATGATTCTTTTGACTTTTTGACCGGGATGCTCATTTTGAGCCCAGTAAAGACTCTTTGACTTCTTTTATGAATTCAATCTTGAAATCAAATTTTGATATATTATCTTGTCACTTGACAAAGATTTATTTTGATTTTTTTCAACAACATATTTACAGTTTGACAATTTATTCGTGAAAGAAATTTTTGAAAAATAATTCATCTTGAAAATATTAGATGCACAAAATAATTAATAATTTTTTTATATATAGTTGAATGATTTTCTTGAAGAACCAACCAGATACCCAAATGATATCGTATTATATGTTATTGACTCTGAAAATTTTGTTTAAGAATACCATTGTAACTAATATCAAAGGCATCAGTTTCAATTATAAAAAAGGCCTCTGGATTAGGAAGCTTTAAACATGAAAAACTCTTGAGTCGACTTTTAAGAGTTTTCACAAATTTGATCATTTGATAATTGAGACATCCTATGAACTTTTAAAGCTAGGTTTTACCCTTGGTTTTATCAGTAAATTTTAGTGATTTAGTGATAAAGGTTATTAATCCTTAATATATATTGTACCCTAAAAAAGATATTTTTAATTGACATCATTTTTAGCGTTGAGATGACTAATCCATTTTATTTGATAAAATTGAGAAATTTTTGTAAGTTGTTGAAATGTTTGGTTATTGATTTTAAAAATAAAAGGATTAAAAATTTTGAATACGAATTAAAAATGACAGTATGAAGTTTTAAATAACATTTTTTAGTTCAAAAGGCATTACATCTCATTTGTAATAAACAAATGGAATAGTGAATGTTGTTTTATAATGAATTTTTATTTTTATTATTAAATTAGAGTTACTAAAATCCTTACTTCATATCAAATTTTAAATATATTAAAGCATTTTAAAGTCTCTTGATAATATCTCTCTTATTGTGTATTGGATATCTAATATATTGAAGCAATTTGTTGAGAGGCTTGTAATTTATGACATGTCTTAGTGTACTTCTTTCTATTTCAGCTTGATTTCAGGCATAAAAAGATGGCACACTACCAAGGTGATTTACTACGGCTTATAAGACACTTTTTGGGTAATTCATTAATTTAACTTTTTTTATATATAATATTTTAGTAGTTTTTTATTGATTTGAATCGGTCTTTCCTTTGTAAGGATTTATATAATTGGCTCAATTGCTTTCTTGACATTTTATTTATTAATTTAACTTCGATCTGTTTTTTATGTTTTTTTTAAAAAAAATTATTATTTTTATTTGATCTCATATCAAGGGAGTTGACTTGTGTTTTCTTTTTTTTTATGTTTCTATTTTTAAATTTTATTTTCGAGTTTCATTTTTAACATTAGGTTTTTGGGCTTTGAGCATTATTATTTTTTTCGCTTTCTTTTCTATAGGATTATACTAATATTTTATCATGAATCACAGGTTAGTCAAGTTAACCTGACTTTAACTTAGATAATCATCGCCTCAACATTTTTTTTGCCTGTAACATGGATCACTATACTAATAATATAAAAAAGATAAATGGGGACCAAATTCTTTTATTTGTCACGCTCAGAGAGTTTATTGAAGTCTAAAAGTAAGTTTGACATTTTCATGATGAATAAAAGAACAAAATAGATTAATTGAAATATTATTAGTTAAGTTATATAAATATAAATATCATGTAAAGTTTGGTGTCATTTATCTACACACAAAAAAAAAAAATCTAAAATCTTGGTAGATTAGAAATCCTTTTTTTCTTGACAACATAAACTCCTTTTTTTTTTAGCTAAAAGTGGTAAAAGGGAGATATAGAGAGGATATGAGATTGATCAACTCCTTTTAATACACAGAGAGATTCAAACCATTGATATAGTCAAGTTTGTAGTAATTAAAGGTTTTGAGCATTTAGATAAAGATATGATACAATAAAATAAGAATTTTATATAACTAGATAGGGATCTGATCTAGACAAACTATATGGATGGTAAAATATATGTTTTTATTCATCAATGAGACATGTCTAGGCCTAAGAGGAGGTCTTGTTGTGTCAGATTAGGTTAACACCTTAAAACTACATCTTTTATCAGACTATTGGATCTTCCTGAATTAGAAATCAAGCCTAGAAGATGCTGTTTGGGTGAATTTAGTTATTTTTCCTAAGTTTTTTGGATTTATTATTTAATTTGGTTTTTTGTTTTAATTTCCTTTGTGTTTTTAGATTTCTAGTTGTTTCTTAGTAGATGTAGGGTTTTTTTTTAATATATTTATAGATGTTGTAAACATCTAAGAAAATAGAGTTATATATATTTTCATATAAATAAATTATGAATTTAGGTTCTTATTTCTAATCTTTTTTTATGTTTAAATTTATCCTTATAGTTCTTCTTTGAGTTGTCTAATTGTTATTTTTTTTTCAAATTAAACATAAACAGGTAGGTAGTGAAAGAGAAATTAAGAATTATGCAGAATTGAACAAAAAATAAAAGGTCAATTTTTAAAATAGGATGCCCACTCCATTTCGGTGCAACATACATTACGTCCAATCCTAAATTTCATGCAAGAACCAACCACATCGATATTGATGTTCATTTCATCCGCGACCAAGTTTGCAACAAAAAACTCATGGTTTAATTTATCTTCTGCAAAGATCAATTAGCCGATGCACTCACCATACCTTTGCCACCAGTAAAATTTAGACAAGTTCAATGCAATCTGAATGTTAGTGACCTACCCTCCAGATTGAGGGGGCGTGTAGAAGATCAAGTAATGGTTACTGAATTCAAGGGTGAAGATACTGATCCACCCGTGAATGCAGTAACAAGAACTGCAAAAGATTACACCAAACAATCCTATGAAGATCAGGAATCTAATCCTCCCATGATTGCAGCAGCAACAACTTCAATAGATCACAATCCTCCATAAATGCAGCAGCAAATAAATGACTGGAAGATATGATCCTGTGAATCCAAAGTCTACAGCTGTTACCAGCTACACCAATATACCCGTTAGAAGTTGTTAATGTAATGCTACATATATATCAAGATATGTACAGAATAAACACAAGGGAAAATTGTGTAATTCTCTAAACATGATTGTTTTTAATTTTCCTATACTCATACACCTTTAAAGCTGGATCTTACCCTTGGTTTTATTTATGGATTTATCAGTAAATTTTATTGATCTAGTGATAAAGGTTATTGATCCTTGATATATATTGTACCTTAAAAAGTGTATTTTTAATTGACATTATTTTTAAGATTGAGACAACTAATCTATTTTGTTTGATGATATTGAGAAACTTTTGTAAGTTGTTGAAATGTTTGGTTATTAATTTTAAAAATAAAAAAGACAATCTATGTATACAATCATAAATTTTAAATACGACTAAAGATGTCATTTATGATGGTCTGAAGTTTTGAATGATCAGTTCGAAAGGCATTACATCTCATTTGTAATGAACAAATGTAACAATGGATGTTGTTTTGTAATGATTTTTTTATTATTATTAAATTAGACTCCCTGGAATCCTAACTCTAAAGAGAAATCGTTATTATTAAATTATATTTGAACTTATAAATATTTATTATAAATTTAAATATTTATAAGTTCAAATATAATTAATCTATAATAGAGGGGCCGGAAAAGGAGGCGGGTCTTTTGTAAGTTGTTGAAATGTTTGGTTATTAATTTTAAAAATAAAAAGATATCATCTAAGTATACAATTATAATGATGGCTTGAAGTTTTGAATAAGTATTTTTTTAGTTCAAAAAGCATTACATCTCATTTGTAATGAACAAATGTAACAATGAAGGTTGTTTTGTAATGATTTTTTTTAATCAAATTAAACTTGCTAGAATCCTCACTTCGTATCAAATTTTGAATATATTGAAGCATTTTAAAGTCTCTCCGTAAGATCTCTCTTATTGTGTATTGGATATCTAATAAATTGAATCACTTTGTTGAGAGGCTTGTGATTAATGACATGTCTTAGTGCACTTCTTTCTATTTCAGCTTGATTTCAGACATAAAAAGGTGGCACACAACCATGACGATTTACTAGGGCTTATAAGACACTTTTTAAGAAATTCATTAATTTAATTTTTTTAAATAATATTTTAGTATTTTTTTTATTTATTTGAATTGGTCTTTCCTTTGTAAGGATTTTCTTTTCATTAAAACTTTTTCAAATTCATTATAAAAAAAGTAGATAGATGAAGATGATTGCTATTAAAAACTCATTCAGTAAAACAATTACTATAACTACCTATTTCCTGCATCGTAAAAAATATTATTTTAAAAGATCCATGTTTCAATGTTATGGTTTTTTACCAGTGAATGAAAATATTGATATATTAATACTAAATAAACATAAAGAGAAATCGTTACTTATTTGCAATCATTATAATTAATATTCTTTATCCAACTAGAACAAAATATTAAAAAAAAGAAAAATCATGGTGAGGAATAGCAACAAAAGTCAACATGCAACCACAATTTCAAGACATTACAAAATAATAATAATAAAAGAGCTTGGTTTTTTACTATGTATATACTCATATTTCATACGTAGATTCACAGAGTAAAATTATTATTTTTCTCTTGAGAGAAAAACTCATTTAACTTGGTCCTAGAAGTAGAAAGGTATTTTCTAGTAGATTTATTAGTCATTATCGTTTTGAATAAGAGCAAGTAAGTCTTTTTATATTTCAAATGAATAGTATAATGACTTACATGGCCTTAAAAGTAATTAAAAAAAAATAAGGAGAAGGGCTTTCTAGATTTTTTGCACTTTGAATGCATGGTAGAAGGATTATAATAGAACTCATGTTTGAGGGGCATTTAGGGCTTTTTTTGCACTTTGTAATTATCTATTTGGATGGGAGGCAATTAAGACTTTGATCATATATAAAATTAATAATAATAAAAAGGTTATTGGTGCCTGACACTCACACGCCAGCAATTAGAAGGCATTCATGTTTTTTTAGGTAACATACATGGCACCTCGCAATGGTCAAATGTCATTGTCCACTACAGCGTGTAAAGTAGAGCATCGTCATTTTTACAGTGGTAGGGCGCGTGTTCATGATAGAGATGAGGTTAAGCTGCAAGGAACCTTTTTCTTCTCCTTTCTCTTTTCTTTTTCCTTGCCTTAAAATTTGCACCAATCCTTTAATCAATCAGTTATGTCCTCTAAGTTGCATTTCTATCAATTTTGGTTTTCATTTTTTTTTTGCTATTTGTTTTTGCTTTTAATGCTTTTTTAACTCTCTTTTTTTTTTAATTTTTTCCCTAAACATTTTATTTTATTTAATCTAGTTTGGTCCTCATTTTTTTTATTGCTATTTTTTTTCAATTTTATTTATTTTTTTTCATTTAATTTTTTTGTCCAATTTTGGTCCTTATTCTCTGATTGCTATTTTGTTTTTCAATGTTATTTCTTATCACTTTATTTCATTTAATTTTTTGTCCAATTTTGATCTGCATTCTTTGATTTCTAATGTTTTTTTATCATTTTCTTAATTTATTTTAATTTTCAATTTAATCCCTCATTTTTTTCTTTCATTTAATTTTTATGCTAGATTTGGTCCTTATTTTTTTTTTATTGCTATTTGTTTTGTTTATCTAATTTTGGATGATTAGGGATTTTGCTTGGTATTTTCTAGAGTTTGCCTTCTATGGTTTAATTCTAATCTCATGACTCAGGTCAATAGTTTCGAGAATTAGCCCGATATAACTTCGATATTTTTTGTGCCCTTTTCTTAAAATTGATTATTTTTTAATTTTATCATTTAACTTTAGGTCATTGGGCCTTGAGTTTCATGGTTTTTTTCACTTTTTTTTTCTATCTTATCCTAGGACATAGGTTTGCTGGGTGAACCCAGGTTCATTCGAGTTTTAATTTTTATTCAGTCTTGAGTTTCATGGTTTTTATTTAATTTTTGTATTTCATCATTCGATATTAAGTTATTGGATCTTAAGTTTCGTGGTTTTTTCCTCATTCTTTTATGCGAGTTTATCTTGATTTCATATCACAGGTCTTAGATTTTTTTTTATTGTTTTTTTGAATTTTATTTTTTTTATTTCATCATTTGAAATTACATTATTGAGCCTTAAGCTTTGTCATTTTTTTTCATTTTTTTTTTCTGTGGAGTTATCCTAAGTTGCAAGTTTTTCAAGTTAACCTGGGTTGACTTCGAGTTTTTTTTTATATTCCTTTTATTTTTCTTTGGTATTTTTTTCTAGGTCCTTTTTATTTTAAATAATTTTTTATCCCGACCACATTCTGCGGGTTGCAAGTTAGTTGAGTGAACCTTGGCTCACTCCATTTTTTTTACATTGTATTTTTTTAAAATGATTTTTTATTTCAATTTAATTATTTGACATTAGATTGTTGGGTCATGATCTTAGTGATTTTTTCCACTTTCCTTTATATGAGGTTGGCCTGAGTTACGAGTTAGTTAAGTTAACCCGGGTGGACTCATTTGTTTTCATGACATTTTATTTATTGATTTAACTTCGATTTTTTAAGTCTTTTTTTAAATTATTTTTTTCATTCTGATCTCATATCGAGGGTAGCCGTAGTTGTGTGAGCCCTGGTTGACTCGTGTTTTTTCTTCGATGTTTCTATTTTTAAATTTTATTTTTCGAGTTTTATCTTTTGATATTAGGTTATTGAGCTTTGAACATTATTATTTTTTTCGCTTTCTTTTCCATAGAATTATACTAATCTGTTATCCTGGATCACGGGTTATTTAAGTTAACCTGAATTAACTTAGGTTATCATCTCCTTAATATTCTTTTTTGTTTGTAACGTGGATCACCATACTAGTAATATAAAAAAGAGAAATGTGGACTAAATTCTTTACATATATATATATATATATATATATATATATATATCATTGGAGTCTAAAAGTAAGTTTGACATATTCATGATGAATAAAAGTACAAAATTAAATTAATTGGAATATTATTAGTTTAGTTATATAAATATAAATATTATGGTAAAGTTTGATGTCATTTATCCACACACAAAAACAAATCTAAAATCTTGATAGATTAGAAATCTTTTTTTTTTTATAGCACAAACTCTTCTTTTTTTTTTTTTGCTAGAAGTGGTATAAAAAAGATAAGAGAGGAGATGAGATTGACCAACTCCTAAGAGAGATTCAAACCATTGATGTAGTCGAGCTTATAGTAATTAAAGGTTTTGAGTATTCAGGTAAAGATATGATACAATAAAATGGGGATTTATACAACCAGATAGGGATTTGATATAAACATGCTATATGGATGGTCTAACATATGTTTTTATAAATCAATGAGACATGTCAAGGTCTAAGAGGAGGTTTTATCACGTCAGATTGAATTAACACCTTAAAACTGCATCTCTTATTAGATTGTTGAATATCTCGAAATTAAAAATCAAGTCTGGATGTTGCTATTTGGGTAAATTTAGTTATTTTTCCTAGTTTTTATGGATTTATTATTTAATTTGGTTTTTTTATTTTAATTTCCTTTATGCTTTTGGATTTCATGTTGTTTCCTAGTAGATGTAGGGTTTTTTTTTTATCTATTTATAGATCTTATAAACATCTAAGAAAGCAGACTTTATTAATTTTATTTTCAAATAAATAAATTATGAATTAATGGTTCATATCTATAATTTTTTTCGACACTTAAATTTATCCTTATAATTCTCGCCTGCGTCACCATGCTTTGAGTTGGCATGTTATTATTTTTTATTTCATATTAAGTATAAACAGGTAGGTAGTGAAAGGGAAATTAAGAATAATGCAGAATTGAACAAAAAAAAAAGGTCAATTTTTAAAATAGGATGCCCACTCCGGAGTGGAAACTGGAATATGAAAGGCAAATACATGTTGTGGGCAAAGTTCCAAGCCTTTGAAATGTCTAATGCACGTTATGAGGCAACAAATAGAGTGGACCAATTGGAAATGGAAGAAGTGACCTTTGAAAGGTCGTCTCGTCAGTGCTGTGTAGCAGTGACCTTTGAAAGGCATCAAAGACTTCCAAGTCGTTGGCATTATGCAATCAATAATTCAACATTAAAAAAAATCCGCACTTTCCAAGAAAATTAACTTTTAAGACATCATAATGTATAATGATACGAGTAAGGAACAAATTTTTTTGGGAAAAAAAGTCGACTTTTTTATTTTGTAGAGTTGATTGCATAGAGAGAATCTTCTCAGTCTATAGATTTCCTTTCATCCAAGTGATCCGAATTTTGAATCAGATAGCTTGAGCATCCCTAACTTCTTAATTACTAAGCACTTGTTCATATTGTTAGCTTGAAAGAGTGGTGATGTTGCGGCTGAGTGGCCAAATAACATGAAAAATTGGTTCCAATTAATGCTGAATATGCAGAGTACTGCAGTAAAATCATTCTATCAGACACACTAATTATCACTACCAAAATTATTCAAACAAGTAATGCATATATATGCATCGATAGGTATTTCAGCTAGAGACCTTTGTCTTGAGGCCTATACTAATGCAGCATGCTAACTAGCTTGCTTCTCATCGCCCCTTTGGGTTCATGATCTCAGAGAACACAGCACCAGACATCATTTTCTCCGACTCGTTGCTTAGAAAAC
>Ga0307515_10023583_pt1 | contig 10775 bp, 8 predicted proteins | sample 17_EM_MG_FD_194513 | JGI IMG/M metagenome (GOLD analysis project Ga0307515, IMG submission 194513) | Populus trichocarpa ectomycorrhiza microbial communities from riparian zone in the Pacific Northwest, United States - 17_EM | ecosystem: Host-associated > Plants > Roots > Unclassified | place...
CTGTCGCCAACAGAGGAGGCCGCCATGAGCTTTGTTTCCGCCATCCCCGCCGCCGCGTCGGTCGACGCCGTCGCCCACTTCGCCCGTCGCCTGAGCCTGGAGACCGATTGTTCCGACGTCGGCGCGTCGATGAAGGCGGGGGATGTCGACTTCGTGCTGCTGCACGTCGTGGGTTCGCCGGAAGCCTATGCCCGCCGTCACGTGCCGGGCGCGCTGCACTTGCGCCACGCCGAGATCACCGCCGCGCGCATGGCCGCCTGGCCGGCCGACACCCTGTTCGTGGTCTATTGCGCCGGTCCGCACTGCAACGGCGCCGACCGCGCGGCGCTGAAGCTGGCGACGCTGGGCCGGCCGGTGAAGCTGATGATCGGCGGCGTCACGGGCTGGGCGGACGAGGGCCTGCCGTTCGCGACGGGGGCGGAGCCGGGGGTGTTGGCGGCGTAGGCCGTCCGTCCTTCGAGGCTGCGCTCGAAAATACTTTAGGTCGCGGACAAGGACTGCGCGCGCGCCGACTGGCGGCCAATGGCGAGAATACGATCGGACATCTCGGCGCTGTCGGCGACGCGGGCCAATTGCAGCGTGCCGATCAGGGTCGCGAACAGCGCCAGCGCCCTGTCCTCGGGGGCCTCGGCCAGCGGCGGCATATGGGCGGCGACTTGTTTGATGAGCGCCGCGGCGCGCTCAAAGTGGACGGCCCGCGTTTCCGGCGGCTCGCGGGCGAGCTCGGCGCCGAGGGCGGAGATCGCGCAGCCGATCTGCGGGTTGTCCCGGTGCTCGGGCGACAGATAGGTCGCGATGACCCCTTCAAGGCCCTGGGCGTCGAGAATCTCGGCCATCTGCTGGGCTTGCGCTCCCAAGGCGGCGGCGAGGCTTTCGCGCACCAGTTCGGTCTTGGATTGGAAATGCGGATAGAAGGCGCCGTTGGTCAGGCCGGCGTCCTGCATGACGCGCGACAGCCCCGTGGCGGCGATGCCGTCGGCGCGAAACCGTTCCGAGGCCGCCTGCAGGATGCGCTGACGCGACGCGTCCCGCCGGCCTTTTTCATAGCGCATGCCCGGTCTCCCAAATTCCTATTGCATTATGATCATAATAACACATTATGACCGTAATGCAAGGCGCCGCTCCGGCGCCTCTGCCTATGGGAAGGCCCATGACCGCTCAACGCAACAAGATCGCCCTGGTGACGGGCGCGTCAGCCGGCATCGGCCGCGCCATCGCCCAGACCCTGGCCGCGGCCGGGTTCACCGTCTATGGCACCAGCCGCCGGCCGCTCGCCGATCCGCCCAAGGACGTGCGCATGCTGACCTGCGACGTCACCGACGACGACTCCGTCCAGGCGCTGATCGCCAAGGTGCTGGCCGAGTCGGGCCAGATCGACGTGCTGGTCAACAACGCCGGGCTCGGCCTGATGGGCGGGGCCGAGGAAACCTCGATCCGCCAGGCCCAGGCCCTGTTCGACGTCAACCTGTTCGGCGTCATGCGGGTGATCAATGCGGTGCTGCCGTCGATGCGCGCGCGCCGTCAGGGACGCATCCTCAACATCAGCTCGGTGCTCGGCCTGATCCCCGCGCCCTATTCCGCTCACTACTCGGCCAGCAAGCACGCGCTGGAAGGCTATTCGGAATCCCTCGACCACGAGGTCCGCGCCTTCAATATCCGCGTGTCGCTGATCGAGCCGGGCTACATCCGCAGCGCGTTCGACCAGAACGCCTTGCCGGCCGACTCGCCCATCGTGGTCTACGACGAGGCGCGGGCCGGCTTCCGGGCGCTGCTCGACGAGGTCATGCCAACCGCGGACCTGCCGGAGGTGGTAGCCGCCGTAGTCCGCACCGCGGCCGTCGACCCGCGGCCGCGCCTGCGTTACCCGGCCGGCCAACTGGCCAAGCAGATCTCGCTGCTGCGCCGGTTCGCGCCGGCCAAGGCCTTCGACAAGAGCCTGCGCAAGCAGATGCGGCTGCCCGCCTAGAGCCAGCCGCGCGAGGCTTTAGGCGCGAGGCTGAGACGGTTGAGTTTTCGCGTCGGGCCTGGACATCAACGGCGAGCGCCCGACGTCGCCCCCTCTTGAGCCAGGCATCGACCGGCGATGGCGGGTGGTTGGCGCATGGTCCGCCATGAAGACCTTCGTCCTCGATCGCCACCCGTCCCGCCGTTGGGGCAGGCGCCTCGGGCGGCCGGCGGAAGCGCCGGCCTGCGCTCATTTCACCTTGATGACCACCTTGCCCTTGGCCCGCCCCGACTCGATGTAGGTCATGGCCTCGTTGAGCGCCTGGAACGGGAAGACGCGGTCCACGACCGGTCGGATGATCCCGGCCTCGATCAGGGCGGTGATCTGGCCAAGCTGCTGGCCGTCGGCGCGCATGAACAGGAAGGAATAGCTGGCGCGCCGCGCCTTGGCCTTCTTGCGGATGCCGCGGCTCAGGAGTCCCATGACGAGCTGAAGGATTCCATTGAGGCCGGCCGCCTTGGCGAACTGGGGGTCGGGCGGGCCCGAGATCGAAATCAGCTGGCCGCCGGGCTTGAGCACCTCTAACGACTTTTCCTGCACCTCGCCGTCCAGACTGTTGAGCACCAGGTCGTAGCCAGACAGGACCTTCTCGAAGTCGTCCTTCTTGTAATCGACGACCACGTCGGCCCCGAGACTTGTCACCAACCCGACATTGGCGGTGCTGGTGGTGGTGGCGACCGTCGCGCCCAGATGCTTGGCCAGTTGGATGGCGAAGGCGCCGACGCCGCCGGAGCCGGCCTGGATCAGCACCTTCTGACCCTTCTGGAGCTTGGCGCGCTCGACCAGGGCCTGCCAGGACGTCAGGCCGACCAGCGGAATGGAGGCGGCCTCCTCCATGCTGAGGTTCTTGGGCTTTAGCGCCGCGTCCGCCTGGTTGATGGCGATGAACTCGGCGAACGTCCCGATCCGGCCGTCACGCGGCCGGGCATAGATCTCGTCGCCGACCTTGAAGGTTCGGACGGTCGGGCCGACGCGAACGACCTTGCCGGCCACGTCGTGGCCCAGAATGAACGGCGGGCGGTAGGGCAGGATCGGCTTGAACGCGCCGTCCCGGACCTTGGAGTCCAGCGGATTGAGCGCGGCCGCGTGGACTTCGACGAGGATGTCGTCGTCCTGCAACTGCGGCTCGGGCGCGTCGCCCAGGCGAAGGGCGGCGTTCTTGCCATATCGATCGAGGATGAAGGCCTTCATGGTGGACGGTGCTCCAATCATCCGCCGTCGCCGGCCGATGGCTTGATCAAGAGGGGCTCGCAAGGACGGGCAGGGCGGGGCCTGCCGTCGATAGCGACGCGCGACGCGGGAACGCGCCCGCGCCGGACTGGCGGGAATTATGGCTCTGAGCGATAACGCGCCGCGGATTGAACCTGGGCAAAGCCCGGCAGCATCACACGTCGCGCGTCCTGGTAAGCCTCCCATTGGCCCGCGTCCGGTAGCGGCGGGATGGTCACCGCCTCGCGCCGGTCGAAGCCGATCAGGGCCGCGTCCACAAGATCGCCGACCTCCATCATCGGCGGCAGGACGCTGGGATCGGCGCCGGCCCGCTCCCAGATTTCGGTGCGGGTCGCCGACGGCAGCACTGCCTGGACGTAGACGCCCTTGGGTCCGAGTTCGTGGCTCAGGCCCTGCGACAGGAAGAGCACGAAAGCCTTGGTCGCGCCGTAGACGGTCTGGCCAAATTCCGGGACGAGCCCGACCACCGAGCCGACATTGACGATCGCGCCTTGGCCGGCCCGTGCGAAACGCGGGGCCACCGCGTGGGCCAGGCGGAGGACCGCGGTGGTGTTCAGGGCGATCAGGCGCTCGATGTCCGTCCAGGCCTGGGCGTCGAAGCCGCCCGCCAGGGCCGCTCCGGCGTTGTTGATCAGGATCCCGATTCGCGCGTCGTCGCGCAGGCGCACGGCCACGGTTTCCAACTCCACGGTGTTGTTCAGGTCGGCCTGCAGCACATCGACGGCGACACCGGCTTCTTCGCGCAAGCGCGCCGCCAGGGCGTCCAGTCTGGTCTTGTCGCGCGCCACCAGCACCAGGTCGTGGCCACGGCGGGCGAACCGCTCGGCATAGGCCGCGCCAATGCCTGTGGACGCTCCGGTGACGAGAACCGTTGGAAGGGCGGGCATGGCGCGAGCTCCTGCTGAAATCCATATTCATGATGAGCATCATGATTGTTGCCAAATATGATCGCCATCATGTATGTGTCAACCGGTCGAATGGAGATTTTTGATGAGGGTCAGCCGAGACCAGATGCAGGCCAACCGGCTCCGGATCCTGGGGTCCGCCAGCCGGCTGTTTCGGGAAAAGGGCTTCGAGGCGGTCAGCGTCGCCGAGGTGATGAAGGCCGCGGGACTCACGCACGGGGGCTTCTATGGCCATTTCGACTCCAAGGACGACCTGATCGCCCAGGCCATCGCCCACATCTTCACCGCCCAGGAGGGCGGTCAGGGCGATCTTGGAGCCTATCTGAACGCCTATCTGTCGCCCGAGCATCGCGACAGCGTCGGAGAGGGATGCCCGACGGCCGCGCTCGTCGCTGACATTCGTCGCCAGACTCCCGCCGCGCGGCTGGCCATGACCGAAGGTTTCAGGTCCCAGATCGACCGCATCGCCAAGGCGATCGTCGTCCCCGACGCGGACGCTTCCCGCCGCCAGGCCATCGGCGCCTGGGCGGCCATGGTCGGGGCCGTGGTCCTGGCCCGGGCGATCGACGACCCGGCCCTCTCCGGCGAGATCCTCGACGAGACGCGCGCCTGGATCGAAGGCGGCTTGGGTCAGGGGGCGCGGGCTTAGCCGGCCCTCGACGACCGGTGGCTCGGTGGCCCAGCCGCCATCGCCGCCACGATGCCTGACGGCGCCCTATTTTCTTGAGCCAAGTGGTATGGCCAATTGGTCAGGACACTTTGCGGATGGCGCGGAACGCCAGGGCGAGACCGCCGGCGTCACCGGTATCGCCAGTCCAAACGTCGCTAGCCCCGCCTGTCGCGCGGTCTGGCCCGAACCCACACGGACAAGAGAACGAAGATGAAGGATTGGCTGATCGAGCGACGGGATTTGCTGGCGGGCGCCGCGGCGCTCGCGATCGTAGGTTCGCCGGCGGCGGCCTTGGCCGCGAAAGCGGGTCAGGGTCGCAAGCCGTTCCCACGCGGTTTCCGGTGGGGCGCGTCGACCGCGGCCCATCAGATCGAAGGCAACAACGTCAACTCCGACCTGTGGTTCATGGAGACGGTCGAGCCGCAGACCTTCAAGGACCGGTCGGGAGACGCCTGCGACAGTTATCACCTCTACGACAAGGACATCGATCTCCTGAAGAAGATCGGCCTTAACGCCTACAGGTTCTCGGTGGAATGGGCCCGTATCGAACCCAATCGGGGCCAGTTCTCGAACGCCGAACTCGACCACTATCGCCGGATGATCGCCGCGCTTCGCGCCGCTGGGATCGACCCGATCGTCACCTTCTTTCACGCCTCGGCTCCCCGCTGGTTCGCGGAGGCGGGCGGCTGGCTCAATCCGGAATCGCCGGCGTTGTTCGCCCGCTATTGCGACAAGGTGGCGCGCGAACTCGGCGAGCACATGGCCTATGCCTGCACGATCAATGAGCCCCAGGTGGGCCTGACCTATCGCGTCGTGCCGGGCGCCGAGGGGTATTTCAAGAAGGAAGACGAGGTCCAGGGGCGGGCGCACGCGGCCGCCGCGCGTCGGCTGGGCGTCGAGCGCTTCGTCACCATGAACCATCCGGCGGTCAGAGAGATGACGCCGCAGTTGATGGCGGCCCACGAACAGGGCTTCGCCGCGATCAAGGCGGCGCGACCCAACCTGCCGACCGGCGTGACGCTCAATCTGGTCGATTTCCAGCCCGCCAATGAGGGTAGCCGCCACCGCGATCTGCTGACGCTGGCCTACGGCGGCTGGATGGAGGTGGCCAAGCGGGCCGGGGACTTCGTCGGCGTGCAGACCTATCGTCAGGTCCTCGTGCCCGGCGGCGGGGCGCCCCTGCCGGCCCCGCCGACCATGCCCTTCATTGACCCGGCGGATCGTCGGGAGACCGTCAAGCAGCCGTCGGCCCTGCGCCACATGGTCGAGTACGCTCACCAGCAGACCGGACTGCCGGTGTTCGTCACCGAGAATGGCCTCGAGACCGAAAATGACGCTCGCCGCCAATGGTACATTCCAGAGGTCCTGGGAGAACTTCACAAGGCCATCGAGGGCGGCGTGCCGGTCATCGGCTATTGCCACTGGTCGCTGATGGACAATTTCGAATGGCTGCAGGGCTACAAGCCTCATTTCGGCCTGGCCAGTGTCGATCGCGAGACCTTCGTTCGCAAGCTGAAGCCGAGCGCCGCCGTCTATGGGGCGATCGTGCGACGCAACGCCGTCTGACGCGGGCGAGACGCCGCCTCGGGACACCTCAACTGCGCAGGCTCTTGGCGACCTTTCCAAGATGCCACGCGCTGGGCTTGGGCGTTCGCACGAAGGTCTTGCGATCCACGGCGACGAGTCCGAACTTCGCCATGTAGCCGATCGACCACTCGAAATTGTCGAGTAGGGACCATTGGATGTATCCGAGGACGGGAACGCCGTCATTGATCGCCGACCTGAGACCAACGAGCGCATCGTCAATGTAGCGAATTCTCTGATCGTCGTTGTTGGTGGATATGCCGTTCTCGCTCACCAGGATGGGCTTGCCGGTCGCGCCGTGGACATAGCGCACGGCGTTTCCGAGCCCCGCCGGATAGTATTCCTGGTTCAGGCTGTTGCGCTCCGCGCCCTTCGGCGTGCCGGCATCTCCGGCGGCGTCGATCAGGGTGCGCCCGTAGTTCTGAACGCCCACGAAGTCGCCCGTCGCCTTGGCCGCCTCGAGCCAGGCTTCGTCGACATCCTTGCGGACTTCCTGGACGCGGCTTTCCGGCCCCGCCGCCTGATAGTCGTTGATCGCCAGGGTGACGCCGACCGGAAGGTCGGCGCGCACGGCCTTGATCGCCTGATAGCCGGCCTTGTGCGCGGCGATCAGGTTGGGCTGCATCAAGGCGTCGTCGCCGAGGTGGAAGCTCATGAACCTGTCGGAGGCGGTCGCGCGCCTGGCCGCCGCCTTCACGTCCTCCTTCCACTTCGCGCGGGCGGGCGTGGCCAGGACGGGGATCCAGCGCAGCACCCGATTGACCTGCGGCTCGTTGAGCGTGAACGCCATGTGCATGCCGTCGGCGAGATGGCGGGCGGCGGTCTCGCAATAGCGCGCGAAAAGTTGAGGGGAGTCAGGCTCTCCCCACCCGCCGCGCGCCGAGAACCAGAGGGGGCAGGTGAAATGGTTGAACGTCACGGCGGCCCGCACGCCATGCTTATGACAGGCCTCGATCATCCGCTTGTAGTGATCAAGCTCGGCGTTCGAAAACTGTCCGGGCGAGGGCTCGATCCGGGCCCATTCGATCGAGAAGCGATAGGTGTCCAGACCAAACGACTTGAGAAGCCGGATGTCCTCCTCATAGAGGTGGTAGCTGTCGCAGGCGTCGCCGGATCGGATCGGGAAGGTGGTCGGCTTGATGTTTTCGACCAGCCAGACGTCGGAATTGACGTTGTTGCCTTCAACCTGGTGACCCGCCGTGGCGGCGCCCCACAGGAACCCGCGCGGCATGCGTTGGGCGCTCGGGCGGGCCTGCGCGGGGGCGGCGAGGCCGGTCGCGACAAGCGCCGCTGTCCCCATGATCTGCCGGCGATCCACCAGGTTGTCTCTTCCCACTAGGCTTTCCCTTCCAGGTTGTTGGTCCGCGCGGTCACCGCGGTCGATCTAGAGCTCGTCGCGACCGCCGTGGCCGGACGAACCTCGACAGCGGCCCGTCCTGACGACGCCTCCATGGCGTTGGACGAGCTCGCGCACGCTTCGATGGCGTCAGCCGAGCGATCTCCAACGCGGTGGCGATATGTGCCCTCCAGACGCCTCTGACCGAATGGCGGCATTGTCATATAAATTTACCGTAAGTACAAATACTGGCCAGGCCAATTTGCCTATCTATGTCAGGGGTCTTTTTTACGCGGCATAGATGAAAACTTCTTCGTGTTGCGGGCGAGTGATTGAGTTATGTCGCCTTGCTATTAAGCTCAATAGGCAGTGAACGGTAAATTTTCGAAAATATAATTATACATCTGGAGGGGGTGTCATGAGCAAAACTGCGACTTCCATGCTGTCTTGTGGGTGGCTTGCTTGCCATATCCACGTCAGCTCTTGCGCAAGCCGTCGATAAGGCTGGAGGAGTTCTCAAGCCGAACCGTTGGTTCAGATCGAAGCGGCCGTGGTCACGGCGCGGCATCGCGAGATTCAGAAAACAAAGGCTCGCGCAAACAGACCTTGCACAAAGCAACGGCTGGCGGGCTCAGGAGAGGAAGCAGTCAATGACTTCAATTTCGAATAAGGCCCTGCGGGGCGTGAGCGTATTGGCGCTGATGGCGTCCCTGGCGCCGGTCTCGGCGCTGGCCCAGACCCAAGCCAAACCGGCCGTCGAAGACACCACCAGCTTGACGGAGATCGTCGTGACGGCTCGCCGCCGCGATGAAGGCGTCCAGGACGTGCCGGCTGTCGTCAACGCGGTGACCGCCGAAGCGCTGCAGAAGACCAACATCCGCAATCTGACCGAGGTCCAGGCCCTGGTGCCCGGCTTGACCCTGACCACCGCGGCCAATGGCACCGGCGGCAACGCCCAGATGCGTGGCGTCAACTTCGACATCAACGCCAGCGGCAACAACCCGACCGTCGAATTCTATCTGAACGACGCGCCGATCACGGCCGGCGTCGTGTTGCAGCAGATCTATGACGTCGGCCAGGTCGAAGTGCTGCGCGGTCCGCAAGGCACCCTACGCGGTCGCGCCTCGCCGTCCGGCTCGATCACCATCGCCACCAAGAAGCCGGACCTCTACAAGCAGGGCGGCTATCTGAGCACGACCTTCAACGATATCGGCACGGTCAACGCCAACGGCGCGGTCAACATCCCGGTGTTTGAAGGGATCGCGGCGATCCGCATCGCCGGTCTCTATAATGACGACGAGGGCGCCCACGTTCGCTCGATCGACACGACGCGGGAGGCGCGCAAGGCCTACAGCCGCAGCGAAAGCGGGCGGATCTCCGCCCTGGTCACGCCCATCGATTGGCTGCGCCTGGAGGGCTCCTATCAAAGCCTGGCCACCAACGCGCGCACCCACGATCAGGTCGAGTCCTTCAGCCTCGTCAATCCCAGCGCGCCGGCCAGCCCGACCGTCATCCATGCCGACGACTTCCTGGGCTTCCAGGCCTCGCCGCGCAGGATCAAGCAGAACTACGACATCTTCAACTGGCGCTCGGAGATCTCGGTTCTGGGTCAACAGCTGATCTATCAGGGCCAGCACTACACCCAGGACATCTCCTCATCGACCAGCCAGGACGGGGCCAACCTGTTCCCGGCCGCGGTGATCATGCAGAATACCGAGTCCCACATCAAATCGACGTCGCAGGAAATCCGGTTGCAGAACCAAGAACGCGTCTTCGACATGTTCGATTACGTGGTCGGCTATTTCGACAACAAGAACAACACGCCGACAACGCTGAACCGACCGACCGCGGTGGCCTTACCGGCCTCGTTGGGACGTCGTCTGCAGACCATCGTACAGACCCCGCTGGGCCGCTTCGGCAATTCGCGCGAGAAGTCCGTCTACGGCAACGTCACCGCTCACCTGGGCGAGAGCACCCAGGTCTCCGGTGGCCTGCGCCACATCGACTATCAGGACGTCGGCCAGCTCTTCGTCAGCGGTGCGCTGCTGTCCCAGGACCAGCACGCGGACAAGAAGTGGGTCTACACCGCCTCGGTTCAGCACGCGTTCTCGCGCGACTTCATGGTCTACGCCAACACCGGCTCCTCCTACCGTCCAGGCATCAGCGCCGTCGGCGACTTCAACCTGCAGTCGTCGGCGCTTGAAAAGTCGTTCGTCAATCTGCCGGCCGAAACCTCCAAGTCCTACGAAGCCGGCTTCAAGAGCACGCTATTGGATCGGAAGATGCGGCTGAACATCAGCGCCTTCCACCAGAAGTTCGTCAACTATCCGTACCGGACGCCCGGCAGCGGCGTCTATTACATCAACACCACCTCGCTGAGCCCGCTCACCCAGCAGGTGGCGCTGTTCAACTTCGTCGCGGCCGTGCCGGTCCAGGTCAACGGCGTGGAAGGCGAAATCGCCTACGACCTGACGCCGAACTGGAACGTCAGCGCCGTGGCGGCCTATGCGATGGGCAAGATCAAGGACGGGACCATCCCGTGCACGGATCTGAACAAGGACGGCAAGCCGGACGTCATCACCAGCGCACCGAGCCTGGCGCAACTGCAGGCGGCGACGGGCGCCAACAACCTCTCGGCCTGCAAACTGAGCCAGCGTTCGTCCTTTCAACCGCCGTTCAGCACCACGCTGCAGTCGGAATACAGCCAGCCGATCGGCGGCTTCGACGGCTTCGTCCGTGGGCTGGTCAGCTACAACGGCAAGTCGCAGGGTGATCCCAACAACGCCTTCGACAACGTCGACGCCTACGCCCTGGTCAACCTCTATGCCGGCGTCCGCGCCGCGGATCGAGGTTGGGAGGTCACGCTCTACGCCAAGAACCTGTTCGACACGACCAAGGTCCTGACCCGGACGGACCCGCTGTCCACGTCGTACCAAGAGCTGCAACCGCCGACCTTCAGGACGCCCGCGGCCGCGACGGTCACCAGCACCTATACCGGTGTCACCACAACCGCGCCGCGCGAGATCGGCGTCAATCTGCGGGTGG
>Ga0307515_10023584_pt1 | contig 10774 bp, 10 predicted proteins | sample 17_EM_MG_FD_194513 | JGI IMG/M metagenome (GOLD analysis project Ga0307515, IMG submission 194513) | Populus trichocarpa ectomycorrhiza microbial communities from riparian zone in the Pacific Northwest, United States - 17_EM | ecosystem: Host-associated > Plants > Roots > Unclassified | place...
TAATTCTGATATGAGTTTGAACTCTTTCTCATGAAAAACTGCAACTCTGACAAATAATATGGTGCAATGTAATTCGATGTAGATTGGTTTATGTGCTTTGTTATCGATCCACCATCCAAATCATAACTTTTAGTTCGCTTTGAGTATTCTCAGTGTGGCCCAGGTCCCGACAAGTTTGGTCATATACATTGCCCTCCGACTCGTTTATCGACAACTGGTACTAATTTGAATGATGATTTGCGAAAAAATGCGCTTCATCGTGTCGGGGGTGTGCAGCACCGAGCCTCGGTGCCTTGCGTTATGGTGGGCGGGGGACATCAGCTCCTTATACTCTGTCGATTTTTCCAATGCGAGTGTCCCTGTTTCGTGTCGTGGACAATAATTCGTGGCTGGACTCGCCAGACTCAGTTTACTGCTCACACACTGAGTCTGTAAGTCTATTACTCATATGACTGTACTTAGATATGCTTCTGTTTGATGTACATCAGAGCTTATCTAGGTCCTCAATACACTGTTGAGTTTGCTGCTCACGCACTGAGTCTGACTTCAACATATCGTACTATGAATTTTCGCGGCTCCAGATGAGACAAGGATCTAGAATGGAAGGAAATAACCTCCAACGTGAATGAGCCCAGAGTATGCAAATAGCATCCTTTATTACTACAATGGACACAGATATTTGGTAGCATAAATTCCCCGCAGAGATTTGACTGCACGCTGTTTGGTGATACAAGAATTTTCCTTACGTGGAGGAATGTTCGATCGTCTTCAGCTCACCACTGTCTAGTGTGTTTGTGGTCCTCCAAAACAATCGCGCGTGGCACAATAAACACTATTTTGAAGCCCTCCTATAACGCCGATATCGGGTATCAACCACCAACTAATGTAATCGAGGTTTGGGCACAATTTTTGCGGTTGTCGGAGAGTGGCATCACTAAGAAGGATACAACGCAGGGCCAAACACCGAATATCGCAGGGGAGACTAAACAGGGGCAGGGAATAGTTGGGGTCGTAGTAGGTAGAGGAAGACCGCCGATAGAGCGAGACATTGCATGGGTGGAGAGCCAGGACTCCGCTCTCTATAAGATTACGAAAGGGGAGCAAGCAGGACCATGATAATGAGATCAACAATGGACGGCGTATCAGGCAGCCCAATCACCCATACAGCCGCGGTTGACGCGGTACAGGTGAGATGCTCGAGTTTCGGGGGATATATTTTGCTCATCCCTCGAGTATCAAAGTCACTCAGCATTCATTTCTTAATATAGAGGACGGTTATCTTCGTACCAGAGGGCAATTCACAGGCCGACAGGCATAATGTTCATCTCATTTTCGCGGGGCTGGGTACGTCAGGTTGCCATAAGTCGTGCAAGGTGGCGTTGGACCGTTGTGTATGCGTCGTCCGGCTCAAGGGAGCAGAGCGCCGTGGACGCAGTGCGGGGTTGGCTGAGATTCTGGGGTTTTTCTTGTCATGCATGCCCGAGAAACGGTTTCCGAATACGTGATCAGATCACATGGCCCATGTAGAGGTCAAAGTCGCGTTGACCCGAAGCCCGCAAATTTGGTGGTGTGAAGGAGGGGTGCGCGCGAAACGAGGGCCGCAACAAGATCGGAGGTAACGAAACGCAAGTTGGATGAAAGAGTCAGCGAGCGTTGACCCCTGCTTTTTTCCTGACGTTGAAACTGAACGATCGCGGCTGTTTGAGCCCATGTATAGACACTGCATGAGGCAGACAATCCCTGCTTCGCCGATTGCTAGGCCACGGGGGTCCTCAACCAAAAGGCTTTGTAGTTGAACTTCCAACACCTGTCACTGGAAGTCTTTTTGAATGCGTAATACCCACAAGGCAGGGAAGATCATTTACTGCGCGTCCCCAGGCACAGAAAACTGTCATCAGGTCACGCGGGAGTCCGGTGGTCGTAATACGGTGCACATAAGAGGATTTGGCAGAAGGTCTCTATCGGAAAGTGTCCTGAATGGTCGCCAAGGACTGAGAACCGATTGCAGCTTGCATCCATTGCATCCAGATCAGGGTGCAGAATATCGAACTGGATGATCGAAGCTTGAGGATTCTTGATCATGGCACAGGTGCGTTTCTGCCCGTTGATTGGAGCGTCCGTTTTTGTCTGGCGCTTCTTGACTGCATCAACTTTAAGTCACCATTGGTGAGGGTGGGTATTCGAGTGAGTGGAAGAGGGAAGAGTGGGGTTCCCAGCGTTCCATTGATCAGAATCTTTCCACTAGGCAGTTTGCTCGCACGGATGAGGGGAGGACATTATGAATGTAGCGGTTGCCCGTGAATGGAGCTACCCAGCCTCATTTACAACCAAGTTCCAATTATGCCTTGGACTAGTCTATTTTCTTCGCTACAGTGCCTATTGACAAACGCTAACTTTACAGAGGACCTTCTCTGGTATTGGAAGACGGTCTCATAGCGCGAGCAATTGAGCTCAGTGATTCTTGAACAACCTGTGACTGTGAACTATGCGATACGTACTTACGAAGTCCACGAACCATTCTCTCTTCCTCGCCGAGCAGTGCATCTACCCTCCTGCTATTCACTGCGACAAGAAAAGCAAAATAATACTCTGAAAATACGCTTTGAAGGAATAAGATGGCTTGCTTGAAAATTATTTGTCCCCTTCCCTACCGTTTTGCTCCTTCCCGCTTGTACGTTCTGTTTCATCCAAACGGTGCATGAATACAATCCCCGGCTATCATATTGAGCCGCTGATTCTATTCCATGGAGGTCAAATCGGCACTCTATAACAATTTCACAATATTGGTGATTCGCTTCTAGCGGTTTCCTCTAGGACAGCCCCTTCGCTACCCTCGTGCTCAGACTTCTTCTTGAGCTCTTCAAATTCCAATAAAATAACAGCTATATCCAATAGCTTAGGGTATTCCGCCTCCTTCATCGCCTTGATGCTCCCTAGAATGCGTTCATCATCCTCTAACAGGTCCACTAGACTATGGTCGATGGTCGGATGGGGAGGATGAGATGATTCCATTGCTTCCGCGTTCCGAGACTCGGCGAGCATTTGCGTCAAGATCTTGAGAGTGCGCGCGTCATCCCGATCCAGCCCTTCAGCCATAGAGCTATGCTTCTTAGCCTTCGATGTCGTCGGACCCGGAGCCCGTCGAACTTTGGGCTTCCCTTCATGCAACTTTTCCCCCGGTTCCTCCATTTCAGTCCCTAAGTTCCGAGCTTCAATCTGTTCAGATCCCTGGACAGTAGCCCCGTGTGGAGAGTGCTTATCCTGGTTGGGTGGTTTCGTCTTCGTAGTCTTCGTAGGTGGGGCTACGGGGCCGACGCTGCGTGCGGGCGGGTTGGTTGAAGCAGCGCTCTTATTGTCTAGGGAACGACGAGTGATCGCCGGTTCCATTTGAAGTGGTGCTGAAGGCTTCTCCTCGTCGTCCGAGGTGTCTACTCTCATTCGGGTCTTCCGGGTCAGGCGCTTTGGAGGCGCGGCAGAGCCAGTCTGCTGTCGGCTGGAGAACTTCCCGGGGAGTGGAGGCTGCTTGACTTTGTTGGCATAGTGTTGGGCGATTGAGACCGTTGATTTGGTGACCGATTCTCCGATGGTGTTGCCCTGATTGACCCTACCAAACAAGATGGGTCAGCAAAAAGCACCCGAAGGAGGATCTGCCTAGAAGAGTACAAACGTTTGACGCTTGGAGCTGTCGCGTCCCTCGACGCGTCGGACCTTGGCTGGACTTTCATCCGAAACGAGTTCTTCCACTTCCTCTACGTCTCTTTTACGCTTATTACTCCTAAGGAGAGTATCGATGCCCTCTAAAGGCCGCACTAGTTGGTCCAGCGTCACATTCGCAGTTTCCCATAAGCGCTCCCAACGACCCTCTCGGATGGCCATTCTAACCCAAGAAGTAAATTTGACGCGTTGTATGGATTGCTCGGTGCGAGATTCAATAAGCGGCTTGAGGTGGATGAGGTCATCGGGGGTGTATTTGAACTTGGTTATGGGATCAGGAAGAAGAATGACATCTGCTTCTTCGTCCCTCGGAACGGTATAACCACGGAAAGACTGCGGGCAAGTCAGAGCACAGATGTCGGTGCGAGGCCTGCCCTACACATGTGAACGAACCTGAATTCTTTGGACAAGTTGGTCCCGCTCGTCACCGGCGATTCCCTTCCAAATATGGACTCGAAGGGTATTAGAGAAGCATTTGAAGGTCCCAGCTTCCCCGCTCTGGTCTTTTCCACCAAAAACGTCATGCTTCGCCTGCGACCACACCCGCGTCCTCTCTAAAAGAGGCGCATTACTTTGCGCGTGGTCTGTGGGCTGGTCCCCTACAGCTGGGAACCCACTCTCTCGAAGCAGCCGTTCTTCCAACCGTCCAAGCCTGACAGTGTCGTGGATGAATTTCCAATGGACCACCCAGCGGCATGGGAAGCGGATAGGGTCGTGACACTTCTGCAATATCTTATAGGATACACCAAAGTTGCTTCCCCATTCAGGAGAGGGATCAACGACAACAAAACCCTCGCGAGGGACTCTGTCAATGATTTTCCCTCCGTTTTCCTGGGAAGGAAGGGGGAAAGAGTCAGACTCTTGGGTTATGCGTCAAATGGCCGTCACAAGTGCGTACCGTGATACCATCCTCGAGTTGCTTTCTGGCGTCTTCGTCCCAATTCGGAAAGAGGTCCTTGATATAGAACTTGTAGGGCTTCCCATTGGGGTCCACAAATATATCGGAGACAGAGAATCCCCGTTTTATTTGTAAGGGTGTTGGCTGCGATGGGTAAGCCCGCTTTGTTTTGGCCTTGGTCATAGGGATAAGTTGTATGATCGGCATCACAGGCTGGGATGAGGCGACGAGTGTAAGAGTGCTTGAAATGGAGTTTTATTCTTGGTTTGCAAGTTCCGCCTCGAAATGCGTTGAGGTTCGCCAAACGAGTGGAATACTATTGATGATGATTGACCTCGTCGGGAATTTTTTTGGAGATTGAAGGCTCAAACCAACGCGTTGTTGGTAGACGAGAACGTTGAAGACAACTTTACGCAATTCACCTAGGAAAGTCGGGGGCAAGTTGCCTCGGCATTTGCCGGGTCCATTGATGAGATAGCATCATGCTCCGTGAGCGTCGTATCGCGAGTCCAAGCGGGTAGCAACATGCCACTGACCATAGGGCGTCCTTACTTCGCTGCAAGGATCGAGAGTGTTGCCTCCCTAGCCACAGCTTTTGCAGAGGTCTGTCATGGGACGACGCAAAGAAGGCTTGCCCCTGGCCAATGGAGAAGTATCAACGTACCCTGAATGATAGGTGTTCCTCGTCTGTCAAAGAAGTCCGGTTTTAACAAATTTCGACATAATATAGGTGACCTCCCAAAACCCGTCGCACAGGCGCGCGCTAGACGGACGGATGAAAAGCTTCGCAGGCAACAGCTATCATTGTAGGTCCCATAGTGACCTATTAAAAAACCTATCGTGTCCTACTGACAAGAATCTCCCATACCCGTTGTTGCCACCGTGCAAGGCGGAATGATCGTCGTACGTGATCCAATCGACGTCCGATGACTCACCCCTCTGGAGGACGTCCCATGTCCTCGTTTATGCTGGCTTGTTCTTCGACCTCGGCGCGACGCTTTCCTCTGTCTATATCACCGTCCAAGGCGCAGCACTTCCGGTTCTCGCGCGGCGGAAGTCGATGGACACAAACGCCCAAGATTTGGTTCCATATCGTCAGATACATGAACCGTGTCATGGGATGCCCCGAGGTCATTTAGATGGTGGCACGGTGTGCAGATATTGGAGGAGTTTGGTATGGACAGGCTTTGGAGGTATGTTGCGCACCATATGCTATGGAACTTCGTGCTTGGATACATATGCCTTCTATGGGTCTGTGTCCAGGAGTCGACGGCGTTGGTCATTCCGGTCGTTATGATCGCTGTCGGTAGATCGCCACCGTTTTATGGGTTCCTCCGCTTCATTGTTCCTCTGTGGTACCTTCTTTATGCGTTGCGCTGTATCCACTCTTGTTCCGAAGGCAAGAACCATTGAGGGGAATCAATGTTAAAATTTGTGGAGTCAATTCACTATGATAAGAGCTAGAACCACTAGATGACATGAGAGAGCCATGAAGTCCCGATAAACTTGGGCTCTCGAGATCGCCCCTTGTCGTCGGAATATGTTCACAAGCGTACACAATACTCCCTCGGATTCCTGGTACATTCCCAAAAAACAAGGAGCTCAAGCCGTGTCATTATTCTACATTCATAGGCACTGATGTTACATATAGTTTGAGCACTGGCGTGTTTATGCGCCTCGCGGATCCTCCATTATTTACATATACACTTGTAATGTACGTGCATACTTTTAGGCCGGTAGGGCGAACAGAAGCAGGCCGTGTAGATGAAGGTGGCCAGTGCAGTCCAAAACTAAAGCACCTAAGCCGCTGTTTATCTCAACAAGGGACTAAGATTGATTGGGGAAATCGAAGGGCAGATATAGTTGTACGCCCCGGGTCTACAGTTTGGGTTCGATCAAATCCTTGCGCGCAGCTTGACCACTAAACTGTGCTTCCCGCTCTGAAAGTTATTTTGATGGAAATCCTTGTCAGCAACCGTGGTATCGTTAGGCCTGCTAATGTCGCTAATACGTTCAATCTCGTAGCCGGAAAGGCCCCCCGACAGCTGCGCCCGCAAATAATCGTGCACACGCTTGTTCGTCCTCCTGTTTTGTTTCGGGAGTTCTAAAACAGAATGTGAGCCAAAAAAAGAAGGTTCGATACGAAACCGAAACATAGCGTGATCGTTCGTACCTAAAACACAACCCATCTCTTCTACTCCATTATCCACTAGCGCGATCGCAAAGTTCTGCTTATTCACGACCCAGTCTAAGACAAGAGCCCCGTCTTCGAATTCAACCTTGTCCATTGTGGGCGCATCATGGAGGCGAAGGTTGAGACTACCATCGGCCAATTCCCAAAGTCGCCCCTTCGGAGTCAGTGGATGGGCACGACCCTTGCGAAGGAAGATGCGAACATCTCCCTCGTCCTTGAATATACAGCGTTCTACCAGGTGAGTTATCAACTCGTCCGTCGTTGTGACATCATCTGGGAGAACTGTAGGCATTTTTCGGTGTTGAAGTAATCACCCTATCATCTAGTACATACCACAGACGTAATTGCGTCCTCCTGGGTCATCAAGTTGGTACAGTTGAATCTTGCAAGCCCTTGCTGTGCGAGAGTAAGAATCGGTTCACGTGAGATATATGTTCACTCACGAAGATTCATTTTGTCTCGTATTTCCTGAAGCTTGTGTCAGCGTATGGCTCTCTGTCACCACTCCACTCACAGTGATTATGTGGTTCAGTTGCATTGAGGCTTCTTGAAATCGCCTCAAGTCTATGTTGCTTTCTCCCTTAAGGAGACCACGAACCTCCAGGTAGATAGCCTGGTGATGTGAAATATCCGGCATGCGAATCGTTCCGCCTTGAGCGTTGTGGGCTAAATTGAAGTTCCGTTCCGCAGCTTGAACCGTCGTATAGAACTCCTCTAAAAGGTTATCCGGGCGCCTGATAAACCTTTTATTGTCCTTCGCCGCACTCTCGGCGATAGGATCTAGCCCTGGGGTTGCCGCTACACTCTTAGCGGTTGCGGGTGTTTGACTACCCTGCCGCCTTGAAGGTGGTGTACTATCCTGACGCCAAGGGTGATGCTGCTGTGTATCTTTGGGTGTCGGTATAGCCATTGGGGATACCAGAAGTGTAGTGATGGTAGGGGGCTCCTGCGGTGCACTTGAACTGCCTACAGATATTGGGGAGGTGATTTGTTCAACTTGAGAGGAAGTTGCTTGCTGTCTTTCTAGTTGCCCTACTTGCGCCTAGACGGAGAGGTAATCACTTGCCACGCCAACTGCTAACGCGTAGGTTACTCGCCCCAATGATATCGATCCGATCATCGATACTTATGAGTGCTGCAGACGTTGAAACGTGCCTGGGAAGGTCGTACGTGTTACCCTCAGGCGGATCGTCTTCAAGTTGTTCCAACTGGGTAACCCTATCGGAAGATCAGACTGAGGCAGATAATGGTGGGGGTGATCACCTACATTAAACTACTCAGGGTGGCTAAGCTAGTGGTAGCCCTTAGGCTTGAGTAGCCCCTAAATCCCGAACTCACTCGTCTCACAGGTGCCATTACCGATGCCGTACTACCACCTCCCCTAAGCTCATTGTATATCATGGTCCCCTCAGTTACCGCCTCGGTTATTCCTTCTTCCTGATGTCCTTCCGTGGTCGTGGTCTTAAACACCTCGGCCGCCTCTTGAGATTGCGGCTCTATGAGGAAGACACCCTCCATACTCCTTCCGTATGCAAGACCAGCTGTCGATGCCTGTTGCTCCTCCGTTAGTAGCGGTGCTGAATCAGTGCGGAATGGTACGGTTTCTGTATCATCTGGCTTTGCCTGGGACGCGTTGATATCTGAAGTATGTTCTTGATTACTACCATTGTCCTCACAACGACCATGTACGTCATGAATTAGGAAGCCTTCAGTGTGAGGACTTCGCGCTCGGAGGCGACATGCTAGGACCAGGGCGTCATGGTCCGAGTCAGCAAGCCGCTTCAACACAGGGTCGGTTATACAGTCACGGCCGTTCGGCTTCATGACGGGTCATCATGATGAACGTTCATCAAGGTATGAGAGCTTACGTAGAAGTCCCGAGTGGAGAAGAATATCTGATATAACAGTGCTAGATCATATTTGTGATCCTCTTCGGACTGGATTGCCTTATCGAGTCCCAGATTTTCGAGTTCGTCGATCTTAGCTTTCAATTCCTTAAGCGAACTGCAATTATCGCACCTTAGATGACGAGAAGGAAGAGAAAGTGGACCTACTCATCCAATCCCATACCCTCATTGTACTGTTTCTCTGTTGGCCGGTCGGGGCCGATAAAGTTGTTGAAGCGGATGATGAGGTCAAAAGCTTGACAAGCGATGTAAATGGCTTGGAAGGAGAACCACTTCAATCTTTTGCTCGTCTGAAGGATATCGCCAGCATGAACGTAGCTCGACAACAGGAACTTGCAGAGCGGCTTTTCAAGTATCGGCGTCTGGAACCGCAAATGAAACAATTCGTTAAAAACGACAATTTGAGCGTCTAATGAATTATTAGATACCGTAATACCTTCCCTAGGACCGCGATCTAAGAGCTGGTCCGAGGGCCAACAAGGATTTGAACTTCCAGGTTGACGGTCAGTCGGGGATTTTCTTCTTGAGGAGTCCGAAAGAAGCCGGAGTACATCACTAGCAATATCAGATGCCTTCCCTGATAGACTCCTGGGCCAGGTCACTAGGTGCGCCTGTGCATCGATGCGAAATTGCTGATCGCTTTGAACCTATGCAGAGTCAATAAGGAGACACAGAATGCACGAGTGATGAAAGCTATACCCTCTCATCTGAGATCAGCGTCTGGAAGAATCCTTCCTTCGCAAGGTGCCAATGGAAGGTATCGCCACAAGTAACAACAAGAATGTCCACGAGATTCAGTAGATGGGCCCTTTCCGATACGCCTAGGTGCAGGTTGAACCTGGCGATCACTGCTTGGACCAGCTTTTGCGCGCTAATTGCAAGGGGTCAGATACGCATCACTGGAGCAGAGGGAGGTATACAATACCCTTCACTGCCTTCTACTGCAACCTTGTCGCAAATCTTGAAAGCCCTGGCCCGATCGAGATTGTCTCCATTGCACGCCTCCTCTGTGGATAGCACCCTCCATCAGAAAAAAAGGAGAGCTGAGCAGACGATCCAACGGCGGACTTATTTCGAGCTCGTATGAAGCAGATCTTGCAACCTGAGGAGGTTGTTCTGGTTTGGGGGGGTTGGATATGCGCCCACCCAGCGCCGAGATTCGTCTCTCGACCACTTTTGCCAAGCTCTTGTTCGTGGTACTATCTCGAACCCGTTGGCTAAGGTCATTGAATGCCATGCAGTAGTTGCGCGGATCAAGGTACAGTGACAGCACGTACCACACCCAGCCACGCGCTCTCGAGAGATCCCTAAGTTGGGAGGCCTAGGTAGACCACCTGTAATTAATACTATACACGAGCCTAATGCCGCAGTACTACTCTTCCAGAGGAAACAGAGGGTATCGACGCGAGGTTAGGAATGCGAGAACGTAGCTACAACTATATACATTACAAAGTCAATAGCTATCATGTAGGTCCTATATCTTGTACCCACTCACACATTATTAGGGCCCAGCCAGATGAAAAAGTTGCATAGCGATGCGGCAAATAGACTATAGCCCAGAGCGTACTAGAAATTGTACAAGAGTTGTATCATTCGGAATGAACCAGCAACTTCGGATAATGAGAGAAAAGCTTGACGAGCGATGTGAATGGCATGGAGGGAAAACCACTTTACACTTCTGCTCGCCCAAAAGGTATCGCCAGTTTGAACGTATCTTGACACCAAGAACCTTTAGAGGCGCTTTTCCAAATTTCCGCTTGCCTCTGCTTGCAACTCTAATCGCAGGCCTTTTGTGACATACACAGCTCGCACGATGGATCCTGTTGCTACAGCTTGGAGAAACTACAATACAGTTTATCCTGATAGACACCTGGGTCGTACTGTATTAGGGATGTTAGGGATGAGGAGAAGCTCATGCTGTACAGTCCGGAACAGTGAGGCAGCATCTATCTTTAGGATCAAATATAGTAAGTCGTATTTACAGAGTCACCATGGGACGATAGAGGATCCTACGTGCTGCCCAACGTGACTTATTCGCTTCAAACCCAGTGAACAGGTGAC
>Ga0307515_10023586_pt1 | contig 10773 bp, 6 predicted proteins | sample 17_EM_MG_FD_194513 | JGI IMG/M metagenome (GOLD analysis project Ga0307515, IMG submission 194513) | Populus trichocarpa ectomycorrhiza microbial communities from riparian zone in the Pacific Northwest, United States - 17_EM | ecosystem: Host-associated > Plants > Roots > Unclassified | place...
TTGGATCAAGGAGCCACCCAGCGGAAGCAGCAAGCCAACCTCGGCGCTTCCTCCAACATTCGTCGTGGAGCCAAGGACCGCAGTCCAGTTACCACTCCCTCACCCACTCCCTCACCTCAACTGGTGGCGAGACCACCTACAGAGGGTATCGGACGCCAAATACGACGAGGACAGATGCGGGAGAAATCCCAGACTGTGAGCGTGCATGACAGTAAACGAGCGTCCACGTCTGGTCCATAGGCGAACCTGGGCAGCAGAGTCCTGGTGATGTACAGCGCTTGCCATCTGCGATCCCTGTCTTCCACCCTTCCGCCGTGCTCAAGCCCCCTCTCCTCGTTCAGGAGGTTCAGTCTCGGCGCGGTTCGTCTTGCGGGGAAGACAGAGGTGGTCTGGAAGATGGTCAAGGCTCAGCAATCACAATGAGCTCAGAGTGCAGTTCTATGCGCGTTAACGCCTCACGCACGCCGTCCGTTTCCCATGCCGTCCCTCAACTCTTCTCGGATAGAGGCAGAGGGTAGTCCTGCGACACGTCAAGCATCCTCGAATAACACAGGAACACTCTCTCTTTGCTCATCTCCCCCACCCTTCCCCACATTCCTATGAATCAGGTACGAATCAAGCTAGGATCAATACCCTCGAAACGATCATCAGGGACAAGAGAGCCACTCTCGAAGCGGACGACCAGGAAAATTCTGCTATGTCCCGACCATTTCTGAGGCGCCTATATGGCCAAATCCTTGCCATTCAGAAGGAAACCGCAGATCATGAAGACGCCAGCGTCCTCGCTCCTATCCGGCGCCTCCCTGCAGGTATTCTCGCGGAGATCTTCCTCCGGTGCATTCGCTGGTTTTGCTACTCGTGTGTCGGTCTTGGCGCTTCGTCGTTCTGGAGATATAACGCAGGTGGCTGGCCATTGCCTCTCAACTGAGAGCAGACAAGAGCACCCCCCCTTGATATAAATATCAACACGTTGTACTGGCGCGCTCAAGGTGGTGGATAGGGGCGAAGCCATGCGGAATGCGGGCCTCGTGGTGATTTGCGAAGGAGGTGAAGAGTTGGAGGAGAGGGTGCTAGTACGAGCTGTGAGGACAAGTTGAAGACGAGTTGTGGGCGGGATCAAACAGGACAGACGTCTGCTCGTCACACGTGAAGCCGGCCTTCACGTTCCATGGGCCGATGGACGCCCTTCAATCACTCATGAACAATCAACCCTTGACGTTGTAGGCAGCGGCTTCCATGACAAAACGCGGGGGATGGAACGACAAACCGACTTGACTTGATCGGGGCTGAGATCTCGATGGACCATCGCCGCTTCCAAGTACAAGAGACGGAGATTGACACATTTGGATAGGAGGTGAGTGAGAAGAGGGACCAAGCCGCCCATCCCGAAGGAAAAGCGGAGGTACAGGACTTTAGTCCACCAAAATTTGTTCGTACTTCCTGTATCTAGAGAGTAGTTGTGGCCTTCCTTGGACATAGCTCGGCACCTATTGCCCGCCGCCCGTCGTATACTGTCTTCTCACTAAAGGCCAATTGATTTGGCTAGTCCCAAATCCTGACCGTGGCCAGCTATGTGATTTCATCTCGCCATGCAACGTGAATACAACCAAGCAGTGATGAGAGTCGCTTGACACCTTCCTGCCTCCAGAACGCGATCGATCGAGGTCATCAAAATCCCGAGCCCCTTAGGGGTTCACCAATCACTCAGCCACTACCGCTCTTGGACCAGGCCGTTAATATCCCTAGCAGTCATCCCAATCATGGCAAGGGGTTGAGCAGAACTGGAAGGTCCAGCGTATATACGTTCTGCGAGTGCCGCGCCGATAACTTCTCCTCATTCGCCACCCTTTCATTACAGATCCTATATTGGCCCCATTCAATATACCTTTTGATCCGGTCTTAAACCCGTACCCTCTAGGGGGCACACTTGTTATGGTATATCTCCTTGTAATCAACCCACTATCTCATAAAGGACATTCGCCACCGAGTATATCAACAAGTGTCGAGACGAACTGGAGAGTTGCTGACGGAGGAAAAAGAGACGATTCCGTACGTTGTAATAAATATATGAGGAGGGGCCGGGCCTCTTGGATCTTACCACGTTCGCGCGTAACCTCGGCCTAGCCACCATACGTAGCCATCATGTCAAGGTCTGGGACCACTTGCTTGTATTTACGTGCAATGGCGAGATGAAATCCATATATCTGTCCAAGCGGCAACGCTGAGTACGTCTGTGTCGTCCCATATTGGGATGACTTATATAGCGGTCCACAATCGGACCACATATGAAAATAGGAAAGGAACTGTTGAAGTTTCCGCGAGGGCGATAGGGGCCCGCTACAGACACGTAAAGATACAAAATATACGGATCGTGACACATAAAAGGCATGAGAATCACAAGAAACGGAATCGCGGACCGAATAAAAGACACTCGTTCGCTAGCGAAACGAGGCTAAGAAGGCTTCGGCACGCCAGAGGGTGGAAGACAGGGACCGCAGATGGCAAGTGTTGAGCGTCACTAGGACTCCACTACTTAGACTCGCCTATGGACGAGACGTGACCGCTCGTTCGTCATCCCGCGACGGATGTTGGATGAAGGGCCACTGTTGGCTTGCTGCGTCTGATCCGATCACTGGTTGGCTCCTTGACCCGAGGTTTTGATGACCTTACGTCAAAGGAGTAAGGAAGCTCTTTCCTCGACATCACTCTCGGCTCAGAGGGGTTGCTTACGTCCTTGAGGATTACTTCGAGACTGCAAAACGAGGGGTCAACCGACGATCAAGACATCGTTACTACGCCACAGCAACGCACACAAATTGCTCGTCCTCCTTTCGGTGGTGTCGCGAGTAGCAAGAGAAGGTGAAATGGACTTGAACCATTCCACGCTCTGGAGTGAGGATGTCGCTAGGGCTGTGGAAGTCTATCAAGCTCGGAGGGCCTGTCTTATTTCCCATCCTCTTCTTGCATTGCCCGCATACAGAGTGGTACTCCTGCCGCGTTGTGGCGCCACGGACGATGATGACAAGCAGCAAGGGTTTAATGCCCTCGCCTATACTGGACGAATCCTCACTTGTCACCGACTTAGTACACGGTAGCTGAATTGTGTTCCATCGTCCCGATGGAAGGCTGATATCGAGATAGACGTGGGTTTCGATACGTGGAAGCACAATAACGGCGCTGCCCTGGACCGGTAAGGGTTTGACCAACGTGATAGCGGCATTGGTGCTCGAATGGCTGGTTTCGAAAGAAGAGGTGTGTGAGGAATGAGGGGGGATTGGCTCAGTGGTTGGAGCGGTTTGACTGGCATCAGGAGCATCGGTCGTAGTGGGAGGAAGGAGATGTTGATTCGGAAGTGAGGATCGGTCGGTCTGGTTGGTAGAATAGTCCCATGTGGACGGAGCGGCGACATTATCGAGACGTGGAAGGGTGGTTGGTAGCGGAGAGGGCCAAGAGGCTAGTTCCGGCAGCGGGGCAGGTCCACGACCATTAATCCACTCTACGAGCTCTGTCTAAAGTTTAAAACAGTCCAGAGCCTGAATTGACCGGCGCACTTACCCTGTACTGGCGTGTAAAGGATCCTGAGGTGACCGCCGTCCATGTTGGGAAACCGAGAAACCCAGTACAAGTGGCCCCCTTTGCGTTAATGCGTCGGGGCCATTTATAGGTCCTACACCAGTGGAATGGTGCAGAGAACTTATTGTGCCCATGGGAGAGACTTTACAGGTTCAAACGGCTCCAGCCTCCAGCACAATGCATGCCACATAGGCCATCGAGCAGCTCCTTTCTTTTGCGAGTAGTCCTATTCCACGAGGCCGTCTAAGGACGGTAGTGGTGTTGAAGCTTTTGCGAGTAGCCCTATTCCACGAGGCCGCCTAAGGGAAGGTAGTGGTGTTGAAGCTTTTGCGAGTAGCCCTATTCCACGAGGCCGCCTAAGGGAAGGTAGTGTTGAAGCTTTTGCGAGTAGCCCTATTCCACGAGGCCGCCTAAGGGAAGGTAGTGGTGTTGAAGCTTTTGCGAGTAGCCCTATTCCACGAGGCCGTCTAAGGGAAGGTAGTGGTGTTGAAGCTTTTGCGAGCAGCCCTATTCCACGAGGCCGACTAAGAAGGGTGGCGGTGTTGAAGTCCAAGCTCTCCCGTCATGGGCGCCAGCCTCGCTGTCAAGCTGCCGGAAGCGGAGACTTCTACGACTTTCTAGCTACGTCCCTGTTGCTCTGAACCTACTAATACCACTTTTTTTGGTACTTCCCAAATATTTTGTACTTTTTGAAAGATATACTCGTAATGTCCAGCGAAGGCCGCCTCCGTGTAGTGTATTATGGTGACAGATACTACTACTCTTACTTCTATCCTATTCGCTCGCAGGTTTCCAGGAGTCGTGTTGTTGTTGTTGTTGTTGTTGTTTGTGGTGCGCCTTGAACCCAACAGCAATTGATAGAGGCCGAGGACAAATTATTGAAAGCGTTGGATTCGGTCGCGAATGAATTCTTCAATCTTAAGCACCATGTGGTGTATATTAGGCTTGCGCTACAGATGGAAGATGGTGGAGAAATGGCTGCAGACACGCGGTGCCAAATGGTAAATGCAGTACCAGCAACCGACGGCAAGCCATACATGTATTAGGCGCGTATCAGGGTCCCCCTATCAATCTGATTCGCATATAGGCGTATGGTTACCATTACTGTGGTGTGGAGTTGCAATACGACCTGAACACTACCGAAAGCGCAGGGACATTGCTGGCGCTCTTTGGACAAGCAAAGAACGACCACGTCTGTGAGTGCACGTAGTCGTTCAGCGGGTATTATCCGAATTGACATGAACACCATCAGCAATTCTGTTTCTCAAACTGCAAATTGAGACACTCATCGACCTGAACTCTCGCGAGGATCTCTCAGAAGAGGTGAGTAATATATGAGAACACGAACATAGGTGTGAAAGCATTCAAAAGTTGGTGCGGCCTACATCTGAAGGTTTGTGCGCCTACAACCTCGTGTTTTGACGTTTTTAATCGCTCCCACAATGCAGAGCCACGAGGTATAGAACTTATGGCAAGAGTGGGAAGTGGAAAAGATCGAGGGTGCACCAAATGTCAAGGCAAGAGCCGAAGCTGTTGCACAAGTGGATGCAATATTCCTGGAATGTATGTGCCAGATCTATATCGGTCCCTCTCTAGTATATCCTGCAGTAGGTGCGGTTCCTCATATCACAATAGACTACACCGCAACCAGCGAATCTTATTCGACCTTCGTGACCGCCCACTTCCCAACTCAACGGTATGAACGGAAGATTAAGGATCTTGACCGTGCCTGGTGAGTGAGCTGAATGAAATTCTTAATTAATCTGTGCTGAATCTGTTCTCAGGGGTATATGAACATGGATCTATGAACGTCCTCCAATCAAGTCTGGATGACTTTGGGCTAGTAGCCATGACTCACACCGCCTGGCATCGTCGGCAGTGCTTCGGTGAGGAAGGCGGTGAAGTGACTTTTGGTTGGTGTCGTTTGCCATCGCCCAATCTAATGTCTGATCTAGGGTACAGAAGAGGATGCTGTTGCCGATGTGCTTCACGTGCTTCAAGGAGGAATCACCGCAACTCGCAAGCACCCAGGAGGCGATCCTTGTATGCGACTTGAAGGCTTCTTGGCCGACTTCGTTAGCACCCTAGCCAATGACAACGAGAGAGGTGACGTTGACACGTGCTTAGCACTTCGCATTCCCACCAGCGCCCATGGCCGATGGAGCACTCGAAGTATGGCTGGATGCAACCAAGTTCTATAGCAAGTCCTACCTCGGGTAGTTGACCTACATCGATCTTCTTATGTCAGCTCTATCATCTTCCAACTCCTTATTTGCATCCTGACTTGCCAGTCGTGCAGAAAAGAAAAGAAAATTCCAATGCACATAAGGTCCTCAAGGACCTGCGCCAACGCAAAGGGATCGACTGGCCCGAGACGATTGAGGACCGTTGGGTCTCGCTGGAACACCTCTTCGGTAGAGATGTGCAGAAGACCTCGCTGTTTATTGGCATGCCGAGGCGAATTGAAGAAGAAGGCGAAGGAAGGCTTAGGCTACAGCAAGTTATCCATATGCTCATCAGCAAGCTGAAGAGACCGCTGTTCAGGCCCGTACTCAGGAGGCGACGGGACTGGACACTCTCGCTTCTGCTGTGGGAAACGGAGGCGTCAAGCGCAAGAGAGGAAGAGAATGAGGGATTCAACATCTAAGAGGGCCAAGACTGTTGAGGACCCTGCATATTCGCTGCCGTCCCAGCGACCGCTCTTACGCCTGGGGGCATTGAGACACAAGCTCAGCCCACTGAGCCCCTCAAGCGGTGAGAGATCCTAATTCTAGCAGTGCTCACGCTCATTGTGAACCAGGGATCGAGAAAATGTGACCATGATGGTTGCTCAGCTGCCCGCAGGTACCACACCAGAGGATCTGAACAACCTCTTCAAGGACCTGAGTGCCCTAATAAGGAGAAAACCACGATATTGGAATCGCTTTTAGTGTGGTGCTATCCACGAGGTGCGCTGAAACAAGTGGGGACGGGAATCGTTGCAACAGCCGAATTCCACTCAAAGCAAGTAATCAGGATGGCGAATAGTGGTCACCTTATATCAAGTTCATATTCAGGAATCGGTCCTTCCACCCCTAACCAAAGATAAGAAACGGGTTCACAACGAGGAAATTGTAGCTAGCGTCGCTTGGAGGTCGGCACTCTATGTCACTAACTTCAGGGAAGAAATGGACGACGCACAGATACGAGAGGTGTTAAGTCGCTTCACCAAGTTCGTTTCCGGCTGGTTTCGTTTTCAGTTTGGCACAATCGTGGATGTTCGTTGGCCCTCAAAGCGAATCAAATCCACCAGAAGGTTCTGCTACATTCAATACACGTCTCCGGTCAGTATTTTGTTAATATTATTTTGAAAGTCACTGAAGCTTGTTGATAAGGCCATGATCAAGCCGCATCGTCGTTGAGTGGTTTGGAGACGGAACCTGGATTGGCAATGAACGTCTATATTTCTGATCCTGGGCGTAAGAAAGGCCGCACGGATGTACGCTCGAAGGAGATTCGCGTCACCAGTGTCGTTAAGCCAGTGAAAGGTCCGATCTGAAGAGCCTGTTTTCAAGGTAAGCCTGAGTCTCACTGGTGCTGAATTTGACTATGGTGAGTTTTACAGTAACGTCAAGTAGAGAAGGTGCGATTGGTTCAAGCGGCTGGTGGTAACCAAACGGCCATTGTTGATTTTACCACGGAGGTTGGTATTCCAAACAGAACCCTCCGCGGATATCGCGGATATATGTTACACTCTGATGCAGGACGACGCGCAGGACGTGCTTGCTGTGAATAACCAACCTGGCATTCTGGCTGACGCCAGCGTCAAAAAGAGGTGGCATTTTCTAGACCCCTGTGGATAACCGTATCTAATTTGCCATGTTTTATTCAGTGTGCCCGGCTCTCACCAAGACGCGGTTGCTCGCTCCCTGCGTGTCAAGAACCTTCCGAAAGATACCCAGGAGCCCCTTCTACAGCAAATATTTGAGAGGCTTGTACTTGTACAAAGGGTGGAAGTCTTCGTCGATTCAGGTGAACCAGCACATCAACAAGTGTCGAAACGAAATGGAGAGGTGCAAGCCGATAGAGGAAAGAGAGATAATTGGATGATATCGAACACAGTTCGAACGATATATGGTCAGATATTATCCAGTGAGGCTGCGTTAAATAGTGCTTCATATCCTTTGTTCTATTAAATGTGCTGTAGCCTTGTTAGCGCATATGTACAATATACCTTCATTTTTTGCAATCCGTGCACGGTGGTAAATGTTGGAATCAAGGGGCCGGTTGGACTTTACCACATCCGCGCGTAACCTCGGCCTTGTCGAGGTCTGGGACTACTCGCTTGTATTCACGGTGCAATGTCGAGATGAAAACCATATATCTTTACAAGCAGAGCTGGGTCTGTGTCGTCCCATATTCAGGTGACTTATATATCGGACCACAACCGGACCACATATGAAGAAACTGTCGACGTTCCCGCGAGAGCGATGAGGTAAGCAACGTACCGTATTTGTTGGGGCCCGCTACAAACACGCAAAGATACAAAATATACGGATCGTGACACATGAAAGGGATGAGAATCACAAGAAACGGAATCGCGGAACCGAATGGAAGGTTCTCGAAGACATTCGGTCACTAATGAAACTATAACCACATTTCCAACAGCCAGACGAGGCTAAGAAGGCTTGCACGCCGGATGGGTGGAAGACAGGGAGCGCAGATGGCAGGCGTTATACATCACTAGGACTCTGCTACTCAGGTCCTCCTATGGACGAGACGTGACCGGCCCCGCGACGGATGTTGGATGAAGGGCCGATGTTGGCTTGCTGCGTCTGGTCACTGGTTGGCTCCTTGAACCCGAGGTTTTGATGACCTTACGTCAAAGGAGTGAGGAAGCCCGGTCCCGCGATGGATGTTGGATGAAGGGCCGATGTTGACTTGCTGCGTCTGGTCACTGGTTGGCCCCTTGACCCGAAGTCTTGATGACCTTACGTCAAAGGAGTAAGGAAGCTCCTTCCTCGACACCACTCTCGGCTTAGAGGGGTTGCTCACGTTCTTGAGGATTACTTCGAGACTGCAAAACGAGGCGTCAGCAGGCAATCGGGACATGGTTACTGCGCCACGGCGACGTACACATATTGCTCGTCCTCCTTTCGGTGGTGTCGTGAGTAGCAAGAGAAGGTGAAATGGACTTGAACGATTCCACGCTCTGGAGTGAGGATGTTGCTGGGGCTGTGGAAGTCTATCATACCCGCAGGGCCTGTCTTATTTCCCACCCTCTTCTTGCATTGCCCGCATACAGAGTGGTACTCCTGCCGCGTTGTGGCACCGCGGACGACAATTGCAAGCAGCAAGGGTTTAGTAGGCTCGCCTATACTGGATAACTCGTCATTCGTCACCGAGTTAGTCAATGGTAGCCGAATGGCGTTCCAGTATTGCGATGGAAGGACAATATCGAGGTAGACGTGGGTTTCGATGCGTGAAAGGACGACGGCGCAGCCCTGGGTCGGTCGGGGTTTAAGAAGCCTGACTGTTAGGTCGGTGCTCAAATGGCTGGTGTCGAGAGAAGTGGTGTGCGAGGGATGAGGGGGGAGTAGCTCGGTGGCTGAAGTGGTTTGACCGGCGTCAGGAGCATCGGCTGTGGTGGGAGGAAGGAGATATCGATTCGGAAGTGAGGATGGGTTGGTCTGGTTGGTAGGATTGTCCCACGTGGATGGAACGGCGACGAAGGGCCAAGAGGCTAATTCCAGCAGCGGGGCAGGTCCACGACCTTCCATCCACTCTATGAGCTCTGCCTAAGGGTTAAGACAGTCCAGAGCTTGAGATGATAGGTGCACTTACCCTGTACTGGAATGGAAAGGATCGTAAGGTGCCTGCCGTCCATGTTGGAAAACCGAGAAACGCAGTTCAAGCGGTCTCATTTCCGCTAACGCGTTGGGACCATTTATAGGCCCTCCATCAGTGGAACCTTGGTACAGGGAAGATGCTGCGCCCATGGGAGAGACTTTACAGGCCGGTCATCTCAGGCAAAGTGAAGCGGATTGCGCCTCGTGTCGACTGCCTGAAGTAGTGCGATGGATAATGATGCGAGGGCAAAGTAAGTAAGGAACTCTATTCATTCCTTCCAACTAAAGCTCCGAGAACGGCGCGTGGCACCTGGGCAGCTGGGATTGTGCTGTAGATTGAGTCTATGCGGCTGCTATGCTATGCCCGGCGAGGTGCCTTTGCCTTTGCCTTTCGACCGTTGCAGGGAAGGAGTGAGATGAAGGGTGAGAGGATCGAGCAAAGGGAGTCAGGATAGGATCGCCACGACGCGCAGGTGGAACGAATGGAATCGGACGGAGTTCTGTGTTGGGCTGGTGCGCTCTGTAATAGGCTGGGAGACGCGTAGGCAGGTCCCCCGCGTATCTGCGATTATGGGCCTGGGGGTAAATGGATATCAGAAGCTAAGTGAATAGCGGAGATGTCGTAAATGTAGTAAATGGAACACGCGCTGTTCTCGGAGCTTTGGTTGGAATGAATGAATAGAGTTCCTTACTTACTTTGCCCTCGCATCATTATCCATCGCACTACTTCAGGCAGTCGACACGAGGCGCGAACCACGTCCCTTAGGCTTCGCCGCTTAAATAAATCCCTCGCTTTCAGGAAACCCAGTGCACGGCAAATTTATACGTCAGATTCTTTGGCTTCGGCGTCCGGTGTGTGAGCGAACACCCTTTTACACAGGTGTCTGAAGGTTACGATGCGAAATAAACGAAGAGGCTCAGCGGAAGCACAATAAACAGTGCTGAGTAAGAGTCATCGCGCACGGAACATTTATTTATATACTTGTTGTACTCTTGCCTCAATGTGAATCATTGCGACATGCGCAGAACGTGTTTTTCGTAGAAGTGCAACGACACACTTCACCGTCTAGGTGCTTACTTCCTATCATGCCTCTCTCGTAACGTCCGGTACTTACATAAATCAGCAGAGGCCATCGAAATACAGCAAATATAATGACCAAAGCGGAACAGAAGACAATAGAGATTGAGCGATAGAGATAGAATAACTTTCGCAAGCGTCGAAGAGCGCAAGGGCTACCTTGCGCGCCCTTGCCTTTCCGCCTCGGAACCTCCGAGGTTTTACATTCCCAACCTTGGGCCCAACGGTCGTTACCCGCCTTTCAGGCTGCTGGCTCCTAGTCACCATGCCACCGCCGATCATCGCAGGCCCGCC
>Ga0307515_10023587_pt1 | contig 10773 bp, 6 predicted proteins | sample 17_EM_MG_FD_194513 | JGI IMG/M metagenome (GOLD analysis project Ga0307515, IMG submission 194513) | Populus trichocarpa ectomycorrhiza microbial communities from riparian zone in the Pacific Northwest, United States - 17_EM | ecosystem: Host-associated > Plants > Roots > Unclassified | place...
CCATTGATACTAGCAGGAGCCATACAACATCCATACTAAAGTTTCTATCAACAATGATTATTTTAACTACAAGATGAACAAGAATCTATATTTCCATGCAACAACAAGAAGTTCCAAAAAAAAAAATAGCTCATATAGTATCAAAAAATCAGCACGTAACATCTAATACAGTTTTACCTACTTTTCCTAGGCAATTAGATATAGCTAATAAGGCACACCGAGCAAGACGAATTACACCAATCAAATCCAATACAGACCAGTTCATTTCATACTGAATAAGCAATTGAAAGTAATGAGATGGTTGCGTTTATCTAAAACACCTTGTTTCTTTTAAAAAATACTAGAAAGCAATTGAAAGTTTAAAAAAAACGCTGTTATGATTCAAGCCTGACATCAAATACTAGAAAACCTATTTTTAACCCTGCCTCTATGATATGCAGCTGGAAATGTAGACTAAATTGTTGATTTCCTTGCTGATTTCCAGCAAGATCTAGAATGGTGAGCAGCTGAAAATGTAGACTAAAATTATGGTTTCCTAGCTGATTTTCAGCAGGATTTGTGGGCTGAATGTGGCTGGATTTTGAGCCACAACTCTTGACTTTAATCTCTTTCAATGTCTAAGTTATGGCTGCAGTGTGTGTGTGTGTGTGTGTGTGTGTGTGTGTGTATTTTACTATTGTTGTTGGTTGTTTACAGCTGTTAAAATATTATAAATTAGGCCCTAGATTGTATTCCTGGTCAGTCTTGAATATCATTTTGTAATCTCAATTGTTAGAGAAGAGTTTCTCTCTAAAGTTTTTGTATTTTTTCTTACTTCCTATGAATTCCAGCATTTCAACTTCCAACTTTCCTTTTATCCAAACTAGGATCGCATCACTCTAAGGGGTCAATATAACTACACTAAAGCAATTACTAGCACAAAACAGTGACATGGATGCACTTCAAACCATTTAGCTGTATCAAATCTGTACTTTTCTTTTCAGAAAACCAAAAAACTTGGAACTAACAGCAAAAAATTAATAAATCATCAGCTAAAATGGTAAATCCACATTAGAAAGAAAAAGATATATCACACCCATTTCAAAAGTGATAACAATGCAATTCCAAAATTCAGTAAAGTAGAATATTAATCGTGGTTTTAAAAAAAACTTCCATTTCATTTCCTTATCCTTTGTTTTGTTTCCTCAGCAATAGAACAGAGTGAAAATAAAACACAATTAAGGAAAACAACGCAATGAAGAGCAAGAGAAAAATTGTGCAATATCCATCAGGGAACCAAATATTCTCCGGTAAAATCTTCCAAGAACCAGTCCATCTGTAATCCTAAATCGACACTTGTACTTAAACACGGAATTAAGTTAACTGACAGACATCACTTTCATCCCAGCTAGCACTTTACATAAGCATGCGATTGAGGTAAACAACAAGAAGATCTTTAGTGTGTGTTTGGCTTAGAGGTGTGGTTGACTTTTTTTAAAGGTACGATCCTCTTAAAACACACACCACACCTCACAAAAACAAAAAATACATGCTTTTTAATTCAGTCTAGAAGAGGCTGCCCCAAAACATGGATTAACCATTTATTAATTACATTTGGCAAAATACAAGTAACTCCCATCATAAAGTTTCTGTCAACAATGACTAAAATAACTAATAATTTCCAGCTATACAAATTCTCCCTTGTAACTACAACTACTCTCCAAAAACAAACTTCATTCAGGATTAAGACATCAATATCACCAACCTTGTAATGTAGTTTGTGCCTACTTTACCTAGGTAACAATACTTAAATCAAACTCAATACCCAAGACAAGACTTTGTCCCATAGCCAGTAATAAAAATTAAAAAAATCAAAAATTTCAATTCACAAATATATTAATCATACAGCAACCTAATTCGATCCTTACATACAAGAAATTCCATTCCTTTCCACTACACAAGGGTGAAATGAGTTCACTTCAAATTACTAGCTCTATCAATTCTCTAGTTTTCATTTCCAGAAAACGGAAAAACATGGAACTGAGAAAGAAAATCAGAAGAAGCAACTAAATCAAAGCAGTAAGCAAAAATATAAAGCAAACCCATTTTAGAAGAGATAAAATCCATGTCAATAACCTCATAAGAGATTCAAAATTCAATCAGTAGAGAGAGCGAGAGGGAGTGGGATACTTACAAAGGAGAAACTGCAAAGTGACTGTCCCTGACCCCAAAGCTTTTTCCTTGGAGTTAGACAGAGATGATGTGGTTCTGCTACATACGGCGTCGCTTCAATGCTTTCTTCTGTGTTTAGGGCTAAGCTGTTATAGACACGTGCCCGGAATTGAACTTTGGGTGTTTTTTCAATTTTGTCAATTTAACATGTTTTTTACTTATTGTTTTCTTTAATTTTCTATTAGATAAAAAGTTTTAAAAAATACAATATATTAAAATTCTAATATTTTTTAAGACTTAATTTTTGAGAATTTTAATCGTCGAAATCAATTAAAAAAAAATTAAATAATTATAATATATTAAAATTCTAATATTCTTAAACCTTAATTTTAAAAAAATTTAATAATCAAAATCAATTAAAGATAGTTGATCAAATTTATTTTTTTTACTTTTCAAAACAGATAACGGCCAATAAAAATGGTACAGAGGAAATATTTAGCAGCCTTTGATGGGCAAATGACCTAAACTGCATTATTATGAACATGTACATACAACTTGGAGGATATAAAACAGACATCTACCAGTAAGAGACCAATACAAGTTAATGCTGATTGCAGCTTTTCCTAGTACAAGGATCTGCATCCCATGGACAATCGTGTGCTGGGATTTTCCTATGAACAAACAAGGGATTGGGAGTGACTCTCAATTACTAGTGATCCAGCACAACAGAATTTGCAGAAGCAATTGCTCTCAGTGAATCAAAAACTTCATGACCGTTCAGTCAAGATATTAAGATATTCTTTGCCCAGAAATAGGAAGGAAAATGTTTGATCCGAACAAGAGCTCCAGAACATGTTCAAACTGAAGGTCATCCCATTTCCTCCATGAGGCTTGAACTTTCTTCAACTAAAAAGTTATCTTGGTGTAAGTCCTGTCTGCATCTGTTGATTCCATTGAAGACCATATCTCAGATTTATTAAACACAGCTACTCAAGATTAACATTTTCCTTGTAAAAAGGACCTAAACTATGAACATGAACGCATGATCATTGCCTTGGAAGTTCATTCAACTGTTTTCAATATAGATAGAAGACAATTCAATAGAAGATGATTAATGTCCTACTTTTATCAGTCGAATAATTGTAATTTCATTAAAATAATAGAGTCAAGAGAAAATATTAGTTTCATTATTTGTTCCCCTAAAAAGCAACTATCATATTTGTTCTCGCTTTCCTGGGGGGCCATTTCAAAGTGCAACTAGCTTGACATTAAATAGCACATTTTTGGTTTAAACTTTATATCTTACCAAGCCATGTGGCCGCACATTCGACGACACATGCACACACAAAATCAGAGCATCTAAATACAACCTAGTGATATGTAGACTGTCAAATTTTGGATGATAAGATATGTTCAAATTATTACCTGACTTGCATATGCTGAGCTTTGAGCCAGAAATTTAACAAACTCTTCCTTCTTTCTCTCAAAACTTTGCTTTGCAGCATCTAATAGTGCTTGTTCTCTCTTTATATCCTCCAGCATTTTTTCCCTTTTCCATTTGGTCTCCTTGAGCTGCTTCTCGGTGTCAATGTAGTTGTCAGGCAGGGTTGATGTCACAGACAATTTTGGGAATCTTACATCCACATTATTCCTATAGATCATACAAGTTCCAGAAAAAGTTTATTGCAGAAAATGAGAGTTCATTCATATTAACCAAAGACATATCTACAATAACAAATCTAAAACACAAAGCTTGGATGCGGCAGAAAGGGTCATCCAATTGAATTATGCATCGTGTATGATGAAAAAAAATCTTAAATTTTACTGTTCAAGCACACCTAGCATCGATAGTAAAAAAGAACCAAATAAAGATTCCATGTACGTCATTTTCAGTCAAAGAAACACCCTTTTAAATAAAGAGTAGACATGTTTAAAACTAGTGATGTATTTAATATCATTTAAGAGAACGTGAAAACATCAGAATGTGAGCCCTAAAAGCTACAATATACCAATGACACGAGTACTAAAAAGAATGGATTTGTTCCGGAATGATAAGACCCCACAATTTACAAAGCTGTAGAAGCATCATGCACACATTGGTGCTTCCACAAATCATCAATTAACCTTTTGAAGGCCACATAATAAGCCAAACTCTACAGCTTAGACAGCATAATTCAATTGTTATTTCATAATCCAGCATGATTCATGGGGAACCAACCACAGATAATGGGATTATAATTGATTACCTCAGACTTTTTAATGATATTGAGGATCTTTATTTTATTTCCTATATATTAGTCATACAGTTCTCTTCTTTCTTTTATTACTTATCTTTTTAGTTTTAATTATGACTTCTAATTTTCTGTTTCTTCTATTTTATTTTTTTATTTTTATTTTTTTTGTGTGCGCGTGGGTCTAGTTACGGTTGAGTGGATATATATAAGAGCTGACATACTGTGTTTAAAGAACAGCCATTATGGACAACTGACTAATGAAAAATGAGAATTTAACAGACAATTTTTTCTCCTTGTGGTTTTTCTATTGTTTTCACCCTTTCTTTTCATCTTGTTTTTCTTATTTTCCTCTCCCTTTCTTCTATACCTTCCGCTTCAATTTCTTCTATCTTGTCCTATGTCAACAATCCAGAAAAGAGTTCCCTTCATATTACCAAGATCCATTGTGAAGAGAGTAAAATGATGAAATTCACCATAAGATGCAATCAGGTAAAATTGCCTATTCAGGTATGACAGCAGGACCACTTACCGATTACCTAGAGAAAAGATACCAGTACCCTTCATCATTCCTCCATCCAGTGAAATGGCTCCATCACTTATACAAGGAAGAGCGAGTACCATGTCTTCCCTTGTTCTATAAACTTGTAGACGGGAGAACAGATTATAAAATAGAGTCTCTCTAAGACCATATCCGCTGCCTGTGAGATAAAATAAGTTTGTGAATTCCACGTTGATCATATTTACAGCAAAGCCAATAAACCCAGGTGGGCACTCCCCGTTAGGTAATTTTGGCTTAAGGAGATCAAGCCTCCTTTGTGGGTCATCCACCACAAATTCACCGCAATAGGGTCTGCAAAAGGGAAAGTGAACTGATAACGGAATTTTTACAGACTACAATACTGGATTGACAAAAGATGACTCTTGAGATTCATGCCTTAGATTTTCAAGACAAAAGACAAGAAATCGACCATCCAATTCCTTCCCAATAGAAGCACCAAGGCCATGAAGGCCGGAGTCTTTATTTATCTGGCCTTCCTTGTCATATGTTTCTAGAGCTTTTACACCTTCATATGTCTTACAGACAATTGCCAGCATAGTCTCCACACCCAAGTACTCGGAAAAAAGCCTACATTCATTTTAAACATGGAAAAAGATAAATCAAGCATTGTGCACATTTCTAAGGATAGATCAGCAAGCAGAGAGGTCATTTTCATGCCATTTAAACTCCCAACCAGCATTGGTTCTCCTGTAATTATGTAGAACCTAAATTCAACTTCTAAATCAAAGAACAGAAACAATATACTAATTCCTGCATAAAAACAGGAGCTTACAGATTGTTCTGAGATGATGGGTGATGATTCTCTTTCATTATACTGAGAACTCATATTTGGCATTTTTTAAAATTAATTGGCACTATAAACATTAACCTCAGCTATAGTGATGCTGTAAGCAGTGTACAGTTTGCAACCTGATAAACATGCATAACAGATATCAAGTAGATTCAAACTGACCTGCCAAGGTTATCATCATCTACCTTGCCAAGTGTAGCAACAACGCCAAGCACATCGTTGGTAAATGACGGATGTGAAATTTGAGTGCCATGGCTCATTTTCAGCCGGCACAAAATGCCCGCAGCAGATTTTTCATGCTGTAGAATTTGTTCCATTGTTTCATCCTCACTCTGATTGGAGTAATGGGCATCATTTTCATTATTTGGCATTGTTGAAGAATGATATTTGCCAAGGGTAACTGGGACAAAAACCATCCGTAGAGAGAATGTGATGAGAGAAAAAAGGATAAATGTATGACTAGTGATAAATAGAGAGCCAATATCCAAAATATTATATCTGTAGACTGTATGCACAATTTTGGAGTTCACAGCAACCAAAAAAACAAATGACATAAGAACACAAGAATGGCAGATCCCACAGGTCTCATGCTAACTAGAGAACTCAAAACCCCAAGCAAGTGTTAATGTTTAATCTAATATCTTGGATGCTGCGTACACTCAGAAATTGAATAAATTTTGAAATGGAAATGATAAATATATGCTCAGAAGTACTTTCATCTAGGTTAGCAGTGTGGTGGTGATAGATACTTTTTAAGCCTTTTCACCAGCTTTCCACAGTCCAAGAAGGATTTTATATTTCAAAATCCATGATGAGTGTGTAGAAAATAAGAAATTAAGAATACCTTGCAGATCAAGAATGGAATCATCTAATTTGTTTTTGTGACTCTTCAGAAACTTAATGTTGTCCTCATGATGTTTGATTTTCATCCCTAGCACATGCAAATCTTCTTGAAGTTTCTGCAGGGTCATTCCAAAGTTAGTACATAGACCATTCTCAAATTACAAGTATCAAGATTGAATCATTGTAAATATATACAAGTGAGCTTAAAAAACATAAAAAATTCTGCATCTTTTTCATGAAACCTTCCTTTTGTAAGACATGTATGAATGTATATACTTACATACACGCACATACACAAGCAGTAGACAGATCCTAACCACAAGTAAAATTGAACAAAGAGTACACAATATAGTAATAGTGATGATCATCATGAATCTTTTCAATTCTTTCACTCTAACTAATATGACATCACCGTTTCTCCTTAGCCAGAATTAAAACCCATAAATAACATTACTGTTTCTCCTTTGCCAGAATTAATTTACTAATTCCATTAACAGACCTGTAGCCAAGAATATTACAGCAGAATGAAATTTTACTTAAGAACCTTAGAATTGTAGAGGATGGTTTGGGCTTGTGGGAATCTTCCATTTTGCATCTCATCCCTCACAACAATAGTAGTTTCTTTTGGATCCACTTGCATTAATGCAGACGATGATGCATCCTGAAAAAAAAAAAGATGCCTTGGTGAGAATTGAAACCAACAATAAGAGGAATTTATTGTATTTGCACAGATTGTGAGAGATTAGAGGACAGAACAGTCTGCCCATGAGCAGGCTCGTTTTTCTTCATAGGAAGATTGTCTATACATAATGTGGGGGCATTAACATGCATCACTCTAAAGAACAAGAAAGATGGAAGACAAAACATTTTCTCCAATCAAGTAAATTAAAGAAATTACAATTCTAGTATTTATAAATCCACTGAACTATTTCCTACAAAGCTTTTCAAGCTAAAAAATACTGGAATTTTCTCACTGGACTGATTAAACTTCAGAATGGGGAAGAGTAAAATGATAATATACAATTGACCACTGAAAAAGCTTTAGCTCCTCTCAATTTCCACAACAGTACTCTAATTATATGAAGGTTAAACAAGTTGCATACCTAGGCAACAACAATCTTCTTTACAGGGATTTATGACATGAGTGCAACATTCATTTAATTTCTACTCCTCTCGTCCTACAAAAACTTCCACCAACCTAAATGAATTTTCTTGTTCCAAATTTATACAATCTTTTCCCCCCACCCAGTAAGTTCTCAGTATGTTCTTGTTAAAATAAAACGTAGCACCAACACCAACAACAAAAACAACAACAAACCCACTTGAATTTCTTATAATGCCGCCTTGCTCTGCGAAACACCCTCGAAAACATAGATTCAAGTTCGCGCTACCAAATTTTTTTAAAAAAAAAATAACACTACAATTGAGAAGCAGGCAATCCCACGTTGATAGATTAATTAAATAAAATTCAACCAAGCTAGAATTTCACCAGAAACTGTGTATTAAAAACCAGTCAAGACCCACATTGTAAAATATCCACATAAACGCACTCCTAATAAACAAATCCCACCATCGTAACAAAATTCAGAAAAATCGCTCTTAATAGCTTCTTTCAATAATACTAGTAAATGGGCTCTCTTTCATAATTTTTAAGCTTTTCAAGTCTCCCGGTAAAGGTTTCTTCGTTCCACTCAAGAAACTAGTAAAAAGAAAATAGCGATACAGAGAAGACTAATATAATACAACAGGATTGTCTTTTTGGACCTCCAAATTGCTCAAACCACCAAAACATGCTCATACATGAGTAGAAACCTTAATTAGGTTCCTGTTTGGTTTCCAGGAAAATGTGGCAAAAAGACAAGGAAAAAAAATTGAACTTTACACTGAGAAATAAGAAAGTTAAGAACTTTGTTTAATTTTCCTACATTTTCTAGAGAAACAAACAGAATTTGAGAAGTGAAGCAGACCTGAGAATGGTTGCTGGGTTGAAACATTTTCTTGCTGAGTAGAGCTCTGACGACTCAGTCACTCTCTGTCTGAGTTCTTCTTTCTTTTTTTCTTTCTCTCTCTAGGGTTTTTTATTTATATTTATTTGGAATCTTTTTGGTTGTGGCTATAGTACGCACAATCTCATTTACAAACGCATTTTCAGCCGTTGATCGGTTAGAACATCCAATGGTTTTAAGAGGGTCGGGTTTTGACCGAGCAGACCTAGTTCAATCAGCTCAGTGGGTCAACCAGGATTTTCGACTGAGTCATCCTAGTTTTTTATCTATTTTTTCTTCAATCTTGACCGATCCAGCATCTGACTTGGTCGAATCTCGAATCAACACGTCAGACACACACAGTTAGTTTAAATATTAAAAAAAGGTTCGAATTTATAGAGTTGATGTAGCCCAATGGAATGCAACCACCAAGAGTCTATTTCGGGGGTATAAATTTGCTCATTCGTGGGCCGTGGGCCGTGGGCCAGTCAGGCGCAAAATATGGTTATGAAGCATTTGGGCTTCCCTTGAGTTTGTATTTCATCAGGGCCGTAACATTGGCCCAAGATATATTAATCGTTTCAAGCAAAAGCTTAATTACTAAATCAGATTTTTAAAAAGAAAAATGCTTCAAATTTTGGAAATGAAAGCTTCAGGGCTTTCCTTAAGTTTTCATATCGTAATTAAGACCTTTTCCTCTTCTTTCCTTTGTTTTCACTGTATAGGTGGCAAACGCTTCTGTGAGCCAGGTAAATCTTTTTTTAATATAAAAAAATATTTAGATGATAATAACTCGAATTAAACCGAGTTAACTTGCTTAACTAATAACTTCGGGTAATAAATTGAGATAACCTCACATAAAAAAAATTAATAACAATAAAGTCTAACACCCAAAAACCTAAAATCAAAAGTGAAAACAAAATTAAAAAAAATAAGCATCAAAGAAAACAACTTGAGTCAACCAAAGCTTACTAGACAGCTCGCTACTTGCGATATGAGATCAAGCTAAAAAAATATTTAAAAAACACCTAGGAAAAATACTGCAGTTAAATCAATGAAAAAATTTAAAAAACAAATCGAGTGAACTTAAGTTAACTTGACTAACCCATGACTCGAGTTCATCCCACAAAAAAAGTAGAAAAAATCATAAAGATCAAGGCCTAAAGCCCACCAATTTACTGTCAAATAATAAAATTCAAAACAAAATAATTCAAAAAAATATTAAAAAAAAATAAGTCAAACCAAGTTAACTTGACTAGCTCATGAATTGTGATATGAGATAGAGATAAAAATATATTTTTTTAAAAAAAAAAAGACCTAAAAGAAAAGACCGAAGTAAAATAAAAACAAATATCGAGAAAAAACTCAAATCAACCAGAGTTAACTTGACTAACCCACAACCTGAAATAACCCTATAGAAAGGGAAATAGAAAAAATCACAAAATTTAAGGCCTAGCAATGTAATTTCAAATAATTAAATAAAAAAATCAATTTTTTTTTAAACCCGTGATATAAGATCGAGATAAACCTAAAATAGAAATGTGAACAAATCAGAAAGCTTAAGGTCCAGTAACTTAATGTTGAAGAAAGAAATCAAAAAATAAAAAAAATAACACAAAAAAAATTGAATTAACCCAGATTAATCCAACAAACCTATGACCTTAGATATGAGACCGAGATGACCCCACAAAAAAATAGAAAAAATAAAACTCAGGGCCTAATAATCAAAGGATAAAATTGAAAAATAATCAATTTAGAAAAAAAAAGCATAAAAAATACCAAAGTTAAATTGAGCTGATCATTGAAACCAGTGATCTAGTTCATAAGACCAGGATCACCTCATAGAAGGCAAACACTAAAAAAATCACTGCGCAAAATTTGTAATCATCCAAGATTAAAAAACAAAACAAATATAAATCAAAATAATGAAGATCAAATCTGACATAAAGAACTAAATGAAAGAAAACAATGAGGGACTAAATTGAAAATTAAAATAAATTAAGAAAACAATAAAAAAACAAGGATCGAAATTGGATAATTTGACCACTACAAGGCACTGCACGCTCAAAAAACATGGACGCCTTCCACTTAGTAGTGCTTGCGCAACACACACCAACCACCTTTTTTAATTATGTTAGATGTGGTCAAAGATTTAATTGCTCCCCATCCAAATACATAATTACAAAATAATCATGTTGAAAAGACCTAAGT
>Ga0307515_10023589_pt1 | contig 10773 bp, 8 predicted proteins | sample 17_EM_MG_FD_194513 | JGI IMG/M metagenome (GOLD analysis project Ga0307515, IMG submission 194513) | Populus trichocarpa ectomycorrhiza microbial communities from riparian zone in the Pacific Northwest, United States - 17_EM | ecosystem: Host-associated > Plants > Roots > Unclassified | place...
CCATCGGTGGTACATCAATGGTACACCAATGTAGGAGCCAACCCCATCGGTGGTACATTGGCCATACACCAATGTAAGAGTCAATGTTATCGATGTTTTTGTAATCTTGGTTCCAATGTAAGAACCAATCCCATTGGTGGTACATCAATGGTACACCAATGTAAGAGCCAATATCATTGATGTTTTTGTAATCTTGATTCCAGTGTAGGAGCCAACTCCATCAGTAGTACATCAATGGTACACCAGTGTAAGAGCCAATACCATCAATGTTTTTGTAATCCTGGTTCCAATGTAGGAGCCAATTCCATTGGTGGTACATCAATGGTATACCAATGTAAGAGCCAATACCATCAATGTTTTTGTAATCCTGGCTCCAATGTAGGAGCCAACTCCATCAGTGGTACATTGGTCATACATCAATGTAAGAGCCGATATCCAAGGCATACACTTGTGCCAATGTAAGAGCCAACTGCATTGGTGGTACATTGACAGTATATCAATGTAAGAGCCTACTCTGTCTAGATTTTGTAATCCCTATTCTAATGTAACTACCATAGAAACTGATCATACACCAGTGGTACATTGATGTAAGAGCCAACCCATACGGGGCTTTTATTCCTCAACCCTATCAGGATGTACACCCGATGTTCACCAATGCAGGAGCCGACACATGTGGGATTTGATGACAATGTATTAACCGATATGATCGGTAAAATAGTAGCTGAACCATGTGCGAGCCTGTCTTCACCAAAAAACAGCCATACCAGGGAGATATGAACCCGAAACAGGTGATTGTGCCAGTCGAACGAGGATGTGATTCCAAGGGCTACCTCGAAATGGTAAATAGCCTTCTCCCACTCGCCCTTGGAACGATATATATTGCCAAGAATACAATGAGTTTCACAGACCTGATGTTGACGACCTTTCTCCGAGAGGAGATTGATTGCGCGGAATGCGGTGTCTTCTGCAGCGTCGAGCTGATTGTCTTTCCACAACAGCGTAGCGAGGATGTTCAAAGACTGTCCTTGTCCCGCTGTGTCCCCAAGCCGTTCAAAAATTACCAATCCTTCTCTCGCCTGTTGTATCCCTGCCTTGTAGAGGCCCATTAGTCGGTTTGCATCAGATAGCTCCAGCAATGTTTCAGCAATATGACAATCATTCCTCCGCTCTCTCTCGAGCTTTAGCGTGTGAGTAAGGAGCTGTTTGGCTTCCACAAAATTTCCAGCCGCTCCAAGCAACTGTGCGAGGTGGTATAAACAATGTGGCTTGGAAGGATGGCCATCTGCGAGCCCCTCAATCATCGGCCTCAGCACGATTGGCTGCACTTTGTGCCAATTGAGATGTTTGATGAAATCCGCGCAGGCGTCCAAAACATCGCCCGAGTTCACATTGATGGATGTGAAAATATCAAGCAGGTGTTCGATGTTTACGTCTTCCGACGTGATCCACTGCGCTTCTTCGAAACCGGGCTCGTCGGGATCAAGATCAATTGACATCTGGGTGAAGTAATGTTCCTTGGTCGTGCAGAGGAGTGGAGACAACTTCGGATCCTTCAGAGAGAGATAATCTCTGAGCGGTGCGAGCATCATGACGAATCCATTGCTTCGGTATGTCAGAGAAAGAATGCAGAATTTGTCAAAGGCATTTGTTCCCATTGGGTGTGGTGGGAAACAACCAGTCGAGGTTCTTCTCATCAACACCTTGCGGGAAGAATGCGATGACCCCGAGAAGCCCCTGTGCATCCGGACCAAGTTCCTGGAACGTGGGGGAGGAGAGTGAAAGTTCGATGCCCGCAGCGAGGCTTTTGTTATGTTCCGTCTGAAGCACGTCCGTTTGGCGTTGCTCCCACTCTCTGGCCAATCGGGTACTGTCCCACTTGTTGTGATGTGTAATGGTGGCCAGTAGAGTGATTGACAGTTGATGGAAGTCGAGCTGTCCGAGGATGTTGTTGATAAGATCTGGTCGATCACAGTTATCGTAGATATGGTAAAAGGCGTTGCGTGTGGCATCCATCGACAGCGTAGGGACGTCCAAACACTTGCAATCCAGTGGGATAGTCACTGGGGGCAAGGGGGCACTTATCCAGGAGATACATTGAGGTTTCATTGTGATTTTATAATCAATGTGTCCAGACATTATCCAGGGGATACATTTTGGGTTCTTTTACAAAGTATCCTCCACTTTGATCAAAATGTAAGCAGCGATCACATGCTGGTTACTTTTACAATGTATCCTCCAAAGTAGCCACTGGGTACTTTTTGAATGAAAACCCTGGGTTCTTTCACAATTTTGTGTGCAATGTATCCACCATGAGCCTGAGCCACTCATTGAGACTTCTTTCAAAAAGTATCCTGCAATGTGATCACAATGTCCCCAGTAGGTTCTTTTCAAAGTAATCATAATGAAACTTCAACATTGTTCAATTTCACCACAAACTCTCAAAGAACCCATTAAGTAGTGGCTGGATGCATTGTGGTCACATTGCAGGATACTTTTTGAAAGAGGTCTCAATGAGTGGCTCAGATTCATGGTGGATACATTGTACACAAAATTGTGAAAGAACCTAGGGTTTTCATTCAAAAAGTACCCAGTGGCTACTTTGGAGGATACATTGTAAAAGTAACCAGCATGTGATCGCTGCTTACATTTTGATCAAAGTGGAGGATACTTTGTAAAAGAACCCAAAATGTATCCCCTGGATAATGTCTGGACACATTGATTATAAAATCACAATGAAACCTCAATGTATCTCCTGGATAAGTGCCCCCTTGCCCCCAGTGTCATATAGCCGTCGGACCCGTTGATAACCCAGGCAAGAGTGCGGTAAAGGACGGCATTGGACATGGTCTGGAAATCTTTGGTATCGTTGACCAATCTAACGTCCAGGTTGAATTGACCATTGCATGACACATATATGCATTGGGCGTAGACTGTGAGCAGCATCAGAAGCTGTGGAACAGGGTGAATTGGCGGTGGGCGCAAACCTTGTTCCTCAGGGAGCATGGTGGTATTTCCCACATCCGAACAATCCGGCCACCAGTATGGCACCCAACTCATGTACGTGTGCTTATCTCCTGAGGCTGGAACGATGGTCTTGTTCATGACACCTGGGGCATTTCAAATGTCAGCACCAGAAAAAGTTGGTCAAGAGAGCCAAAAACATACTCCAAGGTCCCAAAGCTGCATACTCATTGGCCCACTGGACGATGGTCTTCTGGGCAATCACAGTGTTCGCAGGAAATTGCTTCCGACAATGTAATCTGGATTGACGAAATCATTCGCGTAGCTTATCAAGGAGTGGACAGTCGTGGGGAGAGTTCCTAGAACGAGTAACAGAACGCTTCGGGCCAGGTTTGCTTTAGAGAACATTGGTATTAGCATGTCAATCCAAGACGGAGAGAGTAATTAGTCTGTGTGTTTTGTGCGATGGGCAAGAGGGCTGGTATACAGGATAGCCCCGGGCAGTGAGACCATTTTTAAGGGCAGGCCGAGTGCTTGGGGTTAAAGCTTTAAAGTTGGAAGGGTCGCAGAAACAACAACCAACACTGTGTATTGATTTGGCAACATCAGCAAACCATCCATTCACTCAGGAGTACTACACCAGTTCATCGTCGTGTTTGAGGGTTTTGAGGAGCAAAGGACATCTGGACGAAAGAGTGGACCCTCTCCCTTTGTTTGTGGTTCACGGTATGGATGCCTCGTCGAACCTCCAGGAAACCTGACCTTGATTCCAAGTAGCCGAGACTCACATAGGTAGAGGGAATAGCTCAACAGTACTTACCAAATTTGTAACACAAACACAGAATGACTGGGACAGCCCGAATCTTTGTGCAACAGCTTCATAGATTCGCATATCTTCCCGGAGGGCCAGATTTACTCATGGATTCATATATTGTTTGTATGTCAACTTGTATATAACTGGACTAGGCTCGGGGGTGGTCCGGGTGGCCCGCGATCAGGCGATGTGATCGTGGGAATCCCACACCTCCCTTCTCTCATCAATATTGCATCTGGAGGATGATCGCCCGTGGGAAATCTTGTAAAGCATAGTCCTCCCCAAGCGGCCGGCAGGCCGCAAGTTTTCAGGACAATGTTCTCCAAGTTTAGCGCCCAACGACATACCCGAAGAGGAAAAAAGCCGAGGACCCGAAGGGCCGATTTAAAATTAAAATATCAAATAGGGGAAACGAGCATGTACGTTTAGGGACAATGAGGGAGAAGCTATTGACGCCTTTTCTTCCTTGGAGAGGTGGTCTGAACTTGAGGTGACCGGCGTTTCGCTGGCTTTTGGCTACCCTGAGCTTTCGCTTCAATCGCAATTAGGTCCTCTCCTTTGGGGAAGAGTCCAGGGTACCCAGTGCGATAGCCGGTCACCAAGTCGTTGGGGATACCCATCATCGCCTCTTCGTCCTCACCGGGCTGAATCTTGAGAATAAAATGGGGGTCGAGACCAGCACTGTCAAAAAGGTCCTTGTGTCTGAACGTGATATGGTCAACGGCGTTGTACTTCCAAACCGTCTCTGAGCAGTGAGGACAGTCGATTGGGACATTTGTGCACGGTGAGTTTTTCGTGGACTTCTGGGCCGCGCCGTACTTGAACGGGCAGCGAAGCCTGCAATTTGATTCAACCTGTCTTTTACCTCCGGTAGTGATGAGGTGAGTGTTGCACTGGTCGCCACCGCAGAATCCGCAAGGATTATGCCCAACCTCGCGTACACGTCAGCACCGGGTATAAGACATGGAGGAAGGGAGCCCACTTTTGTCACGAGGTCTTCCTCAACACCAAACGAACGCCACAAAATGTGCAGCCCGATGTGACCCCGCAGTTCTTTCAGCTTCTTCTCTTCATGACAAAGCGGACAACGTTGCTTTGTCTCCTTTCCGGGATCCATGTTAGGTGATGTGGATCCAATAATTTCGACGACGAATGCGGCCATTCCTATCAGAATCATGAGTACATCTATGACATCTTATTATCAGGAGGTTCCAAGCCTGTACCTGAGCCATCAGTGTATGGGAACACATCCGAACCGCAGACTTGTGGCAACGATTCGATCTTGCTGTCCATGTCTTGTGGATCCTCTGGCTGAAAGTCTGACCACGCGAGTTGAAGAACGTTTTCGAGGTTGTTGGTACGGAATGCCCAGGTCTGACTTTCCTGATCGGGAGGAGCAGAGCCCAGTGGGCCTGGAGGAGGGTGCTGATGGGGAATGGGGTGGACTTCAGGATTGATACGGTAGCAGAGAGACCCGGGAACAGATAGGGTAAAATCTTGAACTCCAGACTTCTTGCATCGAGACTTCTTTGGTTTTGAGACCTTCAGAAAATCACGATACAGCCATGACCAAATATCAGGGCTGACTTGGACAATTCGGAGTACTTCTCCCTGAACGAAATAGTCTTCCTTTGGATTGTGCAACGTCTCGATCCCGATCGTGTGTTGTGTGTGTCGGTCCTTGCGAATCCCGATCGCCTGGAGAATCGCCAGACAAATGAAGGATCCCGTACTGACTAATGTCGCTGCAAGGTCCCCAACCTGGAAATTGTCTCCACTGGGATCCAAGGGTGTTTCTGGGGGGTGTTTTCGAAGATCGTCAAGGGTGAGGCCACGAACTCGAAGTGTTCTTTCGACCACCTTCTTCGAGCGATTGGCCTTGAGATGCTGGGATATGAGGGAGGCCTTTAGATAGCGTTGTCCGTTGATCTCCAGCCAGTCCTTCACGCTACTCCCAAGACCGTCGATGGGCTCGTCAGCAGAATCCGGGAGAAGGTCCTCTAAATCTCCGCCAGCTGTGTCATCTTCGCCGTCACTGTTGGCCTCTGGGTCGTCGGTTACGTCAACAGGAAGCCGTGCATTGTTCGGATGAAACTTGGTGGCCGCTTGGGTGTCTGACTGGTCATCACCATCCATGATCGAAAGGTCAGCTTCGTTCGAAAAACCAACATATCTCCCAGTTGGCCGGAGGAGATCATGGTTAGCCAAACAAAATACTATGCCAAAATCGACCACAGGATCCCCTGGGTAGATCGAAGAAATCAATTCCACAGCCTGTTTCCTCCCTGCCTCCCAACACAACTGTAATGACACCTTGTCCACATTAACGTCTCCAATCCAGGACCTCGGGTTGAGATGATCGATCCCATCGGCACCCAAAACTTTTAATCGTCGTGAGCCAGCGTCGAGTGTTGGGTTCCGTGCGTAAATACAGTCGATCAACGAACTCGTCGCCAATTTCCCGGCAAGGTCCAGGATGTCGAAGTTCCGATGGTGACTCTGTGTCCTGGCAAGACAAAAGTCTGTTTCCAGCCGGTCGGTTCCGCAATGGATGATATAGAAGCTGGTGTGAGGATCAAGTAGCTTTTGCTTGGCAATGCAGAAGAATATGTCCTTGACGATTGCCTGGCTGTCGGCATATAGGGGAGATGTCATGAAGTCAGTTGAATGTTTCGAGTAGAAGGCAAAAGCGGTGTGGGCATATTTCGATAACGATATCAACTGGTCCGACAAACTCATCGTGACAACTGTGAATGGGTCCGCAAACGAGGAAAGGACCTCACTGACTGCAACGAGAGCTTGGTGTTCATTCATTTGTGATGGACTGTAGGGACTGGTATCGAGAGCTTTGAGCCGATTGAGGGACTGAATGAGGGTCACCGCCTTTGGTACGTTTTGTTTGTCAGCGGGATCAATGAGCGCTTCCACCTTGCTTGGGGTGGTATCCGGGAGCTGCACGAGATGGGACCGAAGGTGATTCTTGTTCACGATGGACTTGTTGACCAGTATCCCTTCTCGCGCACGCAGGAGCGTGGCAAACCCTAACAGGAGTTCAACAAATATAAAATACTGAGTTAAAAGTAGATGCACTTTTAATGACGTGTTTGGGATCACATGTCATCGTAATATTGTTCATCCCGGTAAAGAGGTTCAGGCCAGAGAGATTTCGGAGGGAGGAGTGGAGCGGGTCGGTGGCCGAAAGCTCGTGCGACATGCAGAGAATGAACCGGCACACCCGCATTGTGGGCTCGCCATCAGTGGCTATCGACCAGATGGGACCGCGGACTGCAGCCCCGTCGGGGTTATTGTTCCATCCACAAACGATATCTGCAACCCACTTGGCCATACTCTCTCCACTTTCGGCCTTACAACTTCCAGATAAGACGAATGGGATCGCAGAATAATTTGATGATCGGAAGGGAGCGACCGCGGCAACCGTTGCTTCAGAGGAGTAGTGTGCTCGTGGTTTTTCGGCGTGAACAGCTTCTTCAATCGCGAGAATAGACTGTGCGTTTTGAATACAGAGGTCCAACCCACCCGCATGCTCCCGACACAGTCCAATGACACTGTCGGAGGAGCGAAGGTATCTACACTTCTCTTCCAGCGCCACACCGTCAATTAGAAGTGAGTGTCCAGCGAGAGTGGAGAGGGGCCGTTCCTGCTGGCTGAAGAATGTAGAAATGTTTGTAGAGGCGTCCCCCAATGAAGGCGCTAGGATCGAAGGGATCAATTGCGGGACTTTGCGATGGCGGCCGATGGTTCGGTACGATGGCAAGGCAAGGGCCCGGTTGAGTGCGAACAGGAGTTTCGGGCCTCCAATTGCTTTGACAAGACAACCGAGGTCGAGAGCGAATTCATCAGTTCCAGGATGCGGGGTGTATTTCTTCTCAATTGCGAGCTGGAGTTTTGAAATAATTGTGGCTGGGGAAGAGCCATTTTTCAAAGCGACTTGCAAGACATGAGATACATTCTTGTAGTCCGCTATGGAAATGTGGAAGAAGAGGCGTTCGTAATCGTCAACCCGTTGCGTTAATCGGGAGACCTTGCGGAAGGCCCCATCCCGCTGTATTGCAACATCAGCATTAGTTTACAGCAGAGGGTCAGACATACCTTCTTACGCAATTGACGGCATTCATCTGTCTTATCGCTCAACTTACACGAAAGTTGCTCCCATGACAGGAATATGTGTGGTGTGGTTGGGGCGGGATCCTTCAGAGCCCCTCGCACCAGAGATTGAAACTTGGCGGAGGAAGGGATCTTTGCACACTCGGAACAGGCTTCTACAAACGGATCCCGGGATAGGGGACAAGAGATGGATCGGAGGTAGATGGCGTCGGGATCATATGGACCTGCCGTTGTCGCAAACCATGTCGGGTTCCCGGTGTCATGATACTGGAAAGGGTATGTTCGTGCTGGACGCTCGCATACCCATTTCAGCCGGACACCAAGACATGGGACTTTGGTCATGGCCAGGCTTGGTGAAGGGGACGTTTGGAGTGTACCGGGTATGGTGGATGAGACATATGGTGTTTGTTCGGGAAGGATCAGAGAGGGCGGCGAATGAGGGGACAGAGGCAATGTGGTAGGAGTTGTTGCAATGTTTGGACAGGGGAAAAAAGGAGACTCGGGCATAGTCGCGTAGGGATGTGTGAAAGTGAGAGGGGGCGAGAACGTGGGAGGTCCACGCGAAGCGCTCGCAACGGGGAGGGTGAGCGTTTGTTCTGCTTGGGCTCGCGCCCTGCGTTCGGCGGCCCGAAAACAGCGTTGACCGTCCTGATGAATGAGGAGGGTGTGCAGACTTCCGTTCCTACCCAATCCGACCCATTCACCGCACTTTGGGCATTGTTTTTCTAACTGCCCAATGGTTCCCGGGCGGATGCGGGTTGGTGTGTCGGCGTTGGCAACCTCTGAACTTTCGGCGAAGGTCATCAATAATGGGGCACGGGGTGAGGTTGGGACCCACATCCCACCGTTGCGCGAAGGGGAAACCTCCCAATGACTGCATTGTGGAGCTCAGATTTTCATATTCGTGTTTACCCTCAGAACCCATAAGATTGCATTTTGTACCATATAGCCTGAATGCTATCCGAAAAAAAACAGCGCAGACACGTGTTTCTGGTCCACTCTTGATGCCTACAGTGAGAAAATACAGAGAGTCCAGATTCCTGTTTGCACGTAGCCAACTTTTCCACCGATTGTCCAAAAGTCCAGCGCTAAGACCCGGATCACGGATCAGAGGACAACGACCGGTGACTCCTTCCGGGGCGCTTATATTTTGCCCGCCGCTTGGTTGTATCTGTGAGAAAGATGGGGAGTAGCCACTAGACGGGGACTAGTATTGTTGGTCAGCGCTTGAGACAGCGTCAGAGCGACGTCGACGATGGACAGTTAGTGTACTTAAGTGGTGCCTGGGGAAAGAGTCTTTCATCAGGAAAAATCCAGATTCGTAATCGCTCGTAGTTAGTGATTACTGCGCCTTGTCTTGATAGCGCCGCCAATTAGCAAAGGGTGTTCGGCATATTTACGGCTGATAAGACCATTCATCTTTCCTATCAGTACCGAGCATGATGACGATCTTCGAAACGGAGTTTGTGGCAGTTATTCGAAGAGGGTACCCTTTGTTCATTGTGCAACCCGCTGTCCACACCGCCGAGGGCTCAAAACCGATCATTCTTCGTCACTCTCATCATCTAGTAAGTAAGTCACCGAAGGTGGACAAGGGAGAAACTTATAACTGCCCCTCGCTACTGCCTGCCTCGTTTGAGATGTCAAGCGACGTAAACTCTGCGTCGCGAATCGCTCTGTCGTCTCCAAACAAAACACCGCCCTAAACTCCTTGATCTCGTACATCTCGCGTAGCACCTTAGCCAATTCTTTTGGTGGCCTATCCACATCGCTTTTTGGGAATGCGATGACGACCTCTGAGAACACTGGAGATATGATAGTGGAAAGGAGTTCCTTGATTGTGTCGATGCGTACTGGGCGATACGCATATGAAGTTGGGATTTTGAGAGATCGAATGGTGTTGCAGCCCGATAAGTCGAAGCGTTGGAAACGTGCTGGTAAGGTGGCGTCAGCTCAGGTATTGGTAAGACCCTCTCAACTCTCTTACACATGAATGTATTAGACGGACGCATATACACTGTCTCCAAAGTGTCTGCGCAAGCCTCCAAAAGGGGTGGTATCTCTTCCTCTTCCACATCCTGCAACTCCATAGAGGTGAACCGCATCCCTCCAAATGCAACGATCATATCCTTCAACAGCCACGCATCATCAAATGATCTGAGGGACAATTGGCCTCGTAACCCTCCTATAATGGGGACGAGCTGGGTATCGAGCGCCTCATGCGCCCAATCACCGCGACTGTAGCCCAATATCTTGAGGTTATCCAGCCTTGGGAATAGCCTGAAGAAGTCAAGTAGTTGTCGACGAGTAGCATCCGGATAGGACAAAGCCAACGATCGTAACGTGAGTGAGAGGTGCCCGAAGTGCTTTCCGGTCCACACGGAGGAATCAGAAAAATGAAGATCCGCAATGTCGAGACTCTGTACGTTCACTAGAGCACCAAAATGTCGCATACTCTTGGAATCAAAAAAAGCGGGAGTGACCCAATGACCCCCATAATGGGCTACCTTGAATTGCACTCGCTTGACGAGCGGCAATAACCCAAGTTTATGCAAGAACGGGAGCGGGTTGAAATGCACACATTCGGGGCGCGTGAAATACTCCCAGAACGTCAGGGTGTGGTGGAGGTGTGGAGTCGCGATGTGATACCAGGTGGAACAGGTGGCGGCGCAAGCTTTGAGAGTCGGAGTGTTGTATATGAGGTAGGCGACGATCATTTCCACGATCTCAGGAGGGAGCCGGCGCGGTTGGCGAGAGCCTGTGGTGAAATCTGAACCCTTGCGTGCGAGTGTGTCCTCACGTTTGGGTTTGGAACAGTACCAAATGGTGTTGGCGAATCGCTCGACCCCTAAAATAGGAGGTGAACAACGGAA
>Ga0307515_10023590_pt1 | contig 10773 bp, 3 predicted proteins | sample 17_EM_MG_FD_194513 | JGI IMG/M metagenome (GOLD analysis project Ga0307515, IMG submission 194513) | Populus trichocarpa ectomycorrhiza microbial communities from riparian zone in the Pacific Northwest, United States - 17_EM | ecosystem: Host-associated > Plants > Roots > Unclassified | place...
ATAAGGTGAACAGATAGCCTTCTGTGCTCTTCCTGCTGACTGGATTGTCTCCAAATGACGCGTCGCTTGCCCTTGCGAAGATGTGGTTCATCGTATTCTCCTTAGAGTTCTCATTCCTAATTGTCCGTTCAACAATTTTTCTTCACCTCCCAATTTTGAGATATTACCATGATTCTCTCAGGAGATGCCTTATGAGATCACAGCTCATGAATAGAGTGTAACTGCCTCTTCCATACGCCTCTTCCATCTTTCCAATCTTGCATAACCTTCTGGTGCATCTAGTGAATAGCCAAGTGGCGGCATGAACTCTCCTCGCGCCACGTTCTCCTCGATGCCGTTATCCTTGAATTTGACTATGAACTTTTTAGCCTTTAACCTTGTTTGTTTTAGGACTTCTAAAATAGGCCCAAAGGCCTCGTCCATTGCGGGGGGGTGGGTATTCCTCAAGAGGCAACCGAACAGATCCATCATAACCCTCGGAGGACGAATATCTAACTCTAACGTCACAGATTTCAAATATCCAAAGTCTTTCTTATCGAGTTCGTAAAGAGATACATAGTAATCCTGTCCCGGAAAAATTGGGTACCGGAATTTACGCATTCTGTCTGCCGTCGTCCCATGCATGAAATTGAGATTATAGTAGAGCTTCAGATGAAATATCTGAGGACGGATTCTTGAACGAGGTAGGAGAAACCGTGGGTGTCCCAAGTTAGGGGAGTACCGGGGATATTCATCATAGTCGCCGAACCTGTCGAGTAGAATGGTGTTGTAACCCCAAAACACGGCAAGCCCTTCGGCGCGGAGCTGTTTGCACACTAGAAGCGGCGAACGGGTTTTTTCTAGAATATGTACAAACCACGTAAAGTTCTTGAATCCAATCGGGCGATCGACGACCAAACAAAGTCGTAAGATTTCAAAACGAATTTCGGTGGAGAGGTCAAGGAGCAGTGTGTCCAAGAGTCAGCGAGCTTATAGAGTTATAACAGCCAGTCAGCTATAAAACTGCAGCTAGCTGGCAGCTCGCTGCCTTGGTAATAAGATTTAGTGGTAAGTTAAAGCTTTTAGTAGAAGTTAAGAATATTTAAATCTTTAACTAAGATTATACGCCAAGCAATAAGAAACCTATAGAAATCTTTTACTTAGCTATAGTAAGTAAATAAAGCGTTTTCCCTAATATCTCCATACGCGCCATAAACCTGTTTTCCTATGCCAAAATTTGCTACCTTACTACTTATGTAAAATATAACGTATATTACATTTCACGCGTTAGCTAGGCAGTAGAGCTTCTTCCTCTATTTCTTCCTCTACTTCTTCCTCTACTTCCTTATTAAATCTATAATCTACGCGTTATTTAACTCCTTTAACACTACGTAGGGTTTATAGATTAACTACTTCCTCCCCTCTTCTAATTAACAATAATACCGAATTAAGTAATTAAGATAATTTTATATCGCGAGAGCCTCCTCTAGCTAATTAGAACTACGGCTATATCTTTCCTATTAATTAGGATAATCTCTACCTAATAATATATGGTAAGCTTACTGGTAAATACGGATACTAAGTTACTAATAAGCGGTTACTATTAAGTAAAGCTCCTATATTACTAATATAGAAGTATAAGGTAGACCTTTTTTAAAACGGTCCTTTAGGTAAAAAGAGGCTCTAGTTATATAAGCTCTACTATCTAGCTTAAAGACTAGGTGCTTTACTTATAATTAATAGTAATAATTATATTAGTAGCCATTTAAAATTAAAGTATAACCTTATTATTAACCCTAAAAGTTATAGTAGTAGAATATAACAACTAGCCGTAAAAGCTTTTACTTTTGCTAGTAGTTATAAACGCCAGCCGTTCTAGGCAGCTAGCTATATTTAAGCCTACATTAATTAGATAATTCTATAAAATATTACCTTTTATTAAGCTATAAGTCCTTCTATACGCGCTCTACTAATATTTAACTATTTTTAGATCTAAGACTGTCTTATAAAGGCGTTTATAGCACTAAGCAACTAGATTAAAACCGCATTTAAATAGTAACGCGTTAATATTAAAGACCTCCTTTTTACCGTACCTAGTAAAATTAATCTTACCTATAATATCTAGACATTTATAAATGGAATGTTACTACTTAGTATAGTAGCTCATTTTATTAATAAAGGTAGAAAGCTTTAATTAGTACTTTTAGGCCTTCTATAACTATAAGAATTATACTTTACTAAAAATATAGTAACGGCCCTAGTATTAGTGATTTAAAAGTATTAATTTAATTATAAGCTTGGCTCCTTAATAACCGATAACGCTAGTAATAATAATAAGCTCTATAACTACCTCTTATAAAGCCTCTTAGTAGCTAAAAAAGGAGCGGCTTTAGTGCGTTAGCTATATTATTAACCTTATTATTAAGGCTTTAATATACGGTAAAGGCGTAAGCAAGCTTAAATGCTTAATAATTAGCGTAAGCAACTATATTAAATTTAATCTTATACGGTAGAAAGGCTTTATAGGTGTCACGGCACTAACCTGACGCGTTGGAACGACATTGTTCCTAATCCTCTTAACTAGTAGCTTAAAGTTAGTTAAATCCTTTATCTAACGCTTACTAAGATTATTCTTAATTTATTCTCTATACTGGTAATAAGCTCTATATATAAATAAGCCTTTAGTTAAGCTAAAAAGATTATTACTAATAAGCGTAATAGACTATTAGCTAACACGATTAAAGCAGATTAATATTAGAAGTGGTGGTTAATTAAAGGCCTTTTATTAAGCAGTTTAATCGACTATATTAACTCTAATAGAGCTTTAACTACACCCTAGTTAACGAGCTTAAATATTAATCTTATTAGCTATAAGCCAACTATAGAGGCAGAAAAGCTAGCTTAGTAAGGTAGATTTAACAGAGCTTTATATTTAATTAAATCTAATATAAAAATAGAGCCTCCGGAGCCCTTACCACCGACTATTCTACCTACCTTTTAAGCCCAGACTTGCTATTAAGTAAGCAAGCCAAGCCAGAAAGCCTTAGCTTGCTAGCTTGAAAATTTTCGCATCTAAAGCTGGCTTGCTTGGCTTGATAGGTCGAAACAGTCGGCTTGCTTAGCTTGCTTAAAGGCTTGTTTAATTTTATAGATATTTTAGAGTTATACAAAATTAAGCCTCCGAGCCACCGATTTGGCCAACAAGCTCCTCTACAGCCCCGATTTATAGTCATTGTTATTGGCTACAGAGGTAGCTTTACTGCAGAGGTGCGACGGGTGCTATTCGACCTCAGTTTTAACCTGTATCATCACTCCCTAGGGACCCCTGTAGGGGGTCAATTCTCTTATATATATTAGGGGCCTTAGAGCCACCTTAAATAAAACAGATCACTTATACAATTCTGTGTCTCTACCTACTAGCTAGCTTATATTATTCGTGATACCTAACTAGCTAAAAGTTATAAGCCCGGTAACCTTCTAAGCACTAGGGAGATCTTAGTAGCCAGATGAATACCACTAAGCCTCTTTAAGTATAGTTCGTCACGAAATATCGCGTACTTTACGCATAAGCGCGTCTCTTTACGCAACCTTAAGAAAACAACAAAAGCCACTATAGCACCTACAACAACGGACTCTACTAATCCTCTTTTGCTAACCCAAAAGGACTAGCCTTTATAGTTTTAATTTATCCGCTAAGAAGTAAGTTTTGCGAAGATCTGGGACTATATTAACCTAGATAAAACGGAAAACAAAATTAAGGAAAATACTAAGCTAAACATACCCTTAATAGTAGCAGCTCCTATAGCACCCGCAATAGCTCCTACAGCTCCTATAGCACTAGTAGCAGCCCCTATAGCCCCTACAGCTCTAGTAATAACTCCAGCGTCTACTGGAACAGCTATACCTGGGTTATTAAGTTAATAAGGATAACAAACTTAGCAGTCTCTAGAGATATAGAGAATACTCTTTAAGCTCTATAAGCTCTAATAACAAGACTATATAAAGTGGGAAGAGAAGCTCTATACCTTTACAGCACTATTATATACCACTATAGGCACTAACTTCTCGGGATATCTTAAAAACCTTACCACGCTATATTTAATTTTAAGGCAGCTAAAAAAGGTAGTAAAGCCATCTTAAGCTACATTACAGTAAATAGTATTAGATAATCTTAAGAAACGGAAATAAGGGCCTAAACGTTAGACTCTAAAATCTTAGCTTTAGCTTTATATTACTATTATATAGAACGGCAAAGAGCTAGAGGAAGGGTTAATAGAGGTAATAAAAGGCAGCATTATATAAGCCTTTATCTAGGACTATAAGGAGATCTATCTAGCTCTATATTATGCCTTTATTTAAAAGGTAGTAAAGAGGTTAGAGAAGCTTAAAATAGCGACAATAATTAAGGAATTTAACCTCCTCTATAAGCATCCAAATACGGGATATAACGCCTATACTATACTTTTAGGGCAGCCATCTACAGATCCTATAACGTCTACTACCCTAGTACCTTCTTAATCACCTAAGGCAAAGTGCTTTACTTATAGTTTACCCTATAAGTTAAAGGATTACAAGTAACTATTTTAGTCTCTTTAAGGTCTAAACTTTATACTAAATAATAAGTGTCTAAGGAGGTATTAGGAATAGCTTAAGGTCCTAATAAATAAGCAGTATTATAATAAAAGGGTTAAGTAGATTAAGAGGGAAGGCCCTAGGTTAAGGAAGTTTATATTAGCTTTATCTACTACTAAAAAGATTAAGGATCTAGACAGGCCCTAAGCTATAGCGGCTGCTGTAACAATATCCTTTTTATTATTAACATTATTATAGGATTATCTAGATCTGTTTTTAATTAATGCCTAGGGGTATAACACTATAGTAAACACCCACTTTTGCAACGATATTAGATACTTCCATAACTTTAAGCTAAGTATATCTATAGCAACAGCTAGAGATTTTAGGGCAGAAATCTATAAATACGGTAATATTAACTTAGTAATTAAGGTAGGGAAACAACGCCTAACTTAATATCTAATATTAAGGAACGTAGTGTACGCTTCCTATTTTTATACTAATATAATATCCGTAGCAAAGCTCTATAGGGTTAAAGTAATTATTAACTAATTTACAAACTATCTGCGCTATAAAGATAACGGAAGCCTATTTAGTAACCTTATAGAATACGGAGGTCTCTACCTTATTAATGCTATCGCCTACTTACTACCTACTTCTACTACCTACGCTATATCCACTAGATTCTTTAAGACCTTAGCATATAATAAAGTATGGCATTAACGCTTATTATACTATAATATGGAGTTAGTAGATTATCTGCTAACTGCGGCAAATAGGGTTAAAGTAGTTAAGATAAACAGAGGAAGAACTCCGTATAGTGTACCACTTTATAAACTATATATTCTAGGAAAGATAATATAGTAGATATTTTATAAAATATTAGTAAAGGGGACCTACCCTTTTAAATATATGTACTTTAATGTTATTATAGAAGAAGATAGGTTTAATGGAGATACGTATATAGCTTATTTTTGGTATAACTATATAAAGTACTATTATGCTTTTCCTATTAAGAACTACGAGCAAGAGATACTACTCCCACTCTTTAAATTAATAATAGTATTTGCGAAGAAATTTAATGCTTAAGGTATCCGTATTTAGCATATAGATAAGGAGTAAGGTATAGGCACTAGGGTAAAAAACCTTATTTAACTTAACAGAGGTATTATTAAGCAATTAACGTTATATACCCTAGCTTAAAATAAACCTATAGAGAGGTTAGGGAAAGCTATTTCTAAATAAGTAAGGACTACTATTATTAAAGTAAAGTTACCCGTGGATTTATAGCCCGAGTTTATGCTTCTAGCAGTATTCCCACTTAATTAAACTCCTATTAAGTCTATTAACTAAAAGACCCTATTTAAGATACTTTATAAATAGAAGCCATAGCTAGCAGGACTTTGTATAGCTAGATCTTTAACCTACATGCTTATTAAATATAGCATTTCTAAAAAAGCAAAGTTTAAGCTATAAGCCTAGGTAAGTTATCTCATTAGTATAAAAGCGTTAAATATCTATAGAATATAGATACTAATAACCAACCGTATTATCCGATCTCGTAATATACAAATTAATAAGTTAAAGAGATATTAATCCTCTAAGTTACTAGAACATCTTATTATTTTATAGGCTTAAAAGAATTATTTTTAATAAGTTTAGGGCCTACTAGATAATCTTTAAGATAGCAGTAAGGACTAGATAGAGAACTTTAACAAAGAACTAGATATAAAACTGCCGTATTTAGCAAATATTAACGTTACTCCTACGTTAAAAAGCATTTAGATCTTAATAGAAGAACTCTATTAGCTACCTACCCTAAAGCTAACTCCAGAACCGTCTAAACTATTAGCATCTTTAGCGCCTTAGTAATTACTATCTACCGTAGTATCTACGCCATAGATATTATCTACTACTTAGTCATCTTCTAAAGTTACCAAACTACCATTTATAGATCCTACACCTCGTTCTAAACCTCAGACGACAATAGGCTTATTATTAGGGGGTAAGAGACGTTTTGGCCGTGAAAAGCAGCCTATAGTAAAGAAAAAAGATATATTAAATTAGGATCTACGACAACAAGCCTTTACGGTTTAAATTAATGACGGTAATAATATTATTAATCCAGATACAACACTATTGGCTTACGCTTTCTATACTACTGCTACAAAAACGTACGGATATTAAGACGATTTTCCACCACCACTAAAATTATGGAAAGAGATACTTAATTATAAGTACGCTATAGAATTTAAAGCAGCTGCTTATATAGAGATAAGGGCCTTAACTAAAAAACAGACTTAGGATAAGGTACAACTAATTAGGAAGGTTTATTAACTTCTTACTATATAGGTTTTTACGTACAAGGAAGATTTGGACGGCTTTATTATAAGATTTAAGGCTTATCTAGTTGTCCGCGGAGACCTTTAGGCAGTCTTATAAAAGGAGGTCAAAGCTATAACGGCAGCCTATTAAACCTTCCGTCTACTTTACGCTCTTATCACTAGCTTTAACCTAGATGTTATATAGATTAAAGCCGTCAACGCCTTCGTTAATGCCTTAGTTAACGATAAAGTCTACCTTATTCCCCCTAAGGGTATAGACCTACCGCCTAGATTCTCTCTCCGTCTAAGAAAGGCAATATACGGACTACGGAAATCTCTAAAATTATAGTTTTTAGAAATGTCTGCTACTCTATAAAGTATGGGTTTAAAAGCTATACCAGACAAGCCGTATCTCTATATACACCCTACTAAACCTATCTTTATATTCTTCTACGTTAATAATATCCTAATTATAGGACACCTAAGCTATTAATAGCAGATAGAGGACATCCTAAAGCAGCTATAAGATTGATTTAAGATCCGCCAAATACCTTAGTTTACGTTATTTCTAAATACTTATATTGTATAAGATTGATAAAAGGGAAAGCTCTGGCTCTGTCTAAATTAATATCTTAAGAAGCTAGTCTTAATATACTATCTAAAATATCTAAAGCTATTAGCTATACTACTATTAGGCTAAGAATTAACGCCGTATAAGGAAGAAGCTACGCTAAATTAGATAAAAGGATATTAACGTTATATAGGTTCTATAATATATTTAGCATCTACTATACAACTAGACGTTGCTTTCTTAGTTAGTAGGCTAGCTAAGTTCTTATAAAATCCGTCGCTAGCTTATCTTACAGAGATTAATAGATTACTTACCTATCTCTACAATACCAGATACCTCGCTCTTAAGTTCTCTACTATTACGCTGTATAAGATAAACCAGGTTCTAAAAGCTGCTTCTAATGCTAGCTTTGCTAACAATATTCTAACACGTTGGAGCTTATAGGGCTTCTTAATAAGCTTGTTTAATAGGCCTATAGCATAGCAGGCAACTAGATAAAAGGTAGTTACTAAGTTTACTACGAAGGCAGAACTCCTAGCTCTCTTATACGTTAATAGGGAGGTCAAGCATATAGTTCGGATCTTTAAAGCTATTAGATTCAATCTAGAACAGGACGTCATTATTAATTATAACAATTAGCAGTTAGTACAGATCGTGATAAAAGAGACCCCTACGGTATCTATAAAACTCTAATATGTAGATATCCATTAGTTCTAGCTTCGCTAAGAGGTCTAAAACGGAAGCTTTGTTGTATAATGGGTTCTAATAAGCAAGATGGCTACAGATAGACTAACTAAAGCTCTCTTAAAGCAAAATTATTAAAAGTTCGTTGAAGTAGTAGGGCTCCGCGATATCAGATATCTAGTTAATTAACGCTCGGATAACAGCAAAGCTCACCACCAGCTCGTCTATCCCGACTGCCTAATCTGGTAATCCAGCTCTGCCGCTCTGCGTCAGATCTAAGGGGGTATGTTGGCCACAGTAGCTTTACTGCAGAGGTGCGACGGGTGCTGTTCAACCTTAGTTTTAACCTGTATCATCACTCCCTAGGGACCCCTGTAGGGGGTCAATTCTCTTATGTATATTAGGGGCCTTAGAGCCACCTTAAATAAAACAGATCACTCGTACAATTCTGTGTCTCTAACTACCAGCTAGCTTATGTCATTCGTGATACCTAGCTGGCTGAAAATTGTAATATAAGATAGCATAGAGATAACTTAATAGGAAGTTCACGTGGCTGAGGGCGTCCATCGCAAGGCTTGGCATGGTGGTGAGGAAGGTTTCGGTAGGAAGGCTTTGGTAGGGAGATCCTGCTGTTAATCCCAACGGTTAGCTACTAGTTATACTAATCCCGGTAAACTTATTACCTTATCTACTAGGTCCTTAGAGCTCATTCTTAAATAGCTGCAATTGTACTGCAAAGCAGCAATAATATTAGGGTGAAGCCTCGAGAGACGTGGTTCTAGTAGATCACCAGCTTCACCGAACGCCCGTTCGCAGTCGTCGCTTGTAGCCAGTGTATGGTCAATATATCAAGAGCCATCCATGCGAGCTTCGGCTGAGTCGCCAATGGGTAATCGCCTGGTAGTGGCGGCAGAGTCTTCCAAGCTTCGTATTCGTCCGACGCGTCGATAGAGCTTTGAGCCACGCCGGCTGGTGTTACCTAAATAGTCCTGTTTGCTCCATTTGCATACTCATAAATATCCAAAATCGTTCATCTACAACACCAAAAATCTATCACGAACTTCAGATCTCTGCCAAAATTATATATTGTCGATCGGTAGTCCGTGCACCGATGAGTAAGTAAAGAATGAGAACTCTGTCTATTGAATGTGGCTCTATAGCCTCTATGTATACATAAGAAAAAGGGACAGTAGACTACGTCGGTGACCGAGTCGTCGACCGAGTCGTTGACCGGGTCGCTGACCGAGACAGTAGTAAGACGGTGGTAAGGAAACCCGTTTCAAAACCCGACCTGGATCGACATATATATATATTTCCTATCAAGCGGGCAAGCAAGCAAGCAGGCGGGCCCTCTTTTGGCTTGCTGGCTTGCCCAAATCAGGCCCTTCGGCTTGCTGGCTTGCTTGATTACCAATCAAGCAAGCCAAGCAAGCTGTCAAGCCAGCTTGCTTAATAGCAAGTCTGTTTAAGCCCCTACGGGTGCAGGACGAATTTGGCTATATTTAAATACTATATTAGGTGAATTAGGGCTAGATTTTAATCGGGCAATGTTCATATTTGTACATAAAGAGGTGCTGCCAAAAATCTAAAATGAAACACCATAAAATCTATATAAATTTCCTAATTGGGACAGCTAGCTGGCAGCTTGACAGTCAGCGTACGTTATCCAACAGTCAGCGGACAGCGAGCGATCCAATTGACGCAGTCAGTCAGCTATTTTTCTCAAACTCGCAGCTAAGCTGACTGTTGGACACACTGTCAAGGAGCCCTGGTCCGCCAGTGGCCGTTCCGGCTACGACTAGAGAGCCACGGAGATAATGCGTAAATTTGTAACCTATTGTTGACCGGACAATTCAGAATGAGAACTTTGTTCTCTTAAAATGAGGCTTTGGAGCTTCTACACACAAGAGATGGGTGAGTCAAAGGCACTCCTGATCTAAGTTGAACTGGCTTTGGAATAGTAGTGATTGACGCCAGGCCGACAGTAGCCGACAGTAACCGCCACCTAGTCGACACTATTTTATCTGATCGGAATTCGCACACTTGAAGGGTTTGACTTTTAGTCTGTTTATTAAACAGTTCGCTACGGGGAAGCTCACCAGAGCTTTAGAAGAGGTATTTGTGAAGAGGTGGAGAGCTCACCGAAAAGACTCAATTGTAGTGATGAGGCAAAGGCAGCAATGCGGTAAGGGTTAAGGTTGATTGGAGTGCCGAGACGCTAGCTACAATTAAATCCATGAGAACCTCAAATTTAAGAGTAAAATATTTATAAAACATCGGAAGATCTCGGGTATAGCCTACTACTCAGTTCCTGAGATAGGCCAGCTAGAAAAGGTACCATTTAATCTACCTAGGCGTTCATGGTCAAATCATCCCACGCAGTTAGAGTCTTATAGAGCCTTCCGTCCCGACCCCTCAGTCGAATTAGAGTACCAATTTTCCCTTAGCCCGAGATTGAAAAAGCTTACCTATTCCCGACCGCAGAGTCAAAAACAAGTACTTATATTCCTTCAATAACTGTCAACATATCTCCCAGAGATGCATATAACTATTAGATTAGTTACATAAGTTATGATTATTATATAATCTAACTAATCATAATCATAATCAACCCTTGTGATTATGATAATCAATATAATCACC
>Ga0307515_10023591_pt1 | contig 10773 bp, 11 predicted proteins | sample 17_EM_MG_FD_194513 | JGI IMG/M metagenome (GOLD analysis project Ga0307515, IMG submission 194513) | Populus trichocarpa ectomycorrhiza microbial communities from riparian zone in the Pacific Northwest, United States - 17_EM | ecosystem: Host-associated > Plants > Roots > Unclassified | place...
GAGCGCGAGCAGGACGGTCTCGGCCTGGTCGTCGCGGGTGTGGCCGAGGAGGACGGCTTTGGCGTCGTGGCGTTCGCGGGCGTCGTCGAGGGCGGCGTAGCGCACCGAGCGGGCGGCGTTCTCGGGTCCGCCGTCGCGCGGGTCGACCTCGACGGTGATGATCTCGACGGGGTCGAAGCCCTGGTGGCGGGCCCATTCGGCGAAGGCGGCGGCGCGTCCGCCGGAGCCTTCCTGTAGGCCGTGGTCGACGGTGGCGAAGCCGACGCGCAGGCCGACGCGGGGTCCGACGAACGCGGTCGCGGCGGCGAGTGCCATCGAGTCGGGCCCGCCGGAGCAGGCGACGACGACGAGTGTTCCGGGGTCGAGGTCGGCGAGGCCGCGGCGGACCGCGAGGCGGGTCTGGGCGACCGCGCGCGGGAGCTGGGCCATCAGGTGCAGACCCGGGCGACCCAGGAGTGGGGGTCGGAGAGCTCGTCGAGGGTCGGGAGGGTGTCGGGCGAGGTCCACACGCGGTTGAACGCGGGCATGCCGACGGCCTGGACGGCGGCTTCGACGAAGGCGCGGCCTTCGGCGTACTGGCGGAGCTTGACGTCGACGCCGAGGATCTTGCGGACGACCCGCTCCAGGGGGTTTCCCCCGCCGCGGCGCCTGTTGAAGCGCTTGCGGATCTCGGCGACGCTGCCGATGACCTCGGGCCCGACGCCGTCCATGACGTATTCGGCGTGGCCTTCGAGGAGGGTCATGAGGGCGGTGATGCGGCCGATGACCTCGCGCTGGGCGTCGGTGGTGACGGCGTCGATGACGCTGGTGCGGCCCTCGGGGTCGCGGGCGGCGTCGGCGATCGTGGACATGGCGCGGCGGGCGCGTTCGGCCCACGCCTCGTCCTGGGCGTCGCCGGCGGCGGCGAAGGCGTTGATCTCGCCCATGAAGTGCTCGCGCAGCCAGGGGACGGCGGTGAACTGGGTGCGGTGGGTGACCTCGTGGAGGCAGACCCAGAGGCGGAAGTCGTGGGGGTCGGCGCCGAGGCGGCGTTCGGTGTCGAGGATGTTGGGGGCGATGAGCAGGAGCTGCCCCGCCTCTTCACCGAAGATCTCGTACTGGCCGAGGACCTTCCCCGACAGGTAGGCGAGGACGGTTCCGGCCTGGACGGCGGTGACGCGGGTGCCGATGACGCGGCCGAGCGGGCCCGGGTCGCCGCCGTTGCCGGTGAGCTTGTCGGACAGCGGTCCGAGGACGCGGCGGAGGCCGTCGATGTTGGCCTGCGCCCAGTCGGGGCGGTCGACGACGCGCACGGGGCTCGGGCGGGCTTCGAGTCCGGTGAAGGCGGCGACGTGACCGGCGGCCTCGTCGGCGAGGCGGCGGAGGTCGGCGACGACCGAGGCCGCCTCCTCGAAGGTCACGGAGGGACCGGTCTTGCCGAGGGCGCGGGCGGTTCGGGCGGCCAGCTCCCAGTCCACGAACTGCGTCATGTCCTCCACCGTACGCATCGCGCCGGGGTTGTGCTCGGTCAGACGAGGGCGACGACACCCAGATCGGACGAAACCTCCGGCGGGCACAGGGCCATCAGCGCGCGCACCCCGAGCCACTCGGCGCCGTGGCGGCGGAGGAGGCCGCGGACGGCGCGGGCCTGCGCGCCGGTGTCGACGAGGTCGTCGACGAGGAGGACGCGCTCGCCGGGGGCGATGACGCCGTCGGCGACGGCGAGGGTGATGGTGCCGTCGGGTTCGGGGCGTTTCTGGACGCCGACGAAGCCGAGGCCGAGTTCGACGGCGACGAGGGGGCCGAGGAGGTAGCCCGAGGACTGGGCGCCGGCGATGACCGTCGCGCTGACGGGTTCGAGGGCGGCGAGCGCCGGCCCGAGGAGCGCGAGGAGCTCGGGGTCGCGCCACCAGTGGAGGGTGGCGAGGCGGTCGCCGTAGGCGGTGGTGGTGCGCGCCTTGAGGAGTGCGCGGGCGCGGTCGAGGTCGGTCACTTGCACCCGCACGTGGCGAGGGCGGCGGCGAGCCGGTCGAGTCCGTGTGCGGCTTCGAAGGCGTTGCCGCGGTCGTTGAGGAGGAGCGCGAAGGTGAGTTCGCGGCCGTCGGCGGACAGGACCGATCCGGCGAGCGCGGTGACCTTGGCGAGGGTGCCGGTCTTGGCGCGGACGACGCCCGCGCCGGCGGCGGTCTGGTCGTGGCCGTAGCGGCTGTCGAGGGTGCCGGAGTACCCGGCGACGGGCAGCGCGGCGAACAGCGGGCGCAGCTCGGGATGGTCGGGTCCGGCGGCCTTGGCGAAGAGGCTGGACAGGACCCCGGCGGAGATGCGGTTCTTGTAGGAGAGGCCGCTGCCGTCGACCATGGCGATCTGGTCGCCGGGAAGGCCGAGGTCGTTGAAGACGGCGGCGACGGCGACCGTGCCGTCCTCGAAGGAGCCGGGTAGGCCGCGGGCGAGGGCGACCTGCCGGATGAGCATGTCGGAGACCACGTTGTCGCTGGCCAGGACGGTTTCCTCGACGAGGCGGCGCATGGGCGGGGACTGCACGACGCCCAGCTCGGCGGCGGAGGGGTCGGCGACGCCGGTCTCGATGTAGGTGGGCGCGCCGAGCAGCTCGGCGAACTTCTCCGCGGCGGCGTGGCCGGGGTCCTTGTACCGGGGGGTCGCGGTGTCGTGGCGCCGGCCGCCGGTGCCGCCGCCGGAGGGGTCGATGCGGCCGCCGTCGGTCATGAGGGCGGTGGTGTCGGTGCCCCAGCCGGCCTTGGTGTCGGCGGGGTCGACGCCGGGGGCGGAGCCGGGGCCGCTGAAGGCGCTGCCGTCGAGGACGACGGAGGTGACGGGCTGGTCGCCGAGGGCCTCCTTGACCTGCTCGGCGAGGTCGCCGAGGCTGGCCGCGCCGGGGTAGTAGCCCTTGCCGTCGATGGACAGGGTCGGGTCGCCGGCGCCGATGATGACGACCTGGCCGGGCGCCGAGCCCGCGACGACGCGCGTCGGGATGCGGTAGTCGGGCCCGCGGGTGGCGAGGACGGCCGCGGCGACGGCGACCTTGTTGGTCGACCCGGGGATGAGGATGCGGGTGTTGTCCTTGCCGTAGAGGAGCTCGCCGGTGGCGGCGTCGTGGACGGCGATCCCGAGCGTGCCGCGCAGCCCGGTATAGGACAGGAGCGGTTCGAGGGCGGCGGCGACGGCTTCGGCCGTGGGCGCCTCGGCGCCGGCGGGGCCGGGGAGGACGGGCGCGCCGAGCGTCGGCGCGGTGTCGAAGACCAGTGTCGCGGTCTCTTCACTCTCGGTGCATCCACTGAGGACGAGCGTCAACACTACGCCCAGGATCAGCAGGAGACGACGGTTGTGTGGGATTGCGCTCGTCACCCGGGGGTCTCCTCGACGATGTGAAACAGGCTGAGCAAGACTTAGCAAGGCTACTGCCTGTATTGACCTGCCCGACGACGTGTGCAAGGAGACGCCGTGGACTTCGACGTCACCATCGAGATCCCCAAGGGAAGCCGGAACAAGTACGAGATCGACCATGAAACGGGTCGAATCCGACTGGACCGGACTCTGTTTACGGCCACGCAGTACCCGGCCGACTACGGGTTCATCGAAGACAGCCTCGGCCTCGACGGGGATCCCCTCGACGCCCTGGTGCTGGTACCCGAGCCGACCGTGCCGGGCTGCCTGATCCGCGCCCGCGCGATCGGGATGTTCCGCATGTCGGACGAGAAGGGACAGGACGACAAGGTCCTGTGCGTCCCGGCCGCCGACCCGCGCGCCGAGCACCTCCGCGACATTCATCACGTCCCGGAGTTCGACCGGCTTGAGATCGAGCACTTCTTCCGCGTCTACAAGGACCTGGAGCCGGGCAAAAGCGTCGAAGGCGCCACCTGGGTCGGGCGTACCGAGGCCGAGGCGGAGATCAAGCGCTCCTGGGAGCGCCTGAAAGAGCACAGCGCCGCCCACGAGGCCGCCCACGACGAGCCCGCTGTTTGACGAGCTGACTACACTTCGGCGCTATGAGTGGAGCTAACCCCCCAGGCTGGCACCCCGACCCCAGTGGCAGCGGGCAGCTGCGCTGGTGGGACGGCAACACCTGGACCGAGAACACCCGTCCGCCCGAGCAGCGTCAGGCATCCTCGCTGGAGAAGATCGCCGAGCTGGACGTCTCCGGCGGGCACGACCCGTCGAGGATCCAGCGCCAGGTGCAGAAGCAGGCCGGTGTCGGCCCGATCGCGGCCGGCGGCGGCACGATCTTCAGCGAGCCGGTTCTGGTGGTCAACCAGAAGACCAAGCTGATCGAGATCAGCGCCGAGTACTCGGTCTTCAACCAGCAGGGCCAGCAGATCGCCAAGGTCGCGCAGATCGGGCAGAGCGCGCTCAAGAAGATCGTGCGCTTCCTCGGCAACTACGACCAGTTCTTCACCCACAAGCTCCAGGTCAGCGACAACCACGGCCAGCCGATCCTGTACCTGACGCGCCCGGCGAAGATCTTCAAGTCGCGCGTGATCGTGCAGAGCGCGAACGGCCAGGAGATCGGCGAGATCAAGCAGAACAACGTGTTCGGCAAGATCAGCTTCGCCTTCAACGTCAACGGCCAGGAGATCGGCAAGATCCAGGCGGAGAACTGGCGCGCCTGGAACTTCGCCATCCTCGACCACACCGGCGCCGAGGTCGCGCGCATCACGAAGACCTTCGAGGGCATCCTCAAGACGGCCTTCACGACCGCCGACAACTACGTCGTGCAGATCCACCGTCCGCTCCAGGAGCCGCTCCTGTCGATGGTGGTGGCCTCGGCCCTGACCGTCGACACCGCGCTCAAGCAGGACGCGCGCTGACACGTTCGACCGCGACATCACGAGAGCCCCGGCCCAATGGGCCGGGGCTTTCCACGTCCAGCGAGTTAGGTCACCCTAAAAACAGCTGGCCCCGCACGCGATCAAGGCGCAGACTCAGCGGCGTGCCGCTACTGGCCCTCGACGTGCGCCCCCTGCGCAACCGCGACTTCCGGATCTACTACACCGGGTCGGCCGTCTCCTCCTTCGGCTCGGTCATCTCCTTCGTCGTCATCCCGTTCCAGGTGGCGGTCATCACCGAGTCGCCGTTCCTGGTCGGACTGCTCGGGGTCTGCGAACTGCTGCCGCTGCTCGTCACGTCGTTCGTCGGCGGCGCCCTCGCCGACTACGTCGACCGGCGCAAACTCGTCCTGTGGTGCGAGGTCGCGCTGACGGCGCTGACCGCGCTCCTGCTCCTCAACTCACTCGGCGGCACACCGCGACTGTGGGCCCTGTACGTGATCGCCGCCCTGACCTCCGGCCTGTCCGGCCTGGCGCGGCCCTCGCGCGAAGCGCTGATCCCGCGCCTGGTCACGCCCGAAGAGATCCCCGCGGTCTCCGGCCTCCAGTCGACCTACCACAACATCTCGTCCATCGGCGGACCCGCGCTCGCCGGCGTCCTGCTCGCGAACTTCCCGCTCGCGTGGGTCTACGCGATCGACCTGGCGACCTTCACCGTGTCGCTGCTCTGCCTCTCCCTCATCCGCGCCGTGCCACCGCCTCCGGGCGCCGACCGGCCCAGCGTCCGCTCGGTCGTCGACGGCATCCGCTACGCGCGCAAACGGCCCGAGTTGCTCGGCACGTACCTGGTCGACATGAACGCCATGTTCTTCGGCATGCCGATGGCGCTGTATCCCTTCCTGGCCTTGAAGTTCGGCGGCCCGCAGATCCTCGGGCTGCTGCACGCCGCGCCCGCCGCCGGAGCGCTGCTGGCGTCGATGACCTCGGGCTGGTCGGCGCGCGTCCACCGGCACGGGCTCATGGTGCTGCTGGCGGCAGGTGTCTGGGGCCTCGGCGTCCTCGGGTTCGGGCTCTCGCCCAGCCTGTGGATGGCGCTGCTCTTCCTGGCACTGGCGGGATTCGGCGACATGATCAGCGGACTGTTCCGCGGGATCATCTGGAACCAGACGATTCCGGACCACTTCCGCGGCCGGCTGGCCGGCATCGAGCAGCTGTCGTACCTCTCCGGCCCGACGCTGGGCAACCTGGAGTCCGGCATCGCGGCGAAGGCCTTCGGCATCAGCGGATCCGTCGTCTTCGGCGGCGTCATGTCATTGGTCGGCACGGCCGCCCTCGCGGTATGGCTGCGGCCTTTCCTCACATACGACGGCCGCGACGGAATCGAACGCAAACAGGCCGAGGAAACCGAACACGCTGCGAAGTCGAGTGAACACTCGCCGTCCTAAGTAGACGTACCGTGGTTCCCTCGTCGTCCCGCTCCCACTAGAGTGAGCGCATGTCGCTTTGAGCCGACGAAAGGAGGCGACATGGAAGTAGACGAATCGAAGATGCGGCGTGCGAGCGCGAAGATCCGCACCATCGGACACGACGCTCGGGCCTATTTAGACCGCGAGAAGGCCGCACTCGACTTCGGATCGCAAGGGAACGAGGGCTTCGGCACCATGCAGGCGCTGAAGTCCACTGTGGAGAAACTGCACCAGGCGGCGTCCCGGCTGGCCGCGGACTCCACCGAGACCGGCGACAACATCACCCGCGCCGCCGACAACCACCGCAACAACGAACGCGCCCAGAAAGAGAACATCGACGCGAACCTGCGCGCCCTGACCCAGCTGAGGACTCCGTAGCCATGGTCACCTTCCAGCAACTGCGCAACGCGCAGACCACGCAGCTTGAGAGCGCCTCCAACAGCGCTCGCAAGGTCGCGCGGGAGATGGAGCAGTACGGCGCCGACACCCGGCGCTGGCGGCGGACCCTCAACACCGGCTGGCGCGGCGTCGACGCGAGCGCCGCCGACGCCCAGCTCGGTCAGCACGACACCTCGTACCAGCAGATGGGCCGCTCTTTCGGGCGCGTCGACGAGGTCGTCGGGTACTTCGCCAACGAGATCGACACGGCGAAGCGGATCCTGGAGCGAGGGGTCGACATGGCCAACTCGATCCCGGGCCGCGTCAGCGAGAGCGGGTCGATCCAGGTCGACTGGGCGGCGTTCGGGCCGCGGCCTTCCCCCGAGGTCGTGCAGCACGCCAAACAGCAGGCCCAGCAGGCGGCGAACATGATCCGCCAGGCGCTGATGCGGGCCAACTCGGCCGACCGGCAGGCGCAGTCGGCGTTGCAGTCGATCGCCGCGCCGGTCTCGGTCGGCACGCCGAACGGCACGGGCTCCATCCCCCAGCGAGGCACCGATCCCCGCCAGGTCAAGAGCTGGTGGGACGGGCTGAGCCAGGAGCAGCGGGCGGCGTACCTGCGCGACAACCCCAAGGAGATCGGGAGCCTCGACGGGATCCCGTCCGCCACCAGGGATGAGGCCAACCGCCTGGCCATCGGCAAGGAACGGGAGTGGCTGGAGGGCCGCCGCGACTACCTGCGCGGCAGGCTCGAAGAGCTGCGTCCCGACGACGGGTCGATGAACATGCAGACGTCGGCCCAGATGGGCGAGGTCAACAAGGAACTGCGCGACCTCGACTCCCGCTGGCAGAACCTGGACAGCCTTGAGCACCAGCTCGGGCGCACCGACCTCCAGGGCTCCACCGAGCGGATGTACCTGCTGAACTACGACTCGGCCGCCGACGGCCAGGCCGTGATCTCGGTGGGGAACCCCGACACCGCCGACAATGTGGTCACCTACGTTCCGGGCACGACCGCCGATGTTCCCGGCATCAACGGCGACGTGAACCGCGCACTGTGGATGCAGGCCGACGCGACCGCGCTCGACCCGAACCGCAGCACCGCGGCGATCACCTGGCTGGGCTACGACGCGCCCGACAAGGTGTTCCCGAACGCGATGTCGGCGAGCTACTTCGAGGCCGCCGACGACGATCTGGCGTCCTTCCAGCAGGGTCTGCGGGCCACGCACGAGGGTTCGCCGTCCATCAACACGCTCATGGGCCACAGCTACGGCGGCTCCGCGATCGGTTACACCGCCGCCCGGCACGACATGGGCATCGACAACCTGATCTCGGTCGCCAGCGCCGGCTCCCAGGGCACCGCGAGCGAGTACATGGGCATCGGCGCCGACCACGTCTGGGCGACGCGCGCGTCCGACGACCCGATCCGCTTCGCCGCGGGCATCCACGGCACCGACCCGATCAACGAAGGCTATGGCGGACGGGTCTTCCCGGCCTCCGACGGCGGCCACTCCGGTTACTGGGAGCCGACGAACGAGGCCCGCGGGCACTTCGCCGAGATCATCACGGGGCACTACGACCGTGTGCCGACGGCGCCGCAGGACAAATGGTTCTAGGAACGGTTCGATCCATCCCCTCACAGTGACTTGTGCACGCCGCCCCGTCCGCGCGATCCGCGTGGGCGGGGCGGCGTGGTGAGGCTTCCCCGACCTCTTCCCCCGCCCTCTTCACCTGCGTAGAGTGAGGCCCCATGGCGCGTTCCCCTCTTCGGCGTCTCGGCGCGTGCACCGCCGCTCTTCTCGTCGCCGCCACAACGGTTCTGGGCGGTCCCGGTACCCCGGCCCAGGCCGCCGAGAAGTGCAAAGCCGAGTCCCGCACAGGCCAGATGACGGCGGTTCCCTGGCCCCTCAAAAGACTTCAGCCCGAACGGATCTGGCCCCTCACCAGAGGTGCGGGCGTCAAGGTCGCCGTCATCGACTCCGGTGTCGGCGAGCATCCCCTCCTCGACGGTCAGGTGACGGCCGTCGACATGGTCGGCGACAAGCTCGGCGCGCGGTGCGACATGGCTTCGCACGGCACGATCGTGGCGGGGCTCATCGCGGCGAAGGACACCGAGGACAGTCCGTTCCACGGGCTGGCCCCGGACGCCAAGATCCTGTCGTACCGGGTGATCCAGAGCATGGAGAAGTCGACGGCGCAGGAGAGCACCGTGCCGGTCGTGAACGCGATCCGGCTGGCGGTGCAGGACGGCGCGAAGGTCATCAACCTGTCGTTGACCGCGATCGCCACGCCCGCACTGGAGTCGGCGATCAAGTACGCGCACGACAAGGGCGTCGTGGTGGTCGCCGCGGCCGGGAACAGTGGTGCGGCCGGTGTGCAGAAGGAGTATCCGGCGGCCTACGACACGGTGATCGCGGTGGCGGGCCTACAGCAGAGCGGCGCGCACGTCGACTCGTCGTCGATCCGCAACTATGTGGACGTCGCCGCGCCCGGCGAGGAGATCGACGGTCCGGCGCCCGCGGGCGGCGGGTTCGGGCGGCTCGTCGACGGGGGTACGAGTTTCGCCGCGCCTTATGTCTCGGCGACGGCGGCGCTGCTGATGTCGCTGTACCCGGACATGAAGCCGGACGAGGTCATGCGGCGGATCACGGGTACGGCGATTCACCCGCCGGGCGGCTGGAGCCCGGTCGTGGGTTACGGGGAACTGGATCCGTACCGGGCGGTGACGACCGTTCTGTCCGAAGTGGACGAACGGACGCCACCGGCCGCGGCGGCGCCGGACCTGCCGGGGGATCCCGGCCGGATCATGCGAGAGCGTGCCCTGCTGATCACGGGGGCGGCCGGTCTGGCGGTGGTGCTCTTGCTGATCGTGCGGTTCGTGGTCCCGCTGGGCCGGCGCCGCAACTGGCGCGCCGGCTAGCAGAAGGACCTGTCGGAACGGGCTCGCCCAGCCACTGGGGGCGGGCCCGTTCCGTTGCCTGTCAGGCGTTGCGGCCCGCCTCCGACCGGAATCTCACCGGAGGCGTTCCGCACCCGAGGGCAGGGGCGGGAGGGGGGCTGGACCTTCCGCGGTGGTTTCCCGAAGCCGAGCGGGTCGCACGAGGCGACTCCCTCACATCGGGAACCTCTCGGGCACTGGGTCGAACGCAGGCCGACCCACTACCCGACAGGCGTTCCCACGAGAGCGAGCCGCGCTGACGACTCACCCACGCCGGGAACCCGGCACCGCAGCAGGCCCGCAGCCCGATCCCCTACCTTTCAGGCGATCTCGTTCGCTGCTGCAAGACCAGCAGAGCACCGCCGCCCATTCATGCCGGGGCAGTGGGCGGCGGTGCCGGTGGTGCCGGTGGCACTTAGGCGAACAGGTTCGCGTTGGTGCGCTCGGTGTTGCCGTAGTTGTTGCCGGCGAGCTGGACGGTCTGGCCGACGCGTCCCAGCAGCTCGTTGAGGCTCATGACGGTCTTGGTCCACTCGGCGCGCTGGATCTCGTACTGCTCCTTGTCGCCACCGGTCCACTGCATGCCGTCGAGCTTGCTGCGCAGCTCGTCGAGGATGCCCTGCAGTTCCTGGGCGGAGCCCTTGATCTTGGACGAGAACATGTCGATCTGAGTGGGGGACGCCTTGATGTTGTCCATTGACTCCCTTTCGGAAACCTAAGTCTTGGGGTTTGAGGGGATGGGTGTGACGGGAGGGGGCTGTCAGCCGCCGTGGAGGATGCCGAGCAGGTTGTTCGCGTTGCTCTTCTGCTCTTCCTCGTTCTGCTGGTGGTTCGCAGCGGACTTGTCGACGAGGTTGGCGATCGTGTCCAGGATCATCTGGAGCTTGTTCGCCTTGCCGTCGAACTCGCCCATGAGAACGGTGAACGCGCCGGCGGCCGAGCCGCCCCAGAACGCCGCGGAGGAGCTGACCTCGCCGCGGAGCTTGCCGAGCTGGGCCCTGACCAGCTCGATCGCGGCCCGCATGTCCGAGGAGCCCTTGGCGAGCGATGAATGATCGACGAAGATGTCGAGCTCTGCCATGTTCGACCTTTCTAGGAATCGCTTGAGCACTCCGTGTGTCGTCTTATACAGACTGTCACCAGATCGCTCTACTTGGTGGTAGGAACACTATCGGATTTCGACCCACAATGGAAGGTCTAATGTGGAGCCGCTAATTTCCGTGACGCGGTT
>Ga0307515_10023592_pt1 | contig 10773 bp, 10 predicted proteins | sample 17_EM_MG_FD_194513 | JGI IMG/M metagenome (GOLD analysis project Ga0307515, IMG submission 194513) | Populus trichocarpa ectomycorrhiza microbial communities from riparian zone in the Pacific Northwest, United States - 17_EM | ecosystem: Host-associated > Plants > Roots > Unclassified | place...
TTCTGCCGGCTGGTGATATTGTGAGGGAGATTTTGAAAGATTCGAGAGATAGTTTAGTTAGGGCGGGGAGCATCCTGTAGTAGCAATGCCAACTCAACCCATTTTGTGGTCTCAAGTAATCAACGGGCGTATATTGCAGCTTATATATTTCCCAATCCGAATCCCACGCTATGCAAAAGCACCCGCCACCTACGCTTTCTGTCTATATACTCCCTTGCCCACATCTTTCCAACTACAAGCTCATAGTAACCGTCATGCTATTGCTATGCACCATCAACACCGGCGGACACCCTCTGCACAGCACCTCCAAATCCCCCAAATAAGCCGCGCTACTCTCCACACTCCTGCTAGTCCCCTCCACTGGACTCGGCAACGTCGTGAACATAACCGCAGTGTGTTTACTCTTACTCCGCATCAACTGGTTCAGAATCAGATGCTGAGCTCGACACGGTAAATCATTGAAGCTGATTGGAAGGGCTTGAGTAGAGTACATCGATCCACGTCGTGATTGAGTAGGAGAAGGAGCATTCTCGGAGACCTCGGAGATATGGTCCGGTAGTGAGGCGTTTGGCCGATAAGCAGAAGGCAGACGGGATGCTCGCCGTGTCGGGGGAGAAGGAGTGTCGGTGAACATGATACTGGGTCCAGGCCCATCTTCAGTTGCAACTCGAGTGATAGGTACAGGTTTACTTGAGAACTTGGGCTGAGATGCGTGGCGAGAGAGGGTCGGGCGGTCAGAGCGAACAGAGGCTGGACGAGTACTCGATGCATCTACTCTTGCTGGGGTCTTGTCCGGTTCTTTGAGAGAGGAAGGTTTACTACTTGAACCTTCGGAGTTGGCTTTGAGTGATGTGGAGAGGTTGGAGATTGACGGTGACTTTCTGTTCGGACTCTCGGATCTTTTGAACGTGAGATCTGGCGCCGAAGCTGCGGGGGGCACGGTCGTTGCAACAGCGGTGGTTGGTTCCGAAAGTAGTGATCCTGCCGACGGCCGTTGTGGGACTTTGATCTCTGCTTCACCAGTTGATTTCTTCGATGGAGGTGGGCCTCGCATAGAATCACCGTGGCTCCTTCGTCTTCGTATCAGCTGAGCGCTTGGCACAGAAGATCCATCATCAGATACGAAATCGTCGATATCCCCCTCACTCGCCGCACTGAGAGTTGAAGCGTCCTCTGAATCGCTTTCGGGGTCACTCTCTGAATCCTCGCTTGCACTCATTGTCGTTGCGTGCTGCGACATAACATTGTCCGACAACCGGTGAGTCCGCATCCCAAGACTCACGCCCAGTTTCGTTATCCCACTCATCGTGTGCTTTCTCTTTCCTTTTTTCAGTAGTCTGCGGAGGCCAAGAAATCTTTCAATTCTTTCTCCACGAGGTCCCTGCTGGAATGATGAGTCGGGCCAGTTTGTTCCATCGGTGAAGATATTCGCAATCTCTGAAAGATCTTCCGTGGCAGAGGTCACCCCACGGTTTCCTCGTATCTTTTGAAGCTCTTCCCACCACTCCTGACCTTTTAAGCATTCCCGGACCTCTTCTTCCGCCTCCTTCCCCGGACTTGCTCCATTCACGATGATTTCGTATGTTGGTAGATTTCCAGAAGCTAACCAGAAGACGAGAACTTCGGCTTCTATCCTTAAATTCTCAAGCAAGGTCTTGACTCGGGCTCGTTCCTCCTCTACGTCGGATTCATACTCGACGAAGACCGCGACTCGAAGTTTGTAAGCTTTTTTCCAAGCTGGAACAGTATTTAAAATCACGCCCAGCTGCAAGATCAATGTATCTAGATAGGGTTAGCTCTGTCCGTTATCATTGTTCGCTCACGGCTTACAAGTATCAAAATTTGTCGTCAAAACATTCTGTTTGTTATCGCCTTCTGCCGCGATCTCTGCAGACATCTGGATTGGCCAAAGGTCGATATACTTTTTGCTGTGATCTCCATTCTCAGAAGGGAGTTCAAGATCTTGGAATCCTTTTGCGACGGCAACGTTGATTTGAAGTCGAAAGAGAAGGTCCTCGAGAATCGTCACATAACTTGTAACACTCATCATCGCTTCTGTCTTGCAAGAATCTGTTGGAAGGCTAAAGTCCTTTTTGCTATCTTGGCGAGGTAAAAGTGGTTCGGTTGTCTCTGGTCTGATTTCTGGGGATCGAATTTCGGGGACATCGATCAAGGGTTGATTCCGCCGTAAGTCATCTAGATTGTAAAACCCCAAGACCGCAATGTTTGGTCTCATGCCTCCTAATCCTGCGCTAAGGACGATGTTTCTAGCGCCCCATTCGACACCGGGAGAAATAGCAATATTGACAAAAGCTTTGATTTTCGAAAAGTCAATGTACTTAGTCCAGGCTGCCTGCTGTCGGCGAGCTTCTGGAACCGAGCCACCGAAGTTGTCCGTCACAATTACATGACCTAAAATGTACAGTGCTCCTTTCTTCATTGAATTGCAGAATTGGATAAGTTTATACTGCCGCCGAGGATCGTTGACGAACAGCAGAATCTGTGGACGCCAGAATTTGACATGTTCTTGCCTCAGCCGAAGGAGATACTTGCGGACCTGATGGTAAATAAGAGACTGTGAGACATCGCCCCAGCTCTTTGGCGGACTTGTATAATGAATCACGAGGAATATTGCAATGAGGATGCCGACACAGCCAGTAGCGTAGAGTCCATCGACAAAGAACATAGCTACTGCAGAGACAATCGTGCCAGTTAGGGCAGTCTGCCAGTTGAAGAAATGGAAGGATGGTCTGAAGTTCGGAGCAGAGCCAATTTTCAGAAGAAAACAAGCCAAGTTCATAACCAAAAATGTCATCTGCATAAATCAGCTCCTCTGAACCTCGTTCGCTGAGAATGGGCGCAAGTGCTCACCAAATAAGTCATTGTCGTAAACGAGGCAATTTGATTCAAGTCGCATAGCATCGTAACCTGAGCCACGATGTATGTCATGATAATCGCATACGTGGGCTCGTCTCCTTTCTTCGTTCCCTGGCCAAATATCATGAATCCAGGGAGAAGATTATCCCTTGAAAGCGCTTGTAATAGCTTGGCTGATCCAATGACACCCATCAACGTGGAAAAGAACGAGCTTGCAAATTCGCCAGCCAGAATCACAACTCCAGAAATATTGGTATCCTGGATAACGTTGGCGTTCCTAACAAAAGACGATCTAGTGATCGTGGCCGCCATGGCTAAAATAACGAGAGTATATAAGACGAAAGTTGTCCCAAGCCCGTAAAGTGTACCCCTAGGGATCGATTTGCTAGGGTTCTTAAGATCCCCACTCATGCTGGCTCCAGCAAAGATACCACCAGTTGCTGGAAAAAGGATGCCGAAAAGATCCTGGAACGTCTCTTTCTCAGGTATTTGACTGCCCGCAGCGCCTCTCGTAAGCTGAGGCTTCAGGTTTCCAAGGAAGGTAGTCCAGCTGATCCCAGTATAATTAATGCCCAATTGCCTATTTTCGAATGGCGAGACGATGAGCGCAGAGAAAGGGATACTGAGAGTGGCTATAAGAAGAATCACCAAAAGCCCGTTACTAGCACGGGCAAAGATAGATGACCCGGCAAGGCAGATCGCAGTGCATATTACAAGCACAATCGTAGACCAGAGGTAGAGATACCACTGGCTGTCGGGAAGCCAATTTGCCCAATTTCCAGCTGTGGCACCAAAATTGATCTTGATACAGTCAATCAAACCCACAGCATTCAGCCCGGTATTGAAAACAAAGCCCAAATAGAACACGACTCCTATTGACCCTCCAAACTCTGGGCCCAGAGATCTGGATATAAGATAATAAGCTCCGCCGCCTCGAACAGTGCCATTGGAGGCGATCGCAGAGAGTGAGAAGGTGGTTATAAGGTTGATGGCATAGGAAGCAATAAGCATTCCCATTATTCCAAGAAACCCTCCTTGGCCAAGTATAAAGCCGAATCTCAAGAACATAAGAATGCTCAAAACATTCAAGCATGTCGGCACATATACGCCAGAGAACATCCCCAGCTTCTCATCGCCGCCAATGGGCCGAGGACCTAATCCAGGTTTTGGAGTTGAGGAGTCTCCATTTGCTTTCTTGACCTCTGTGGCATTGTGCATCTGAACTGTCAACGAGTCGGCCCCAATCAGTCTACCGGTAGATTGTGCTCTCCGCCGCCCACTGACCGATCTCCTTCGCGTATTCGAGGATCCTCCATTGGGCGAAGGAGAAGGCAGATGTAGGAGCCGACGAGTCCGAGAGTGGTCATGTGGAGGAGGAGTCGAGGAAGTCGTAGCAGGTTCGTACGGATTGGGCGCTCTACTCAATTCCAACGGCCGTGCTCTTTCGCTCGGAGAAGGAGAATCTTCAGGGACCATCGAATACCGCCTGTTCAATTCCCCAGCTTCGTCTCTCGCGCTGCGAGCTTGAAAATTCGAGTGCTGACGCTCGGAACCCCTGCGACCCGAGTCGGTCATGTTGTGTCGCAATCAGCAATGGAGGTCCATCATGGAAGTGGTCGCGTCATCAACAATTCCCCCCAAAAAATATTAAGTTGCCTGTCCAACAATCTTGGTCTAAGTCTTGGTGTTGTCTTCTCATTGTTTGAAGGACAAGATCCCTGCAATTGGACCCTGCTGCGGACGTCATTCGGCAAATCTTTCCATTCCTCCTCCTCTTGTGCGTCTGCAATGTGAAGTTTCTTCAAGTCACGACTAACCACCGAAAAGCTGCTGCTATTGCACGAGAAGTGCAACGGGAAAGGGAGGATGCAAGATGTGCTCCTTCGCAAGGAGCAGAGTAGGAGCTCTGCGCAGGGACTACCATATGCAAGCTCGGATACTGATTGGCTGTGCCCCCTTTTGGCTTGCTGTTTCGAGTTTGTTCTCGGTGTTACACGAAGCCTTATCTATTTCTCTTCTCTTGTCATGCCATGTCTTAGCCAGCCTGCAAGTGCGCCTCGGGCCCGGACAGGGATTTCCAGATGAAGCATACGGTGCAACTGCTCTTTTTGCGCAGTGCGCTTGCGAATCGCAGACGTACAGTCAGCTACAGTAACTCCTCATTGGATGTTGGTCACGGAAAATAGGGTTGCACTTCGTTCGAAGCCTGGCATTCTGCACAATCAATCTCTCCTTCTTACTTAGACTCAAGCGGCCTGGAAAAGTAATCAAGAAGGTACTTTGTGAAAAGTAAATGAGCCTCATCATGGAAGAATCTTCCGATGGAGCCTCGCGCCGGCCAGTGTCCGACGATTTTGAGGAGGGTGCACCAAAGGCACCTTAGGATAGAGGCTTCCGGTTTCTTAACTTTTTAAATTTCGACGATACCAAGGCGAAAGAGACGAAAAGTAGGGTCCGAAGCCATGTCATGCATGGGGTACATCAGAAAAAGAAGAGTGGAAAGCACGAAAGGCTCAATTGAGCTAGACATAGCTCGTTCGAAGCCTCAAGCCACTCAGCCACACGCAAACACTGCTATACCGAATCCAGCATTAATAGGTCCCGATAGATTTGTAGCAGGAAGAAATAATCCTTTCCAGAACTACCCAATTCGGATGAATCAACGGGCCCTTGAGATCTATGATCACACTGTACGTCTTTTTTCCGCGCTTCAGTCAACTCCATCCGTTGACCCCGACACAGTAACGAAAGGTCCCTTTTGCCCGATGTTTAAGACAATGAGCAGAATCGGATTCTACAGGAGCATCACGGATCCTGCGGGTTTTCTTCAAATCCTTAGCACTTCAGTCTCTCACATGACCATGTTACGGCACCAGCCTGTGGCAGAGAGCCCGGAAGCAATCGCACTGTCAACCCAGGCGATCGAGTCTGTTAACAAGCGGCTTGGCGATCCCGTCCTCAACATGAGCGATGGAATCGTAGCGGCCATCTTGACGTTCTGTTGTCACACTTTAAGTGGCCCGCAGCAACGATAGCGAATCAAGAATAGACGATGTTTCTAACGACTGCACAGACCATGTTCAACGATGTCCCTGGCTCAAAGACCCACATGAACGGGCTGGAAGAGATCATTCGGCGCAGAGGAGGCGTAGGCACTTTGGATTCAAACCCAGCGATGAGGATGGTTTTATTTTGGTACGTAAAATAAACTTTGTCAAAAAAAGGCTTCCCCAAGATTGACATCTGACTGCAGGGTCGACACAAACTATGCTTTCATGGCAAACACAGTGCCTCGATTTCCGTATCCAGAAGACCTATACCCCGCGGTTCCTCAACGGCCCGGCAACGATCCTTTGCTGCTCACAGAAGCGTGCAATCAAGAAGATCTTCTTTCTCCCATTTATGACTTATATAGCTTGAATCAGTTGATAATCAACGAACCCAAAGTTAGAGATATCTGGGCCGATGGTGTCTTTGCATGGAAATATATTGTCCCTGTGCTCCACAAGCTGCTGTTGATAAAGTATGAGCAGCTAGGTCCTGGGTCAGCAGCTCTCCGAACAGGTGCAATGCTTTATATTGCGGCAATACGGCGGCGATTCGGAGTCCGATTCTTAACGGACATTCAAACTCAAAAACTGAGAACCTCCATCATGGCGCTGCTCCAGGATGCTGATCTCGCCGGATACGACGCTGCTGCTGCTGTTCTGCTTTGGCTATTTGTGCTTGTCAGTACGCTGTCAGACTTGAGAGACGACCGCAATTGGTTCGTCTCGCAGACAGCGCAGCATATTTCCACCATGGGTTATGGATCGTGGGACGAGGCCATCAGCGGCTCCGTCGAGAAAGTCTTGTGGATTGACGATATTCTTGTCGATGAACTCGAGTCACTTCACCAAGACGTGTCTATGACAATGTTGGTTTCTTATGGGCACCGATTTCCTTAACGACTACACTTGGTCTCTGTGATGGACTTGGAATGTAAAAAATCGCAAGTTTAAATATCAACTAAAGATTCGGTAAAGGCTCAGCAATCTCCCCCAAAAATCACTTCGAAACCTTCACTACGATCTTTCCATTACCACTACCATGTTCCAAAGCCTCGTGAGCTTTGGAGATGTCCTCGAATCGAAACACCTGCGAACGTTTCGCCTTGTAGCGACCCTTGGCAACATCCTCCGCAATTTTTTGCATTGGCACATCCGACACTTCTATTCCTGACATTCCAAAGTGTGGGCTGCCAAAGAAGCTCAAATGAACACCAGTCGGCATTTGCAACAGAGGGTTGAATTCCTTTATAGGTGCAAGTCCTCCGAGCCAGCCGGCTATGCACACTCGCCCACCTCGATGAAAGATTTCCAACGAATCCATCACAACACTATTTCCGACCAGATCAAGCACCGTATCGAAGCCTTTGTACGGAAGCCTCTTCGACAGTTCAGGACCTTCCAGCACAACCTCGTGAACGCCAAGGTCTTTCAATATTGCAGCTCTGTCCAAGTTCCTGGTCGTCGCTGTGACCCTCGCACCAGCATTGACCGCGAGATTGACCGCTGCATGCCCAAGGGAGGATGTCCCTCCTCTAATCAGTAGTTTCTGGCCTGCCTTCAGCTCCAAATTTCGGAATCAAGCCGACCAAGCCGTTGCATACGACTCCGGAATTGCAGCAAGTTCTTCACAGCTCAAGTCAGTCTCGATAGAAACAGCATTGCCAACTCGCACTCGTGTATATTCCGCATAGCTTCCAGGGATAGTTCGCCCCATGCGGCCCATGAGTGCAGCTACTTTCGTGCCAACGGCAAACTTGTTCTCGGCACAGGAATGAACGATACCGACACACTCGATGGCGCTGATTTCGTGGATCTCGGGCCATTCTCCTTTTCGCATGTGTACTTCTGCGTGATTGAGGCCGAAGGCCTTGACCTTGATCACAGCACGTCCGGGCAGTGCTTCGGGAATGGGGATGTCTTTGAAGACGTAGGTTGAGGGTTTTCCGGGAGTTGAAAGAAAGATGGCTTTCATTTTGGACGTGCTTGGTGTTCGGAAGTGCCGCTGAAGGGTTTCTGCTTTTTTTGAGACGCTGAAAGATGGGGGTGTGAAGAATGGATTGTAACAATTTGGTCAGAACTTACAGAGACATTTATACTTGACCCTGCACTTCCCTCGATTCAACCAAATACTCGGCTTACAAGAAGCAACGCAGCATCTCCAGACCCTCTTGTCCTTACATTTGCCATTCCGAGAAATGATTTTCAGGATACGTATTACCAAAACGCAATGCACCAAGGCTACCCGAAATTCTGGGGTCCGCCATTTCATTCTCTATTATTAGAGATCTGAAGTTGAACGGCGTCCAGGGAAGCTGTCGATGTGCGGGGATTAGTATGTGTGGCTAGCGGGTAGTGATCAGAGAAGTCGGGGGTTCTCATGCACCAGCCAGGGTCTACAATTTCCCGAAAAGGTCAAGCGTCTGAGGACTCCCAATGTCAATCAAAGGGCTCAACAAGCAAGGTGAGAAAAGCACGTAGGGCTGTGGGAGCTCTTCAAGTTATGCATGTGCGGTTTGTTGACTGCTTGCACGTTTCCTTGGCTTTTGCTTTAGATATGGACATCAGAGTTAGCTCACTGAGCCGCTTGGCCCTACTTTCGACGGTTCGACCTCACTTGCATGCAACCCCCAGATCCTGAGCTTTAGTACGCTAAATTGAACTGGTTAGGCTCATGCTGCGAAGCCACTACTCAACATCGGCCACGCTAAGCAGACACCAGGCAATCAAGAGGCGTGCCTCACTGGTCGGTGCTTGGGGAGCATGGATATGACTAGGCGACGGGAACCAAGGTCTATTTCAACCAGAGGCGTTTGCCTTGATACCTCTTGGGCTTCTCCTTAATCTGCTCGAATTGCTAAACCATTCTTGAGCTTCAAGGGGAGCCTTCTTATTTAAATGATCCATTGATCCTTCACACGTCCGTACATCAATTTTCCATCCACTCTCATCTCAACAGTCAACTTTAACAATCACAATGTCCTCCACCAAAATCTCAACCAGTGCCGACAGCGTAGAAGTCTTCTACCGCCATGCCGGCCCCCGAAGCTCACCTGTACTCCTCCTCCTCCGCGGCTTTCCCTCGTCCTCCCACATGTTCCGCAACCTGATCCATCTCCTCGCCACAGAATGCCACGTGATCGCACCCAACCTTCCTGGCTTCGGCTTCACCGTCGTCCTTCCTCCCGTAACTACAAATACACATTCGCCTCCACCGCCACAACCATAACCTCCTTCCTCGACGCGCTCTTCATCGAAAAGTTCTCCGTCTACATCTCCGACTACGGGTCACTGACCGCTTTTCGCCTTGCTCTCAAATGACCAGATGCAATCACGGCTCTCATCACGCAGAATGGGAATTTCTATGTTGAAGAAATTGAAAAGGACTCCTGGGCTCCAATTCAAGCCTACTGGGCTTTCAGCACCAGCTCAGATCGAGAAGCAATCCGCACCGCAGCACTAAATTCCCATACTACGAAATGGCAGTACACATTCGGCTCTCCCCATCCTGATTCCATCCCGCCTGAATCTTTCTACTTGAATGTAGCATTACTGGAGAGACCGGGGAATCAAGATATGCAGTTGGATATTCTGTATAATTATTGTAGGAACGTGGAATTGTATCCGCGCTCTCAAGCGTGGCTGTGAGAGAGTGGGGTGAAGGTTTTAGCGTTTTGGGGAAAGATTGATCAGATTGTTGTTAATGAGGGAACAGAGGCGTATAGAAGGGATGTGTCAGAGGAGAGGTTGAGGGTGGAGTGGTTGGATGCGGGGCATTTTGCGTTGGAGACGAACGAATCTGAAGTGGCAGGTCTGATTGGGGAGTTTTGGGGAAGATTGGAATTTGAGTTAGCTCTTAGGTTAATTAATAAAAAAAGGAATGGGAGGGTGTAATTGGGGCCATGTTTCTCCTTATATTAATTCTTAGAAGAGTTTTTGTCTATGATCGTAAAGTTATCGGGGTGAATTTCTGTAGCCACCGTATGTCTCTCATTTCCCATTGCGGATTGATTCAATGTCAAAACTACTTTGGCATATCATTCTTTGACTGGACGTCTATTTGGGTGAACGTTCAAGCGATCATTTCGTTGCACTTCTAAGACCGCTCTTTTCCTTAGAATCCGTAAAGCCATGCTCACGACTCTTTCACTTCTCATCTGAACTTTGGACTTGTGTTGTTGTAGATCTTGCAATTCTATGGGACTCTATAGAGTCACACTTGTGGCCATTCGCTTTCATCCAAAGTCGAAACGACAACATGAAAACTAAAAATCTCTTGTCCAAACATATAAGCCCAAAACAGGAAGATAAAGGAACGGAGAGATATGCAACAAAATGCGCCGTGTATATTCACTTTCAGACTGCAAATCTATGCAAGTCACAGAGGCTTTGTGAATTCTAAGGATATTCAGTGCTAAAACTCTTTACTGTAAGTAACAAGTTTGCCTGTATCTAAACGATGACTTGACTTCAACATACATTACAAGACTCTCTATCTTCCTAAATCTTAGTTCATAGACCAGTTGTGGAATTAAGATCCCAGAACTAAAAACTAGAACTAATACCTTAGAATTAAAAACCTGGATCTGAGAACCTGGATCTGAAAACCTGGAACTAGGAAACTAAAACTAAGATATTAGAAACTAGAACTATGACATTCAAGAACTAAGATACTAGACCCGATCTTCTTTCTTATTTAAAGCCTTGGGCGCTCTGGGGATTGGAATAGAAAGTACTACTAGTACTGTAGACGTACATAAATGCAAGGGAAAAGGGATGATTCAAAACACACAAGACAAAGGAAATACAAACTCGGGCTCTACAGAGAGATCCAAAATATAAGACAATG
>Ga0307515_10023593_pt1 | contig 10773 bp, 3 predicted proteins | sample 17_EM_MG_FD_194513 | JGI IMG/M metagenome (GOLD analysis project Ga0307515, IMG submission 194513) | Populus trichocarpa ectomycorrhiza microbial communities from riparian zone in the Pacific Northwest, United States - 17_EM | ecosystem: Host-associated > Plants > Roots > Unclassified | place...
TCCTAAAATCGTAACTAATAGGTAAGATTACTCCTTCTATCTATAAGGTAGTCCTATTCTCTTAACTGCTGCTAGTAAGATATAGTTCCTTATTGCTCTACTATCTATTAGCGCTTTAAACTGCTAATCTTACTATTTAACTTATAAATTTAGGTATTATCCTTAAATTCCTTTAAGGGTCTAAGGCTCTACTACTAGCTCCCTTTAGTCCCGTAGGCCTCTACTTTTCCTAACTATTAGCTACTTAATCCTACTATACTTAGCTTACTCTTTAGCCAATACCTAGTTTGCTTTTTGTCTTTAATATACTATAGATATATATTCTCTAGGCATTCCCACCACTATTATCCATCTAAATATTCTTCCGTAAGGAATCTTCCTAGTTAAAGTATTAAATCTCCTTCCTCTTAGGCTTCTGCTAGATGCTATCTATATATATATTTAGCATTCCTATATTATTGCTTATCTGTTATCTAATATATTCTTATAAGGTATTTCTAATTCTTTTCCTTTAGATTCTTATACATCTCGCATATATCGTCTATGTACGTAATCTATAATAACGTATAGTATACTAGGTGCTTTAGGTTAACTCTTAACTTATCTTTATCTTTAAGTTTAAACCTTTATTATGCTAATCTAAACATTATAACTTTATTTATAGGTACTAAGATACGTCTCTCACTTCTCTAGTCCTCTAATTATTTCTTTAGATCCTTTAATGTTATAATTAAGGCCCCCTTAATATAAGTTATAGCCTTTTCTATAATTAGGTGGTCTTAAATAACTCTTTTATCTAACCATATATAGAAATCTTCCCATTTATCGTTGTGCCTTTACCTATACCACTTTTAGTATAGCTGCTAGAGTATATACGGCTTATCCATAAGGAAGTATCTTCTTATTACTGCGTCGTAATAGCCCTTTATATATTATTCTTTAAACCTAGTAGGAATTCCTAAATTCTCTTTATTTTCCAGTTTGGTAAGCTACTTAGCTCTTAGTATACCTGCCCTAGGCCTATTAGTAATTCTTTGTACTAGCGCTCTGTACTTTATACGTCCTAATATACTAGATCTTTTATCTAGTTTCTATTCTTGCTATACAATAATTCTTTACCTAAATTCTTCTATGGTTTCTTTTGGTTTACGCCTTACGCTTAAATCCTTAAAGTCGTCTTGCTTCTTAATCTTAGTATTAATTTTTCAATCTTTAGTTTAAACGCCGTGTTCTACTAGTAAGTCCTCTAGGTCTATATATCTATCTCCTAATCTAGTTGCTATTTATATTACAGATTCTCTAATCTATAAAGAAGCTCCTTACCTCTTACCTATAGGTGTCCTAATTTATACCCTAAATTCTTAACCCTTTGGATTCTTTAATCCTAAGCTTACTTCTAACTTAAGCTTAGCTCTAGCCTTAGTTTAACTAGGCTTACTTAATATTCTTATCTTATCTTAAGAGTCTTATACCTATAGGAAACTTCGTCCTAAGCTTATTTATATATTACTAAACTAAGCTACTACTCTACTCTATCGGTTATTATCCGTTATAGGTCCTTAAGCTTACTTCATCTTATCTTAAAAATCTTAGTTATCTCTTATCTCTTCTTAAGAGTCTTAAGCCTTTGGCCTTTTACCTTTATTAAGTGCCGAAGTAGTTCGCTATCCTACTTCTTTTATATCTCGCGAAGCAATAAACATTATATTTAGCGGGGTTTTAATCCCTACTAATATTTCCTATTCTATAGTGGAATTATCTTCTACCTCTAGTATAACATCTCCAATGGCTATATATTCCCAATAAACTGCTTTTATTACCTTATTATTATAAAATATTTCATCTACGTTAAATTTATTATCCTTAATATCCGATCTATAAACTAGTTTATTAGTTCCTCTATATTCTATAAGTACTAGCTCTTATAGCTAATAGCTTACGCTATACTTAGCGTCCTTATAAATTTAGTATATATTGTTATAACAAAACGTAAAACTTCTAATTAAACATTCCTTTGTTCCTTATAGTATATTATTATCCCTCTATATATATATATTATCTGCTATTAGTCTAGTTCCCTTTATTACATAGTACTTCTAACTATCTTTATAATCCCTTATAAAGTGACCTTATTTTCTATAATTTATATAAGCCCCTTCTCTAAACCATCTTTTTTACTATAGAGTCCGCCTAAACGTCTTCTACTGCTAAGATCCCTAGTTTAGCCTCTGCTCCTTAGACCTCTAATTATTTAATCCTTATCCCCTAGGTTTCTATAGTTTCTTACTCCATCTTTTATAGGCTTCTTTAGTACTACTTAAGTCCATTAGCTCTACGCTATACTATAGTTTTTAACTTAGCTTAGGTTATTACGTACTCTACGCCTTATATAACTATAAAACTCTATCCTAGCCTCTTTTAGCCTGTTCCCTTTAATAGATCCAATTATTAATCTTAATCACTTAATCTATTAATTCCCTTAGGGTGTCCGTATCTTCTATTAGGATAATCGCGTCCTAGACTTTAGCCTTAAGTCCCTATTTATACTATGCTATAAGCGCTCTATTATTCTACTTTACTTATATTACTAACGTCTAGAACTATATTATATACTTAATCGCTAAGGTTTATTACGTAATGTTTTAGAGTTTTCTTTCCACCATAGTCACTACCTCTAGGTCTCCAAATATTTATATAAGTCGCTCTATAAATCTATTCCAGCTTAAGAATATAAACCGTACTTCTTAGTTTATAGTCGTTATTCCGTTTACCTAGATTTCTATAAGGTAAAGCTTAAACTATTTAAGTGCTCTTCCTATTAAGAACAATCCTGCGTATACTATTTAATCTATAGGTATTACCAGCTTAGCTCCCTCTTACGCTACCTTAAAGTGCATTTGCGTAAGGAATCCTTTAAGCTTTAATCTCTCTCCTAAGTACCTTTTAATCAATAGTAACTTAACATTTACTACGCCTATCCCGTTAATCCTATTTTCTAACATTACATTATTTTCTATTAACTAGTTAACTATCTCTTATAATTATCCAACTGTTATAGGTTGCTATAAGTTAGTGTCTGCTATACTAGTGTTGTTACCTAACCTCAATATAGTTACCGCCGTTAATGGCGTTATGGTGGCTGCTTTTAGTGGCATGTTATTTAACTTCTTATATTAATACTGTAACTAGGTAGTAATTATATAACGGAACCTTATAGCAAGAACTACGGTGGGTCCTATTATTGGGCTAGGTATATAGGAAATGTAAGTATAAAAGTCAACAACGTAATAATAACTAGTAGAGTGGTTACCTAATAGATTAACTCTAATTATATTCTAAGAATTACTATAAGGAAGGAACTATCTAGGTAGGGACTAAGGGTCCTTAAATACACAACCGTACTCCTATAAAATCCTTCTTATACGTAATATACGTGTACTCTATCTGCTCTGTTATAGATCCTATAGATTGTATAGATTATATAGATTACGTTATGTGACCTTAGTTACCATTCCTCGTTACATAGCTCTACTAGCTCTATCCTAGACCGTGCTTATATTAGCTAACTAGCTTCTTTTATCTCTTCTCCAAGTAGTCGTAATATTGTACTTAAAGCGTCTGTAACAAAACCGTAACAGCGCATAGTACGTGTCTATTAACTATTGCTATTATAACATAAGTCTTACTCCTACTCCCTTTTAACCTAACCTTTAACTTATATACGTAGAGTGTTTATGTTAATAAATATCTCTAGAGCCTTATTTAGGTTTATCTTCGTTATTATATCTACTAGGTTATCTTGGCTACTAATCTATTAAATCTTAAAAAGTTTTTGCCGTTTATAGGATTGCTAAAGTGCTATAATATCGATTATAAGGCGCTTCTCCTTTATAGTACTAAGCTTAACTAAACACTTATAGAGGGAGTATAAGTCAGTATATATAATTATAGGAATAACGGGAAGTTTAAGTCAATCTGTAATTATCTTTAGGGTAGTTCCAATTGCAATTACTATATTAACTCCGCCAACCATTCCATATATCTCTAACGCTAAAACGCTTTAAGTAATGCGCTTACTCTTAGTTAAGCTCTAATAGATAAGATTACCGTAGATTATAAAGTTATTCTCTCCGGTAAATTCGTTCGCGATAATAATCTTATATCCTAGCTAAAAGCTAAAATCTTTATTATTTATAAACGATCCATTAATAAATATAAAGAGCTTAGCGGTAGGAAGATTAATAGGCACATAGAGTAGTCCCCGGTCGAGATAGTTCATTTACTAAAAGAAACGCTTATTTAGGGTAAGGACGTTATCCTTAGTTAGTTCCTAGTATTAAGCGGCAATAGAGAGATTAAATAAAGCCTTGGGTTAATAAATAGAAGCAATATAAGCTTTATAAGCACGTTACTCTATATATTCTTGTTTTGGAGAATTAACGTTAATAACGTTAATCTTCTTACCTTAACCCTTCTGGTATAAAGCAATGGAATCCTTGTTTAGGGAAAGGACACATCTATTAAAGAATAATGGTATTATTAAATTAAGCTTTTCCTTTGGCTTTACTATAAGATTTGCCTTTACTAGCTCGTCTTCTTTAAGAGCTAAGAATTGGTTATCTCCTAAGATAATTATATCGTTAGTTTATATACTAATAATTCCAAATAGAGTTCCCATAGTTATAATAAGGAAGCATAGATTAAATATAGAAGTAGTTATTAAAAGCTTCTCTTTATAGTGCTTGCTGTAGGTAGTCTACTAGTAAGTTCCTACCTCTGCAATTCTATATAATGGCTTAAGTATAACCATAATCATATCTTCGGAATATTAGTAGCGAATTTACTCTAGAAGGTATACTAATATTAAGCGCTAAAAATACGTCTCTAATTAGGTATAGGCCTAAGTAATATCTTATAAATAGACCGCTATTCTATTCTTTATTAGGAAGGGAGCTAGTGCAACAATAACTCGCTAACTGGCTCGTTAAATTATAGGAGATTATATAAGAATTACCTCCTTACTATTATTATTATAGCCTTAGATAACAAGCCTTAATTTCTTAAATAGGGCGTTAGTAGCTTTGCCTTTAATCTCGTTAACTATTCTTAATTTAAAGATGCGAACTTTATTAAACTTAATAAGGTTATACTTCTTAAACTTAAAGACTTCTCTTATAATAAGACCATCAATCTCTTACTTATTAGATGCTTAGAAAGGAGCTCCTAGAGTTATAATACGACCTTCCTTTTAAAGCTGTTTTGCGAGTTTAAAGTTAGCCTTCTCCTTGGCTATCATAAAGGCCATTAACAGCTTAACTCTATTCTTAATAGCAGCAACAAATTACTCTTTAAAATTAACAAGATATTAGCGATTTCGTAATCCCTTTAGGCGACCTCTACCGCGTCGTGGTTGCGGCGTATCTACTACAATTATATTAGAATCGTGGCTCCCCTTTAGGGCATTTTCTATGGCATCCTGTAAAGGCTTAGAACTATTATCTTTATAGTAAGGCTTAATAATAGTTAAACGGAATTAAGTGGGTCCATAAGGCATTTAAATAGTGCAAGTTTAACTATTAATTGCAATAAGTTAATGTAGGCCTAACCACCCTCCCTTTTTACGCTATACGCGTACCTTAGACTAAAGTGGCAGATTAAGTATAGTTAAGGTGTTTAGGCCATTTCTTATTCCTAGTGCGTTGTTAACCTAGCGTGTAGCGTAGAGATATTATACCTCCTTTATTACCTTGCGAATAGCCTTAGCTTATTATATAATAGAGGGAAATAGTAGAGAATTATTAGTTATTTAAGGGTAGGCGCTAAAGACTAGTAATATAGGTATAAGTCCATCCGGGCTAGCGGAATTATTAATAGCTTTAATAGCTATTTATAAGGTAAGTTCTTCGCTAGCATTCTCTAGTTTTAAAGAGATAATCTTATATACGCGGCGTAATGGCGTATAGTATTATTCTACTTTTCTAATACTATTATATACCTTAATAGGGACTTCCTTAACCTTAATTACTATTACCTTTATCTGTTATTAGAACTCTATAAATAAGAAGTTCTTTTTTATATTATAGATAATTTAATTAGGGGGTCCTAAGTAGATATTAATCTAGTATAATTATAGGGTATCCTATGCGTTCCTAGCTAATATATCCTTTAAGAAACGTGCGGCTTAGAAGGAGGTTAAAAAGTTAATAACTTAAAGTACTAGCTTACCGCTAAGATATATAACGTTAACAATAATATAGAAGTTAAAGTTATAGTTATCTTTAAGGGTGAACTTAAATCGGCTAGGGGACTTTTAGTTTATTTAGTAGTAATAGTAGTACTTTATAAAATGCTTAATTGCCTTAACCTTAACTTTATAGCCTACTTACTAAAGAACCCTAAGCAATTAATAAACGGATAGGTGGCCAAAATAACGGTATAGTTAGCGTAACTCTAACCTAGTTAAATAGCTCTAAGTAACACTCCTTTTTAGTTATTAAAGGAGCAGCTAAGGGTAACCCCACTTACGTATAATAGGCACCTAATTATCTCCCTACATAAGCATATTCTTAAGGTTATTAAGTTTAACGCCTAATTTATCTATATCCTTAATGCAGAATAGAAACGGAGTGTTTGCGGGAATAATATAGAAAGTAATATATCCTAAGGGGGTTTAGACCCTAATTATGCCGAGAAAGATTATAGTACCCTTACTAAAACGTATTATATATTAGCCTGCCGTTAATTAGTTAATCTAGATAGAAGTATTAAGTTATTAAAGGGCTTAAACTTAAGGTTCTCCTACTATAGATACTCCTACGGCTCTAGTATCTGGTATAATACTATAGAAGATATTCGCCAAGTATCTATTGTTAAAGGAGAACGTAGAGCTCTCCTTTAGCTTATTAAAGATATCTAACTTTATAGTAAAATAGAGCGTAGATTGGTTATTAAGAATAGTAACGGTTTATATACCATCTACCTTACCATATTTAGTAAAGTATTAGTTGGGTAAGTAGTCCTTAATTTTTATATCTATAAGGAGCTATTTGGCCTTATTAACCTTACCCTTAAGATCTTTTACGCCTTTATATTAAACTAGGAAGCTTTAGAAGTAAGCCGTAGTAGCCTTATAATTTTTAACATTTCTTATACTTTGGCAAAACTTATTATATACCTCCTTTCGCTTATTAAAAGAATGCCTAGTTAACTAGTAATTCAATTTCTTATAAACATAGCACTTCTTTTAGCGATTACTTTAAAATAAACCTCCACAAGGACCTCTACCTTTGCCTTATAGTCGTTAATTATACCCTCTACTATATTATTTACCCTAGCCACCATATATTCGATTAGTTTAGTTATAATTATATTAGTTAGGCGGGTCGATTAAAGTAGGTTAGAGTTAGGCGTTAAATTGCTATACTTCTTAAGAGCATAGAGCGGTACTAATAGAAGATCTTAATTAAGTATACACTCCTTCGTAAGTATTTGCAGGATTAAAGAGTATAAGGTTACATTCTTTAACGCCTTAGTATACGCTAATAACTTAATCACGTAAGCTAAAATCCTCTTAATATAATTCGGATAAACCACGCTAAATTATCTAAAGTTAATTAAAAAGCTTTTAAAGATAATTAAGCCAAGGGATACCTGGGTTTATAGTAATAATCCTTAAAAAAGTAGTCTCTTTTTATTCTAACATATACTACTACTTATTCTCTTCTGTTTTAAAGTAGTATCTTAACTTATATATTATACGGTTAAAATTATATCCTTTTCCTGCCAAATAATTATAATAGAAGGTACTAGCTCGGTCCTTAAGCATAACGGAATAGGCGTTGTAGTATTAATTAGACTCTATTTCCACCTTCTAGTAACAGTTATAGAAGATACGTAGTTTCAAATTAAGAACATTATATAATTCCCTACTAAACTTCTTCTCCTAATCTAAATAGAGCTTCGTAAGCTCTATAAGCAATTTTAAACTGCCTCTAATTTAAGATTAAGATAAAGGAGGTAGGGGTTATATTATAGGCTGCAGTAGGGATATAAGTCTAAAGGTAAAGTCTAAAGGTTGTTAAATCGCGAAGTAATAGGATCCTGTGCCTGCTCTTATTAGGGTATAGTATCCAATATTAAGGTTACGGGTTAAATTGGATATAGAGGAGTTAAAGGTAGAGGTAAGTTCGTCTCTAGAGGTATATTACTTAGGTTCTACCGTAAGTTAAGCTTCCTTATAATATATAGTTGGTACTTAATCTCTTATAGAGTCTATTCGTGCTCTTTTTTTACGTTAATAACCTGCTCCTAAATGTTATCTCTAATAGTACCCCCGTCCTTAGGGATAAATACTCTATTCTCTTAAAGGAAGTTACGGAAGTCCTATATAATATCCTTGTTTACGGGGGCCTATATTTCCTTTATCTATCTAACAAAGTCCTCCTTTATACATTCCTATAGCGCGGTATTATTATATTCACTATTCTTATAATATGCCATACGGTGTAATAAAAATCTATTTAAGTCTTATTTATTAGCGTTTACAAGGTTAATTATAGCTTTATTCTATATCTTTAGGTTAATATCTTCCTTATACTTCTTTAGGTAGGTTAACGCTATAGTAGGTATAGAATTAATAGGGTGTTATACGTTAAAGGTAGGTAGGATTTTCGGTTTTATAGGATCTCGTAGGTTTGCTATCAAGAGGTAGGCAATTTAAGATATTGTTTAACGCGTTTTAGACGTCATTTAACGCGTTTTAGACATTAACTTAGGACCCTAGGTTTAGTAACACTTTTAACCTAAAGTACTTAACTAAATCTTTGTAAACGCGGTTGTTCTATATAATAAACGCAACTTAGTATCTCCTAGTACTTAGTAACACTTCTATTACTAGTTTTCCGTAAGTCTAAGGTAGTATAGTATTACTGGGATCTATTCCATATAAGCGTATATGGCACCCCTATACAAGACTGTCTCTTCTATTTAAAAACCTAGCTGCTCTATGGTTGACTATGTATTCAACTACTAATCAGTATTAGTTATACAGGGTGACTCACCAATAACGACTACTCGAGTAGGTTACAGTAATGTTAGTTAATAAAGCTTGTTTATTGGAATGAGGAAGGGCGAGGAGCTTAAGACTCCTCGCTACGCTAGTGCCGCGGCGACACGTGACGACCGCTTACCTCATTCCCGATAGTAACTATTAATTATATAAAGCAGACTACGTGGTCTATATACTAATGCACCTCCCCCCTAATTAGTTAGTGCTTTATAAGTGCACCAGGCGCGTAAGTAAGTGGTTAGTACACTAAACGCGTAAACGCGTACCTAGTGTACCGACCGCGTAAGCACGCGGTTGGTATAACAGGTGCTATAATTATACACTTATCTTATTTTAAGAATCTTAAGCCTTTAGCCTTTTATCTTTATTAAGTAATAAATTAGTACTAGTAGTTATCTGCTTGCTTAATCTCTATAAGATACTTTTTTTATTATTTTATAAAGCAATAGATGCTATATCTAACAGTATTATAATTCCTATTATTAATCCTTACTTTATAGCGGTCTTAGTCTCTGCTTCTAATATAACTTCTTTAAGTTTTATACGCTTTTAGTAAGCTGCCCTTATTACCTTATTATCTGTAAATATTTTACCTATATTAAACTTATTGTCTCTAATATCCGATCTACGTAATAGTTTATTAGTTCCCCTATATTCTAATAATTTTAGCTCCTATAGCTAATAGCTTACGCTATATTTAGCGTCTTTATAAATTTAGTATGCGTTATTATAATAAAACGCAAAACTTTTAATTAAACATTCCTTTGTTCCTTGTAGTATACTATTATTCCTCTATATATATATATCTTCTACTAGTCTGGTTCCCTTTATTATATAGTAACTCTAACTATCTTTATAATCCCTTATAAAGTAACCCTATTTTTTATAATTTATATAAGCTCCGTCTTTAAACTACTAACTTTGCTATAAAGTCCGCCTAAACGTCTTCTACTGCTAAGATCCCTAGTTTAGCCTTTATTTCTTAGTCCTATAATTACTAGATCTTTAACCTCTAGGTTTTTATAGTTTTTTACTTTATCTCTTATAGGCTTCTTTAGTACTACTTAGGTCTATTAGCTCTGCGCTATATTATAATTTCTAATTTAGCTTTAGTTATTACGTACTTTATGTCTTATATAACTATAGAACTCTATCCTAACCTCTCTTAGCCTATTCCCCTTAGTAGATTTAATTATTAATCTTAATCGCTTAATCTATTAACTCCCTTAAGGTATTTACATCTTTTATTAAGATAATTACGTCCTAGACTTTAGCCTTAAGTCCCTATTTATACTATACTATAAGCGCCCGATTATTCTACTTAACTTATATAGCTAATATTTAGAACTATATTATATACTTAATTGCTAAGGTTTATTATATAATGTCTTAGAGTTTTCTTTCTACCATAGTTACTACCTCTAGGTCTCTAAATATCTATATAAGTTACTCTATAAACCCCTTCTAGCTTATAAATATAAACCGTACCTCCTAATTAGTAGTTATTATTTTTTTTTGCCTATATTTCTATAAGGTAAGGCTTAAAATACTTAAGTGCCCTTCTTAATAGGAATAGTCCCGCATATGCTATTTAATCTATAGGTGTTAACAGCTTTGCTCCTTCTTATATAACTTTAAAGTATATTTATATAAGAAATCCTTTAAGCTTTAATCTCTCTCCTAAGTATCTCTTAATTAATAGTAAC
>Ga0307515_10023594_pt1 | contig 10772 bp, 3 predicted proteins | sample 17_EM_MG_FD_194513 | JGI IMG/M metagenome (GOLD analysis project Ga0307515, IMG submission 194513) | Populus trichocarpa ectomycorrhiza microbial communities from riparian zone in the Pacific Northwest, United States - 17_EM | ecosystem: Host-associated > Plants > Roots > Unclassified | place...
CTAGCTCCTTTACCAACTCTATAAGGTCCTCTAGTTAAATAGTAACCTCTTATTACTGCCTTCTTCCTACTTTCTTATCAATTATTTATATGGACGTTTAGTATTTTAAAGGCTCTAAAAGACGATCTATAGGCAGCTCTAAGGACCTTCCTTTAACGTTAATTAAGCTGCTAATAGAGGCTATACCGTTACTTATAGCCTCCCTAAAGGCAGTAGTAGGGTCCTTCGTCCTTACCCACTTCCTTATAGTTTAATTTACTATACGCCACCTAATATCCACTACTTGGTGTTAATCCTCCTGCCTATCTAGAGCCCGTTACTCCTACCACTGCCCAATTTAAGGCTCTACAAAGCTGACTTTAAACGCTACCTTCTTTATATTTCTACCCTTTATATTTTAGTCAGTTCTAAAGCTTAAGCGGCTAAGGAGGAGGCTTAACGGGTAGTAAAGGCTTAAGGGAAGGCTTATCAGAGGGGGATTTCGATTAAGTAGGCGGCTAGAAGAGGGCCCATTTATATCCGCCATTACTTAAGCTCCTCCTAAGCCTTCTACTATACTCGCTTAGCCTCTACTCTAGTCTTTAGCGCTCCCTTCTTTATAGTAACTCGTTTAAGGTATATCCAAGCTAGCTTAATTATATTTAAATCAGGTAAGTTACCAGGCTAAATAAAGCGCTAAAGATATACTACGTCAAGGCAAAAGACTAAAGGTAGGCCCTAGTTTAAATCTCTTAGAGCCTCTATATCAGAAAAAAAAGCAGGGCTTATTTTAGCTCCACTAGAAAAAGGCCCAAAAATAGGCCCTAATAAGTCAATGTAAATGACAAATCTATCCTTCCATCCTTCCGTCTATCTATATCATTTACATTCCAAAGCTTTATCCCGCTAATCTTTTAGCTACAATATCAGGTCCCTTCTTCTACTTTTTAGAGGCTATTTACGTTAATATCTCCAGAGTAATCGGTTATAAGTCAACGTGGCTTAACTCGCTATCTTATTCTCCTAGTGTTAAGATCTAGTTTCTAAATTACTATAAAAGTCCAGAGTGCTCCGATAGTTATAGCTTAGATTATTAAAAGTATTTAAAATTAAAGTTAGATGGCAACTCATTAATAACAAAATAGATCTTCTCTAAGAGAGTAAGCAACTCAATATAAGTCTCTACCGTGAAATTATATATCGTCTATCTCTCCTTACCGCCAAGCGGCAAGATATTAAAGGTGTAAATTAGATAACGGTGAGTTGTAAACTCAATTCCATTAATAATAGGGTAGTAGCCGTATAGCCGCACTAATCGGTAATCATAAGAAATCAAAAAAGTCAAAATTTCCCTATAGAGTTCATTCTCCCTCTTCGCTAATTTAAAAAGTTTAACAATACCTCTTATCGCAAGTTTCATACTATATGCGTTCTATTAATCTGCAATCTCAAGTCCTATAATACCACATTTTACTTCACTTATTAGAAATGGAAAGTGTATATAGTAAGTAGCTATAAAATACAATACGCATAAAGTATTGCCTAATACAGGTTAAAGTTTACTAAAATAGTTATTTAAGAAGGCAAATCGCCCGAAGCCAGCAGCGTAATCTAGCTATAGCCGAGGTTTTATCACGGGTATAGAATTATTCCAGCCCTCGTTAACACTTTCAGCCAAAATATTAAAGCGTTTGTCGCCAAGCGTAGCAAGGGTTTCTGTAAAGGGAACAAGCAGTTAAGCGATGTCTTAAATAATCCTTGCTTTATTCTTACCTCGCAGTTTCCAGCAAGCTTCGTTAAATACCCCGTCGCAGAATATTATATTTTCTAAAGGTGTATACTTCTTCTCAAGTAATCTACAATAGAGGCTCTTACTTCTATCCGAGATACCTAGCTTATAATCGTCCATGTAGAGCCCACCTAGGGTCTAAAGCACAGTTTTATAGCCTAGATTATTATATACAGCACTCTTCTCCTCTCTTAGCCTTTAGTTGCTTAGAGTTATAAGAGCAATAAAGCTAGAGCCCAACCATTTGCGGCGAAGAGAAGGCGTCTTCCTCGCAAATAAGTATAACATATCGTTATTTTAATCGTCTTGCTAAAAGAGCTCCTTCGGCCAAATATCTTCCTCTACCCAATATCTAATATAACTCCTCTTAGATGCGCTGATAGCGCTAGCTGCCTCCTGACCAAACGTCTGCCCAAAAAAAGGGCCTGCGGGCGAAAATCGGGGACGTTTTTGAGGCCGCTCAACTAAGACGTGATTTTCTAGGGTTTCCGCTTCTCGGGGCCGTTTTTGGCCCTATAATAGTAGGGGAGGCAGGTAATTCTATGACCCGGCGGTCAAGTCAGCCCTAGGTGGTGGTCTACGGAACGAATATAGACGTACCTCCTCTATTAAGAAAGACAAGTGTCTCTATCTAGGCTTTCTATTCTCACTTTTTTAAAGCCGCGAGATGCCTTTAAGGCGTGCGCTTCTTCGGACTCATCATAGTTCTTCTTTCTTAATGCCTTAAGGCTATTTTTCTATAAAGGATTAGATCGGACTACTACTATAAACTAGTAAAGGGAGCGTACCTTTATCTCATTACGCTAAAGACTATAGTCTTCTTTGGGCGCCTGCAGGTTCTTAGCAGCTAGCTATAGTCAGTAGAATTAAAAGGGCTTATAGCTTATTTATAAGCCGCCAGGTTAGAAGTAAAATAGTAAAACACAGCTAATAAAACGCCAAGCCGGCCGGCGAGACGCCCCTATACGCTAAACTACAATCGGCGGGACTAATAATTATAAATTCATCCTTATCATACGTTATTTGCTCTATTTAAACCACTACAACTTTTAATATTATTGGTACTAAGGCCGCTTTTAGCAATATAACCCTAATATAAACAACAATGCCATAAAATGGAATAAAAGAGACATTATAGCCCCTAAAAAAAGTATCCAGAGCAACTTTATACAAACTCGTATACTCCAAGAATAATCACCGCAGACGGTATAGATATATACGCTTTTAGGCGATTATATAGAGGCCTAACCCCCTCTTTCTTCAAGAAGCACGTAACTCGTTTAGTAAGCTATAATTAGCTACTCCGTCTAGTCTCAGGTCCTTGCTAAAGTCAGTATAATTATAGCAGCCTTAGCTAGCGGCTCTATAAGTTTGCGTTAAGCTACGCCGCATAGTCCGGTATTATCTATAGGGTCATTAATGCTTAACTCCGGTAGGTTAATCCGCCTCTTTAGGCCTACATCACCTCTATTAGTCAAGTCAATTAGGACCTAGAGACTTTACGCAAATCTACCTCACATCGCTTAGGAGGTGAAGATTACGTCTTCTAGATTATATATTATAGCCTTAGCTAACCCACTGCTATCCAACATAGGCTTTACAGAGGCATAACTAGCACGACAGCGAAGATCACGATACTTTAATCCTGCGGACCCCCTTTCTCCAATACTAGCTTTTAGCCTTTATATACCTTCTAACCTAATAACAAGGCAGCTCAGTATAGATCCCAGTACGCTATAAGCCGCGGGATTCAAGCCAGGCTCAGCTAAGGTCTTCGCCACCGCTAGTATTTACAATATCTTTTTCTATATTAGGTAAATACGTACACACCTTCTATATTTTAGTAATAGATAAACGTCCCTTAATTCCTAAACAACCAGCTTACCCCCCTTATGGCTTTAATTTTAAAGCCGTGTCTTTATAATCACCTAGAAATTCTTATATTAGCCTTAGTCTCTAAAATAGATAGTTAACCTACCATAGTTCCTATTAAGCCAGTATTCGCTAGAATAGAGTGTTAGCCATATATAACATAATGATAGTTTTCCTTACATTGCAACCACATTTGCTAGGCATCTTTTTTGCATCTCCTAGTACTTTGTGCACCAAGCTCTTACCATATATTAAAGATAAGTACACTTATAGTGAACCTAGGTGTAATCACACATAGTATAATAGTAGGATAGAGAAGTGGGATATTGCGATAAAATGGGCCGCTATACTCTAATAAGAGGACCATAAAACAGTATATACGTAAATTAATTACAAGATCTATTAGCATAAAATAGGCAGGTATATAATAAATAGTTAGGGTCTATAAAGACTGCTTAAAAATAGCAACTATAGCGTAGACAAGTCACCCTACGGAATCCGCACTATATATTGTTAAGGACTAAGGGAAAGGCTAGGAGGAACTAAAATAAGTAAATATAAAAGGGTGCACTAAGAGACAGAGCGTTAGAGTTAACTATACTACATTTCCGCCAATACATCATTATTATAGAAATGGCGTTTCCTTATCCCTGTATAAAATCGCTCTATTTAGCTTTACTTCCTCTCCTTACTAAATTCTCACCGCGTATTTTTAGAGGCGCTTTAGAGAAGGGCGTATACACCTATCAATTCATACAAGAAGCTTAAAGTAAGTAACACTACGTTAACCCCACGCGAGGGTTACCTTAGTAAATAACATTAGCACTACTAATCCTAGGCTTACTATATAGTCATCACGGAATTATAAAAGCATCTTAAGAAATAAATAGATAAGTAATTATAGTGGTTTAGAAGTTAAAACAATTATAGAGCATTAATATATAGGGGGCCCATAAACAGATCTATCTATAGGGGAAAGCAAGTCCTAATTTTCTCAACTTAAAATTTAAACTATTACTCCAGTATCTTATAAAGTAGGTAAATTACAATTACACATTACCCATCTACGGCTCTATCACCAACATCTAGACGCCTACTTTAATCTCTAGCTATAGCAACGACCAGTAAGCTTAGCCTTAACAAACACTTCTTCCTCTAACAAGGAAAACCCTTAATTAACCAACATTTATAAGGGTTTCCTATTATATACCTTCTGGGTAAACGGTACTTTATAACTATTAGGCATAGTTTTAGAGGGCTAGGCTGCAAATATAGCAGATTCTATTATATACCGCTAAACACTAAATCTAGCATTTGGAGACATGCGCTCCAATTAGCCTACTATAACTCATCTAGATCCTTAATACTACCCGCCTATTTAAGAAATTCCTAAATTTAGTCTTCTTTATTCTCGGTCCTTATAATTATAACTGGCCTTTTAAGGGCAGATATAAATATCTGTGTAATTAACACTGCCATATAAAGCGCGGATGGTCAGTTAAGTAAAAAATTATCTTTTAGGGTGTGAGCCGGAGTAGAGGTCCGCTGAAATACACTAACCAAGAACTTTAAAGCGTAAAAGGTTGCATAAGGGCGGTAGAGTATCAAATGCATATTTATCTGAGCTATATAATACAGAGTAAGCAATACTTATACGCCATAATTTGAGGTTATTAGTTTAGGGATGGACTAAATAGAACGGTTCCAAGAGTCTAAGGCGAGCCTGAGCTAAGAGTTGTATTAGCTATCGAACCTATCTTTACTAAAAAGGCCAACTATTAAAATCGCATAGCTAAAGTACTGTGTGGCGACAGGTTTACTATTAAGTAAGCCCTATAACCCCCCCCCAGAATAATATAGGATAGATATTAGAAGGTAATGTACGTCTCTTTATAAACTCCGAACTGTTTATCGTAAGCTAGAGTCCATTATTAGAAAGCGGCAGTCCCCCTAGACGTAGGTAATCGTAATATATAATAGCGGGGTGATTAAATATAATAGTGTTAACGGAGTTAAATATAAAGGCCCTAAAGACTAGCCAAGAAGCTAATTCTTTTATAACCTATTGGTTCCATTACTTATCTAAATTATTACTCTTAGGAGTGGGTATCGTATCTATAGCCTTGATCGCTATCTTAATAACCTAGTTTAGCGCTAGACAAGCTGTAAAACGCTCCTAGAATGCGTAGATTAAATACCTCTTTTTAAAAATTTCCAAATAAAGGAGTATTAAGGCTACTTATAGGTCTGTAGCTTATTTAGGAAGTTTATCTAGTTTCTTTCTTAGGTCTTTAGCTAGAAATTCCACGAATAGACGATAAGCCTAAGTAATATCCAGCGGAAAGCTTTCTAGACAGTAAGATACACCTATTATCCTTACTACAAGTTATAGTAGGTGTGGGTATATAGCCAAGTTAAAGCTGTTTTTATGTAAAATTGGTACCTAAGGATGGAAGTAATTCCAATATAAGACGTTATATTCGGCTATTATTTGCGGACTGTATATAAAGAGGAGCGGCGGAGATAGAAAACTTAATATCCCTTTAATCATTTGCAGAACTCTTATATCAGGCCGTACATTATATATGCCTATAGTCATACTATTATACGGTGTTCTCTATGCTAGGGCTTTAATAGGCAGTACTAGGTATTTTTAAAAAGAAGATTAGACTTACTAAGCTAGCAGTAGTATTAAGAGGTCTAATACAGACTTAGTTATTTTCATACTCTCTCTAAAGGGCCATACCGTACAAGTTATTAATTATTAAGGTCTAAGAGCGCTCTTTACAGCCTAGGGAAGGAGTAAGATAGAGGGTTTCAGGTTTAACTATTATAACTACTGTTAGCCATTTATATAGATATTAATAATAATATAGGAGTATAGACCTGTTTAACCTATAGCATTAGTGCCAAAACCTCCTATTTCTGGTACTGGTGTTTCAGAACTTAATTCCTTCCAAGAACGTATTTAGACGCTATAGGTAGTAGGAGCTAACAAGTTATAGTAGTACCTCCTAACTCGTTTTATCCTTAGCACTTTACATCCCCTATATTAGCAACCAAAATGCTACTCGCGATGCCCTTTATAGTGCTTTTTAAGTTAAAATGACTTTAAAAAGCTATACTTACACCCCTCGCATTTATAAAGCTTATAGTGTATATTAAGATACTCCCTTAAAAATAAATTAGATAAGATTTTGGCCAAAAGCATCTATTCACTTACACAAATATTATCCTTTTACTCGTTGGCAAATACCCACAACTCTCTACATACAGGTAATAAAATAACCCGTCCTCTCTATAAGATACTTAGTTATTATAATAAGTAAATAATACATTTATAGCAAGCTTGCTAAGAACAAAATTGCAGTTAGGTAGGTAGTGAGGTGTGTATAAGTACTAAAAGTAGAACATTAAGGTTGGAAGATATTCATTAGGAGTTTATAAGACTAAGAGGGTGCTTCATAAGGAAAGAGACCTATTAACTCCCTATAGAATGCTGTAAGGGTCAAGATATTGCGCTAAAGGCCGGCACTGTCCATCCTTAAGGATCTCCTATAGATCTGTTGGGGTGCAGTCCTAAGAAAGTGGAACTGGCTAGGGTAGCGGAAGGCTTTACAATTACTATTTTATGGGCTGTGATCTAGGCATCCGATACGTGGTAGAGATAAAAGGAAATAATGCTGGCGTTCGTGGCTTAATTAAGGTTAGATCCCTAATCGGACGTATTGATTTAAATTAAGGTAGCTAGCCGGATCCAAGAGCGAGGAGCTCTCCATTATATCTAAATTTAACCCTATCTAATAACAAGTGTAATTATAGGCTAAGCCGGCTAACCCTTTCTCTTTTTATATATATTAAAAGCAAGCTACTATTCTACTAAAACACCTAATACCCCTATCCCATCTACGCAGGCTAGATAAGCTATAATTGGTAAATATCATAGCTCCTTGCAGGGAACGCAAGGACGTAGAGGCGGGCTTATAGTCAACACACTACGTTAGGAGTAGGTAATAATATTTCCTTATAGTTATAACTGGGCTATAGGTACAGTAAAGAGGAGAGTCCCTCCCCGTAGTATAAGCATGGTGCTATAATAGACCAATATGATAAAATCTAACTAGTTTATAAGTATAAATATTTGGTTATAATTACATACAGAAATGTGACGAATTTAATTACCGCTATAGTTAAATTAGTAGAGACACCATATAGTAGATCGGTTAATACACCTACACTAAATCCATATTAAAATGCATGTGCTTATTCCCATCTAATAATTTATTATAGTCACCGGAATTAAAAACATCTTGCATTGATTCTGTGCTCGTGTTCTCAATCCCATACATATTATATACTTCCGTCTCGTACTATAGACCTCTGCGATAAAGGAGGGCAGAATATTAGCAACTACCATTACCTACGTATGCAAAAGAAATTTAACTAACCTATTCTTGGTACTGCTAGCTAGGTAAGTTATTTAGGGCTGGTTATCTCAACACAAGCTTAGTGACAGTGTTAATGGAGTTATATTAAGATCTGGTAATTATAGAAACAAAATAAGGTAGAGGAGCTAACACTAGGAGAAGAATAAATGTTAAACACTAGCTTAAATCTCGCCGCACCCCCTACTAGTTAATGCGTAATTATCTCTCCTAAGCCTACTAGTTGGGCTTATAGATATAGTACATAAGTAGGGATCCTTATGCCGCTCTAGCGAACTCCATCCCGTCTATACATTAGAGTAAAAGCCAAGATTACGCCAATATCTATAGAATATGGGAATATAAGACTTTCTAATAAGCAGTTCTTTCCCCATCTAGGGACACCTTTTATAGCAACAAAAACGAGTATAGTGCCTTATCTAGGTAAGGAGACTTTTAAATATAAAGATTTAATTTAAATATATATGTTACTAGTAACCTGACCTAACCGCTAGTTAGTATCCAATTCTTAACATTTTCTATGCCCTTCTCTTTAATAGATTTAATTAAACCATCTACTTTATAAATTAATTGCGACTATAATTGGATTAGCTTAAACACTATATAGTAGGCATTAAATATATACACAACACATCCGTATTAGCAAGCTTTTCCTTATCTACTAGCCCATAGTAACCGAATATATTAATAACGTTTTTTATCAATTCGTTTCTGCTCTTTTTCTTATAAATAGTACAAAGTATACACTTTAGGGATAGATTAAGGCATTTAAGTATCCGAGAGGCAATAAGACGAGTATTCTTATTATTAAGGTCACACTTAATATATTCTTCTAAAATATATTCCAATTTATCGGGAACTGTTAATAGAGTATTATTAAGGGATTCGGCGCAAGTGTCAACACTTTAATCACTTAAAGTAATATCTAAGCTCTATTAAAAAAAACGGCCCCCCTTATTAGCTTAATGCTCTTATTAAATTATATAGCTTTAAAATTTGTCTATATACCTAGAAAGAACTTCTATTTTAGGGTCTAATAGATCGTTCGGAGGCTATAACTATACGGGTTTCCATCTTAATAGGGGAAAATAGCAAGGACCAAAATAAAGCTAAATAAGGTAGATAGAAGAATAAAGGTTTACACAAGCAAAAAACCGAGAAGGCACTATACATTCTCAATTATATATTAGGTCCTATCCGTAATATTAGCGTTATTTCAGGGAGACCTAATAGGGCGTAGCTACAGCAAGCAATCGGTAAGGCCTTAAGGCGACAAGAATATAGATATAGGCAATAAATGCTGCATAGAAAAGCCTAAAGTAGAAAATGGAGAGTATAGAAGGTAAACGTGTATATATACTTAATTAGGTAAAACCAGCTCTATATATCTAAGTCATCCCCTTACTATACTTTTTGATTCGGACATATCCGAGGACTATTGAAATATGCCGTCTTAAAAACTCAAGTCAGTTTACAATAATAGTAAGTACCTCTTTCTTTTTCTCGGAATCGAGTGTACTAGACTAGGTGTTTTTTTCTTAAATAGGTATCTCCAAAGCATCTAGAGCGTGGGGAATTGTAGAGTAAGGTTTTTATAACTCTAAGGATATTATAGTCACTTTGCGTTAATAAGCCGGAACCTTTTATAGGAAGTATGGGAACCAGGGAAGACAAAATAGCGTTCCGTATTAAGGTTCATTACAGCTAGCGCTAAGCCGAATTCTAAAATACAATATATCGCATTCCAGAATTCAGCTTAGCGCCAGCATAGGTTAACTAGTTAGATAATGCCTTATCTAGCTAACGCCTTAGTAAGGGATGGATATAGACGGGCATAAACATTAACGCAGTACTTAAACCAGAGAGTATACTTTTAAGGGAACTAATAAGCAGTATATTAAGTTCCTAGAAAGTCAATTAAGACAGTGTTCCTACCAATAGGCTATTCTTTAGTTATCCCCCTCTTGCTAGACTATTCCTTAGTTATCCTCCTTTTACTAGGCTACTCCTTAGTCATCCTCCTTTTACTAGGCTACTTCTTAGTCATCCTCCTTTTACCAGGCTACTCCTTAGTCATCCTCCTTTTACTAAGCTACTCCTTAGTTATCCTCCTCTCGCAACATTACTTAGTCTTCCCCCTCTTATAAGGCTACTTAGTCCTCCTCTAACCTAAGGTGGCACCCCTACACCTATAACAAAAAACCCTCTTAACCAGCACCTTGGTATAAAAAGGAACTTAATAAGCTTATTAAAAGCATCCAAAAATTTATTAACAATATCGGGAAAGTTCCCGAGATGGAAAGAGGACACTTTAAGCATAAAGCCCATAGACAGAACGATCTCACACTCTCTATACTAATCAGTAGTAGTAGAGAAGCAGTAGCATCTCTTTTCTGCACTAGGGATTATAGCGGCATCTACTCTACAGTCTTAACGCCAAAGACTATAGACGTAGCGGTGTCAGTTAAGCTTAGGAACATAGCAGAGCTAGTTAATCCCAATATAGAGCAAAAATTTAAACATCTAAGTGGTTACAGTTAAGGTATAAGGTGGATTAGTGCTAGTAGGGAGCAGTAAATATATATCGCCTAGTTCACGGATCTTATATATGCTGCGTACTACCAAGTAATAGCATACCATTAACTTTTAGTGGATAAAGTTAATACGCTAATAAAAGACCGTTTCAG
>Ga0307515_10023595_pt1 | contig 10772 bp, 1 predicted proteins | sample 17_EM_MG_FD_194513 | JGI IMG/M metagenome (GOLD analysis project Ga0307515, IMG submission 194513) | Populus trichocarpa ectomycorrhiza microbial communities from riparian zone in the Pacific Northwest, United States - 17_EM | ecosystem: Host-associated > Plants > Roots > Unclassified | place...
AGGTAAAACCCTAAGTAGATAGCTATATAGCCGCAAGGTATAGGCGACCCTGGGGTAACCCAGGGGTGACTTGCCTAGGGAAAACCCTTCCTTACCTCGCATATAGACTCCTCCTTTTTCCTTAAGAATTTGTCTGTCTATATAATATACCCTATTATTCTATTATTAGACTCCCTATCTATATCCTTATCTTATATTTAAATTCTTACTAATCCCTTTAAGAGGATAGCGGGTTTAATTTTTTATAATACCTTTAAAAAGAAGACCAACGCCTACACTTAATAATAATATACTGGTAATATAACTGTAAATCGCCTTAGGATCTAGTATAGACAAAACCGCTAGAAGTATACTAGTAAAATCTAAGCTACCTTCCAAACCCTAAGATAATTAGATATCTATAAACGCTAAAGACTAGTTTAACCTATATACCTAGGCTTAAAAAGAGCTTAGTAAGGTTACTTATATTTTATTAAATACTACTAATATAAAGGAGCTAGATAAGATAGCTAAGAAAATAGCTAACTTATAAAGCATTATTAATTTAATAAAGCCCTCTTATTACCTCTTTAGTAAAAGTATAAGTTATGCAGTAAACGTATACGCCGAATAAATCTTAACGCCCTAATTAAGAATTTACTACCCAATATTAGCAGTACTACTTAATAGTATTTTAACTGGTAGATTACTGTAGTTAAAACCCAATTTAAGGCTAATAGTACTAACTATAACTACAAATAATATGCACGCTAAACTATTAAAAGTCTTATAAAAAAAGATAATCACCTAAGTAGTATATTAATAACTAGGTACTAAGAATAAAGGTTATTTACTATAGGAAAGGTTTAAAACTATAGTCTAAGACTAGATTAGGAACCCTATAGTAAGACGCTTTAATAATACTACTATGTACTATATAGCTATTATAAAGCAAAACTAGAGGTTTAACGTCCTTTTAGCCTATATATATAGCTTAGAGGACCGCTTCTTATATACCCCTTTTATTAATCCTAAGTAATAGGTAAACTTTTAGTTCTTATACCTCTTAGCCTAACTATAAGTAGAGCTTTTTTACTAAAACTTTATTAAATAGGTAAAAACCACTAAGGACCTTTTTGCTAAAATCTGTTAATAAAGTAACTGCTTAATACTATAAAGCTTATAAAAGATTGCATAGTAGGTAGTAGTAGATCTTTATACTTAAAGCATAGTTATAGTATAGGCTTTATAAAATTAGGTTTAGGGAATAGAATCTAATTGTTGGAATCACGGTGGGGGGGTTTTTGGTTCAATTGTATTCGTTTTGTGTTTTCTCTTTCTACTTCTATAGGTGGAATTTAATAGACCTTCTGAGCTCGCTTAGCTTACGTAATCAACCTAATTGGTTACAAGTAACCGTATCCACCGTATTGCAAAACCTTATTCAGACACTGGCAACAACTAAGAAAATAAGAAAAGTGGTAAATAAGTCCATAGTCTCTATTCCTGTTCCCTTGCAAATTCGGTCCAAAACGCCTCTGCCTTAGAGTCGTCGTAATAACTAGAATAGGGTTCTATATTAAGATAGAAGTTAGAGGCTCCCTAATCTCCTTGTTTAACGTCATCCTTAGTATCACCATTGCTGCCCTCAAAGTTGGAGACATATTAACGTATTCTTCGGTCCCTTTTATCTTTTGTATGGTTTGTAGACTAATATCCAGATTTATTATATACAAAGCACTTTTTGCCCTTATTGCGGTGTTAACGGTTAGGGGGGTAGTATCGTTGGTTGGAGGGGTGGTATCATCAGTCGGTATAGAATGACTTAATCTCTTGTTCTTGTTTACCGTACGTCATAATTGAGGATTTAATGTCGTTAATAAGGCCGGTAAGGGTAGTAGTAGGTCGAAAATAGGCTGGTTTATAAGCTGATATATCTTAGCACGCAGTAAGGAGCTTATTGTAGAATGTTGTGTCATTTTAAAGGTCCTTTGCTAGCCCGCGTTATAGTTACCACATCTCGTCGATTAATACCTAAAATGCTTGGCCTATATTAAGTCCTTTTTGAGCAGTGACTTATTTAAGCGTAATTGCATTCCATTTTGATAGGATATCGCGTTTATATTCGTCGCCTTCGAAGTATAATTTAAGGCCTATGCATACATTCTTGAGAAGGTTAAGGTCTTTAAGGTGGGTGAAGTAGTATTTAAGAGTAAGGCCGCGGAGCATAGTAGGAATAGCAATGATGTACGCTTACTTAGGGACGCCGGCTCGGAGGTAGTAGTTTTGGAAGATCTTAAACTTAAAATCAAAGTTATCTTATTTGCTAGAGTATTTGACTTCGTCCGTATAGAGCTTAGCTAAATTAATAATCTCTCTTCCAAAGCTTCCTTATAGGGCGAGCTGGTTTATGGCTGAGGTAGTTTGAATGGGAGCAGTCAATGGTAGAGGTGGGGTAAGGTCGTCGGTAGGGTCGTCGGTAGGGTCATCAGTAGAGTCGTTGACAGGGTTATCGGTAGGGTCGTCAGTAGGCCATTTTAAGGGAGTTAGTTCGTAAATAGCTCCTAGGAGGCCGTCTGCAATTAACTTCCTTACCTCCTTCCATATATATACCCTATTTTTACAGAGGTAATCCCTAATCGTTTTCAATCGATCCTTGCTAAGATCATTGAATATATCCTTTGTAAAAGACTTAAAGTCGTCAACAAAGCTCTCCCATAAGTCAAATCCCTTCCATCCTTTCTTCTTATATATTGATAAACGCCAATCAATGAATGCTTTAACTTCCTTAATATTGGTTACGGTCGCGTTAATTCCAGTCTCCCATTTTTCAGTATTTGTCGCGGAGGTAGCTATTGCGGAGGTAGCCATCGCGGCAGTATTTGTTGCGGAGGTAGCCATCTTTTGGTTCCGTAGTTAATTCGACAGTTAGACTAGAAGCGTAGATATACCTATAAACTAGTTGCTCTAAAGGCGTGATAGACGTAGGTTAGAAGCGTAAGTAACCTCATAAACTGGCCTTTAGGCTTAGCAAGTAATACCTTAATTTTTAGCCTTCAACAAGAGGTCTAGAGAATCAGACAGTACCTCTCTTCGTTATACCTTGCTGATCTGTGCAGCACTGATCAGTGTTGGAATTACGGTGGGGGGGTTTTTGGTTCAATTGTATTCGTCTTATGTTTTCTCTTTCTACTTCTACAGGTGGAATTTGATAGACCTCCTAAGCTCGCTTAGCTTACGTGATTAACCCAATTGGTTATAAGCAACCGTATCCACCGTATTGCAAAACCTTATTCAGACACTAATATTATAGCTCGAATAAATGCCTCTAAATTAAAGCTCAAATAAATACTATTTTATAAAAATACTAAGCTAGGGAGAGGGAGAAGGAAAAGGAGTCGCTAGGACTAATATAAATAAATATATAGGTTAACTGCTAAGGCGCTAGGAGTAAGTAAGCCAATTATAGGATAGGCAGAATATAGTAGTATTATAGTAGAATTTAGCAAGTGACGCGCCCCGCGCTATTATATCCCCCCCCTCCCTTTTAAAAAAAGCCTCCCTTAGGCTTAGTTAGGAATAAGATAGTACCAGGCTTATAAAATATAAGGTAAAAAGAAAAAAAAGATGTAAGTACGTCCTACCTAAATATAAAAGGCGACTATAGGTTATATGGAATATTAGACTAAAAACGGTAGCCGCTAAAAGTCTTAATAAGGATCCAACTAATTAAAGAACTTTAACCAGTGGTTAAAGTTCTTAGACATTTAAAGGACTTATATAATGCGCGAATTTAAGTAAATGTATATTATAATAGACTTCCTTTTCTGCTTATATTATGGCCTTAGGGTGTTTTTATCCCTATACTCTTCTAGTAGCTTATTGTCTTTATTATACTAGCATCCTATCTACTTATCTAGGTATTTTAGGGTCTAGGCATATTAGAGTATTAATTATAGAACTCTTTAAGCTTCTAGGGGCAGCCTATAAAGTTCTAAGTAGAGTACTAGGTTAAGTCTAGGTTATATCCCTTTTATTAGATATAGTATTTTAGTGTTCTATATACCAGCTCATAGGCTAGTATTTTATTAACTTAAATTAGTAGGGGAGGTTCACTATTTTGTCCTAGTTATAGCTTTTTATAGCTTATTTTATAAGAAAATAGGGTAAACCTTAATTAACTCTAGGAGCTTTACCTTATATAAGTTGCCTATCTTCTTAAGAACCTTATACAGTCCTGCTATCTAATAATACAGTTTATAGCTAAGCCGTTTAGTCTTTTAATTCCTTATTATAACCTAGACTATATTACTAGGGGTAAAGTTAGGCTTATAATGGTGTTTATTTACTTACTATTTTATTAACCTCTAGGCTTTTCTAAGGTTTTTATAGGCTACTATTTAGGCTTCTTCTAAGTGCTTAGCGTATAATTAAGCTTTGCTATAGGATAGTTTCTCTTATACTGTTTAGGGTTTCTTCCGCCTTTTCTAGTTAAAGCTTATATAGATAAGTAGCCCATTTTCAGCTAAATAGGGGCAAATCCTATAGAGTTGTAGGGTGGGGTTACTTAGGCGTAGTCTATTAGAGGAAGTAACTTAAACTAGTTATCCTAAAAGTAATTAATAAAGGGCCATAGTTTTTAGTTTAAGTACTAATTTATAATCTCTATCTAACTATCTATCTAGCGGTAGTACGCTATAAAAAGCTTTAACTTAATGCCTAGGATTTAGGTAGGTTTGTTTTAAAAAGCTAATATAAACTGCGGTCTATAGTTAGATGTAATAGTATCTAGTAGTCCGTAAATTTAGTAGATATAGTGTAGATATAGTTAGGCCATCTCCTTAGTATCGATACTTTTATAATAGGGTATTAAAAGCGGGCGTTTACTAAAGCAGTTAACTAGGACTATAACTATATTATATCTATTACGGTCTATAGGTAGTTTATAAAAGTCTATAAAGATATGCTATTAAGGGCGCTTTAGAATTAGGAGTAATTTTAGTAGTCCTAGGGTCTTGTTTTTTAAGGGTATAGCTTTTTAGCAGTTATTGCAGTTCTATATATATTAGTTAATATCTATAGTTATCCCAGGCCAGTAGTAGCGGCTATTAGTAATCTTACGGGTCTTATTCTTACTAGGGAATGCTATAGAGACTTAGCAATAAGCTTCGCGGATTAGCTCCGTTTATAAGTTATTTATATTATGTACTATAAGCCGCTCCTAATATAGAAGAAGTCCTTCTTTTATTTTAAAATCCTAGCTCTTTTTTATAGCTTAAACACGGAGAGTTTCTAGGGCATTAGCCGTACGGTTTACTATTAAGATATGGTTAATAAGTCCTACTAGTTTATCTAAGGCTTCTTCTATTAATACTAGCTTATTTTACTAGAAGTCTATTTTTTTTTAAGGATTTATAGTTTAAGCTGTTTAGAATAGAGGAGGGTATAAGTCCAGTACTAAGCCTTTAGCTTATCCTAAGGTTCTATATCTTACTCCTTTAAATTAGGGCGTTAGCCTTAGAGTTTTACTTATTAGAACGATATACAATTATAAAGACTTAAAAGGGTACTTTGGTCTACTAGGCCTATTAACTAGTAAGTTACTTTATAGTTATAAATTACTCTAGGGCTTTATAATCTATATATACCTTAATCTAGGAGCTTATACCTTTAAGATTTACACGCTACTAGGATAATAATTAGATAATAGCTAGTATTTCCTTATTATATACTTTATAGCTACACTTAGTTAGAGCTATTGTTTTTAAGAAGAAGGTAATAGGGTTCTATTCGCCGTCTAGGTATAGCTGTAATAGAATTTTAGCTATAGCTCCGTTAAAAGTATTAATATTTAATATTAATTTAAGGTCCAGGTTATATTAATAGAGAATTAAAAAGGAAATAAGCCGATCTTCTAACTCTTTAAAGGCTTATATATGGTTATTATTAAAGATTAAAGGCGTATTACTTCGGGTTGGTTATATAAGAGGCTTTGCTCTTACTTTATAATTATAAATAAAATAATAGTAGAAGTTATAGAAGCTAAGAAAGGACTATATTCCTTTTACTATATAAGGGGGCTTCTAGCTGCGGATTGCTTTAACCTTTTTGGAGTTAACTTTAATTCCCTTTATACTAATAATAAACCTAAAGTACTTTATATATTTTATCCTAAACTCGCATTTCTTAATATTAACTTATAAGCCCATATTCCGTAGTCTCTCTAGGACCCTTTTAATATAAACTTAGTACTTAAGTTCTTTATTTAAGTATATAAGAATGTTATCTAGGTATATTGTATAGAATTCGTTAAGGTGGTTAAAAAGGATATCGTTTATGTACTATTAATTTATAGTTAGCCCGTTTATTAGTCTAAATAAAAGGACTTTATATTTATAGGACCTATAATAGATATAAAATGTTATTAAGTTCTTAGCTATAGGGTTTATCCAAACTTAATAAAAGGCTTAATAAATATTAAGCTTTATAAATATCTTTGCCTAACTTAGTTATATAAGGGTTTTATTAATTAACAGAATAAGATACTAATCCGTTTAAGTAGTAGCGTTTGGTTTTTAAGAGTTAATGTAAAAATTAAGGCCGCTATTAAGCTTGTTTATAAATAAAATAGGGGAAGTAAAGGGTGCTTAACTTAGCTCAATAAATCCCTTATAAAGGTTATTAATTAGGTATTACTTTATCGCTTTAAGTTTATTTATAGTATACTAGTAGAGGGAGCTATAGTCTAGGGAGTTATTCGCCTCTAATTAAATCCTATAGTTATAGGTTTAGTAGGGAAATAGCTAGTTAGAGGTCACCTTTAAGTAGACGTCTTTATATTTTAAGTAAATGGTAAGGAAAAGGCGCTTAACTAGCTCCTTATTAGTAGTTCCTCTTTTCTTTCGCTAAAGATCTAGTTATAAAGACCTTGTAGTCTTTTTAGTATATATTAAAGTAGAGCCATATAGCGCTAATTATAGTAATATCTACTATAGGGAGTCACGTGATCCTAGGGGGCTATATAGCCTTAGGGATTTTAGGGCATTAACTATATTAACCCTCCTTTTAACTTCTATTATATCTTCCTAAGGCTATCTCTTATATCTTATTAGTAGGTTCTCTTTTATATTAGTTAGATCTCTACAATTTAGACGTTATTTATATTACTATCGGTCCTGCTACTATATATACAGTCTTTATTAGCTATAGTGCTTTAGGGAAGTATTTTTATTAGTATAAAAGAGTTCCTTCTAGCTTTATAGCGGGCATCTTTTTAAATAGTGGCTAGGTCGCGATCCCTAATATCTTACTAGTAGGTAGAGTTAGCCTTTACGGCTAGTGGTTTATAGTTAGTTTAGATTTCTTTAATAAAGAAGGGTAATTTTAGTCTATCCTCTAGTTAGACAAACTGCATTTATTATATATTTAACCAAATATTAAAGTAGGACATCTATTTTCGGCTAAGGATTATATTATAGGATTTTAGGTCTAAGATATAAAAGGGAATGCCGTACTGGCGTTGTCTATTAAGGTAGATATACAGTTTTAAGATATTCTAGTTAGGTGGCTTTTATATTTAGAAACTTAGCTATATTATTTATATAGGTAGTATTTATAAAGGCAAAGCTATCTGCTTTAGTATTAATAAGGGTGGCTATATTAACTCTATATCCATTTAAGATACTATATATAGAACTATAAAGTATTTTCCACCTATTAACTAACTTAAATTAATCTCTTTAAGATTAATAGAGTACTTTCGGGGGGAGTATTTCCCTAGGGCCCCTCCTTTCCTAACTTATTAGACGTTTCTCCTTTTTCTATTTCCTTAATATTACCTATATCCTTTAACTCTGGGCAAGATTAGGTAAAGTAATTACCCTTTCCGCAGTTATAGTATATAACTATAGCAGGGTTAATTAGGGTATTATAGTAAGTGCTAGTTAAAGGCGGAGTATATAGCGGGTTAAGTAAGACTTGTAAGTTTATAGTTATAACTACTTTTAGTACAAGAGTAGTTATAGCTTATCTTTCTACTTTAGCTCCTATAGGTATAGCTAATAAGTTTTAATTACTATAGGGTCGCTTCTACTAATTAGCGTAGGTGTTAATTTATTTTAGTTCTAAATCTAATAATAAGTAATAAGCTGCGAGTCTTTTATAGGCTGGTAGGTTATCTAAGGTTATAACGATCTTTTTTTATAGCCTAATTATTAGTTTTTTATTTTTTTTAAATCCATTGTATTATACTACGTATAATACTACGCATGCAGCCTCTAGGCTATGGCGCTATAGTCTTATATATATGAATCCCTTAGGGCAGCTTAATATATACTAGTAACTATATCCTAATAGTTTATAAGCCCCTAAACTAGGGGTTTATAGTTCCTTAGTAAAATACTAAGTTATAAGCAACTACTAGGGAATGAGAAAATGGTAGAAAACTATAAGAAATACAAAATCCTAACGCCTATCCCTATCCCTATCCTTTTGTAATTTATTTCTGTTCCTTTGCTTACTAATATCTCTTTACTAAAAGCCCAGTAGGAGTTACCTCCTTCTATAGATCCTTATAATGGGGCTAGCCCAGTTATAGTAGGAATGTCTTAGTAAAACACTTAATAGATAAATTCCGACGCTTTAACTAAATTCTGCCGAATTTTGCTAGCTTAATTAACTTCTACTAAGTTCTACTAGATGTATTAAATTCTACTAAAGTTAGTTAAAGACTGCGTACGCATATACGTATATATCAACTATTAAAACCCCTAACTATTTAATATATAACTCTCTTATTATTCCTTTCTCTTCTTTATACAACGTTTTATTCTTAGCGAGAGCTATATACCCTTATATTACGTTACATTAAAATAATTACTATTAAAATAGTAAATGAACTTAAACCCTCCGCGTTAGCTATAAGTATTATAGCCTTAGTTAGGGAATAGTTAACTATAATACAACAGTCCTTTATGGATGCTTTAGCCTAATAGTGAGCGATATTAGAAGCTTAGTACTAGTAATTAATAGAAGTAATTTATAAAGAACTTCGTAACCTTAAAGCACTTATATTAAAGACCTTAATAGTAATACCTATAAATAAAATTAAAATAACTATATATAAACCCAAAACTAGTAATAGCAGCTTAACCTATACCTATAATAAACCTAATACTTACTATAAAATTTAAAAAGCTTTTTAACCCTCTAATATTTAATAAAAATTAAAATAACCTATATCTCTTTATAACTAAGCTCCGTTTTAAACTTTTAATAAACTATAACTAATACCCTACTAAAACTAGTAAGATTAGCTATAGAATATTTTATTTAAGTAAAGACGCTATATAAACTATAGACCTATTCTTCTATAACGGCACCTTTATTAATTTTAAAATCTTTATTTCTCTATTAAAACGAATATATAATAACGCTAGCCGCGAATATATAACTATTACTAAACTTAAAACCTATAATAATGGAACCGAGACTTTACTAGCTTCTTTTTATAATTTTTAGGCCTTATTAGTAAACTAGATTAGAATAAAGCCGCTAGAGTTGCTACTCTCCGTTAAGCTATTTTAGATAAAATTAGAGTATAGTTAGTAGGTAGAGAACTGCTAAAGAACTTACCTAAATTTGCTATAATATGTTAATAAATTAATAAAGACCTTTAATATAATAAATAGACTTATTTCTTAAAGCTAACTATACCTTATATTTAAAACTTTATAAAACTAGTATATACCCTAAAGTGCAATCTATCTCTAAAACTAAAAAGCCTTATATATAACCTTATAGACCTTAATACTACTTAATCCTATATACCCTTAGGAACTAATAAATAAAGAATATAAGCCGTAAATAGAGAATGCTTTGGATATAGAAAAGGGGGATATATTTAAAGAAATTACTAAACTTACCCTTTTAAAAAGGTCTAACGTAGTTCCTCTTAGTCCTTAAATCGCACTTATTTTATAAATTATACTTAATTACTATAAAGTATCTTACCTTTAGTTAATTTAGAAAACGAATTATTTTAGGGCTAAGTTGCGCCTTAGGATAAAAAGTAGAAGAGTATAAGTATCTAGGCTCTTCTAGCGCTAATATATAATATAACTCCCTTAATATACTTAGTAAAATTTAAATATTTAAAAAATAGAAGGAAATATAAATCCTTATAGATAGCGAAGCTACTAATATAGGCTTTATTAATATAAACTACGCAAAAACTTAACGCTTAAATTTAAAGAAATTTAATAAGCCTTAAGGCCTATAAGGCTTTAATAGTAAGCCTTTAATATACAGCGAATTAACGTACTACGCTTTTATAAAGATGCAGATAAGCAAATACCTTAAATATATTTCCCTATTTATAATACCCCTAAAATATTATAAGGTAATACTTAGATACGGATAGCTAAAATTATATAACCCTTTAATTAGCTAGGTTAAAGAAATACTAAAATTCCGTATAACCTACTACTTAAAATACTACTTACCCTATAAATATATATATAACTATTTAAATTTAATATAATATAAATTAACCTTACTATAACCCTTAAACTAATATAATAATAATTTATTGCTTAACGTCCGATTTGGATCCCTATTGGGCCCACGCGGACTACTCCTTATGTATATATAGGGAGAAAACTCTATTTAAGAAAACCTCGTAATCCATCTCCCCGCCTTTTAGGACTTGCCTATAAGGCGCCTATAAAGCGCCTATAAGTCACCTGTGGTGCTCCTACTACTTTACTTTTTAACCTCTTTAGGAACTACTGCTG
>Ga0307515_10023596_pt1 | contig 10772 bp, 10 predicted proteins | sample 17_EM_MG_FD_194513 | JGI IMG/M metagenome (GOLD analysis project Ga0307515, IMG submission 194513) | Populus trichocarpa ectomycorrhiza microbial communities from riparian zone in the Pacific Northwest, United States - 17_EM | ecosystem: Host-associated > Plants > Roots > Unclassified | place...
TCCGCCAAACTTCCATTCAACACAGATTTCTTGTATTTTATTGGATAGAAACCGACCTTACGCTTTGTCGCGCGGCGACGATTCAATCCTCTTCTCAACATCTCTAGAAGTCGAATCATCCATCCCCTTTATCAAGGTAATGAAACCGCTTACCGGTATTTCTTTCTGCAGTCAGTGCTTGCATTTCCCCTGTGAGTTTTTTGCTCTCCAGATTTAGAGGGCCACAGGCCGCGAAGGATGTTGAGCGCTCTTCAAACAATCAGCCCTACTCGGTTTTCGTCAGCTGTCCGCTCTCCTCAACTCTGAGGTAGCTCCCGCCAATTTTCGTTGCTTGTCACAGTGGTCAATCTTTTTTCCAGATCGTCTTAGGACATCGAAACTTGAAGATTCCTTCGGAAAGCTGGAACAAAGGGGGGAATCCCTTTTGAATGGAAACTCCTTCAGCGGCTGGCCGAAGTCGGGATGCCGTTATAAATGCCTTGTTTCCCATCCGAATCGTGTTGTTAAAGATTGTCTGATCTGAATATGGTCTTGCTGTATCGCTGCTGATAGAGGATCGTATTCTAGGTAGATGGTCGCTCTTTAGAATTCGGGGTGAATATTGAGCTCTTAATTCACGTGCGATTTTAAAGGCGGTGGGACTTACGCGGCGCGAGGCTGTATTTACTTCGAGGCTCAACTGGCTTTCGCCTCAAACTTGTTCCCCGACAGACGATGCCACTTCAAAAAATCAAGGACCCGTTCCACAAACTCAAGGAGACGCTGTCCAAATACCTACCGTCTTCTACAAAAGCAACTACACCAACGATGGCAACATCATCGATCTTCGGCCTTGGAAAGCGACCTGAGCCTCCGAAGGTGTCAAATCCCGTACCCCAGATCTCTACCGGCGGATCGCGCAGCAACAGGATGTTCCCGAAGGAGCTCTCGCCCGATCTGGCGCTGTTCAACAATATCTTTGCACAGCTACATATGGAGTGCAGGGCTTGTCATGCAGAGTTACCGCTGGATATCGATGCACATCTCCAAACCTGGCTCACTGGCACGCAAGTCATCCCGCCAAACTCTCAGATTTCTGTATTGCACTGCCAAAAGTGTGATCAGTCGACTTGCGTTGGATGTGGTGGCGCGCCAAAGCTGAGCAAACACCACTTCTTCACAACCATCGGCGTGGTATGTATCTCCTGTCTGCTTGTCCGACCATTCTGCGATGCGTCGGAGCTCCTCGAAGCAGGACTGACTACATTCCTAGGTCAATCATTGCTGCTATGAAGGCAAACTCTTTGGTATATGGCTTCTCCTTGCCAGATTCGACAAAGCTGAGTACGTCCTTCCCATTCCCAGCTGGAGGTTGGGGGACATCGAGGAATGATGAATATTGATCGACATTTAGATTACCAGCAACAAAGACATCAACCTCCACCAATCCGAAAAGAGGAGTCAAACCAAAACCAAAGATGCAACATGTCTCAGCCCAAAATGGTGTTGGATACAGCTCAAGCGGTGACCCATACGGTGCATATTACGAAATGGACCACGATCAGTTTGCTGCATACCTTGATGATTATGATGCCAACGAATCGGAGGATTTCCCCCCGAGTGCCATGCCACCAATGCCGATGCCCGGATTTCATGGACACTACATTGGCCCTCCAACTTACGTAGTACGAGCACCTTCCATCAAATGCACAGAGGAGAAGACAAAATCCCAGGACGAGCTGCTCATCAATACCCTCAAGCTTTTAACGACTTTCTTGCCTGGCCCTGGCTCGCCGTCGGGTCCAATCGAAGAGATTCGACTGTATCGCCTTAGTTTCCTCTTCGACAGGATCGCCGAGTTGCTTCGAAATGATTCTATAATCGACATCACACAGAGGAAGAAGCTCTATAGCGAAGTCTTTACGTTTGTCCAAGTAAGTCCAGAGACCGGTATAGAGTTCAATTGGGATACTCATTGGTTTTCCTAGGCTGTCGCAAACTCTCCTGACCTCGTTGGACTTTTGCTAGAAGAGCGCCCCGATAAATGCAATAGCCCTGGCATTCATAGTATCCAAAAATCGTCACACAGGCCAGGATTCGCCCTTGAAAACCTTCAAAATATTCCAGGTGAGCAATTTCTTCATCTAATGTCTGTATTTGACTTGGAAACGTACGAGGGTTGGCAGCTCAAGCGACACTGCGAGCAGAATTCTATCTGTTGGGACAGCACATCTACTCTCTTCTCGTGCCCAGAAGACTTCGCTAACTTTACCAAGGAATATTCGCGCCGTCGGTATTCACAGGCAGCTTAGACACGTACCGTCAAGCTAAATCGTTCCTTACCATTTCCAACATGCCACAAGGGGATCCGCCTGGAGCTCCGCCTGGAGCTCCGGTATTGGTTAGGAACAAGACCCCATCCATTTCTCGGGAGAAGAGAGACGACGATGATTCGGTCCAAATGTGTCAGCTTATCATTGACATTTACGAGTATCTGCAGAAGCATAAGGATCGCCCGACGGTTGCGGTTGACCATACCGACATCTGGACAAAATTTGCGGAAGAGAATAGGGTAACATTCGATGATGATGTACTTAAAAATCATCGCTTCATAGCCGAGATCAAAAACCTCAAGGCATCAAATACGAAGGGCCGACTCGTAACCATTGGCAAGGAAGTGGCAACTATGACAACCTCTCTTCCCGCGGGTATCTTCGTCAAGGTAAGCCATTGATCTTTCTTTAATCTTTGGACATCTTTACGGTTCACGTCCATCATAAATATCCACGCTAGCAACTGACAAGCTGATGTTTCTAGGTTGCTGAATCCCGATCCGATGTTATGAAGGTTCTCATCGTTGGCTCCGAAGGCTCACCATATGCTCATGGGTTGTTCATGTAAGGAACTCTCATCAAGGTGACTTTGAGTGTGGCTAATGGTATTTCAGTTTTGATCTTTTCCTTGATGCCAACTATCCTTTTAGCCCTCCCAAAATGTCCTTTGTCCTTGACGGTAATGATAACGAGACCTATTCGTTCAACCCTAATTTACATCGAGGCGGTGGCGGTAAGTGTTCTGTTTCTACAAGCCCCCCCGTTTAATCTGTACGATCAGTTTTACCACTTGAGTACCAGTCGAACACAAACTAATGCCATACTTTTCAGTCTGCTTGTCCCTTCTCAATACGTGGGAAGGCAATCCCAGTGAGATGTGGCAGCCGATGAAAAGCACCGTCCTCTCTGTCCTCATTAGTATTCAAGCTATGATCCTCGGTGCCCCGGTCCCTTGGGTTAACGAACCCGGATTTTCGAACCAAGAAAGTACGCCACAGGCTAAAGACCATAAGTTGCTTATGCAGACCAAAACCGTCAAATATGCCATGATAGGTTGGCTTGAGAATAAGTTCAGCATCCCCGACGCAAAGGACTACGTTTGGAAGGATATCAGTCAGATGTACTGGAAGCACAATGATAAAGCTGCATTCGAGACTGTGAAGGCATGGGCGGTCGACAATCCTGATTTGGAGAAATTTGGTGCTAAGCCTGCGGCTCCTAAGAGAAGAAAGGGCAAGAGCAAGGAAGTCCAAGCTGGGTCGGTTCCAACGCAGGATCTCGTCGAGAAGCTTGCTCAGTGTCTGGGCCTGCCTTGCGACAATTCATCCCACAAGCGCAAAGCCAGCTCATCTGGTAAATCTAATGACTCAAAGAAGCTGAAGTCCGAATCCTCAGAAGAGGACAGCGTCGAGTTCCGATGGTATTACAAGGGTCCGAAGACGACGAAGGAGGTTCGCAACGCCTGTAAGGAGTTCGGTATTGGCTCTGCTCCCACAATTGATGCCTGCGTTGCCAAATTGGAGAAGCATGTCAATACCAAGGGAAAGGCGAGCGAGGAGTTGGTTCAGAAGTGGGGCGAAATGAGAGAGGTTTTCCGTGTCGTTGAGGCTGATTGAGGTTTCTCATATGGAGTCGGTACATTGGTGGCGTGGCGTTATTGCACGAACAGGGTCTTAGAACAGTCGGGTAGTCTCACGGCCTTTTCGATTGTTCGTTGTAGCGAAATCATGAGTAGTTAATTTCATAGATTTGAGAGTGAACAAATAACTTTGTTGGGCTGTACAATTATTGACGCGATCTTTTAGTCGTCTCCAGATTGTTCCAACCCCTGCCGGATTCAGTCTCAACAGCAAATTGATGTCCCAAATTTTATTAACCACCCTTTGCACCTCAATCCTAATCCTAACTGTATCTCTTCACAAATCATCGTCCAGAACCTCCTTGACTTTCAATCATATCATACCCGCAGAACAAAGCCCGACCTCACCGCAAACCTCAGTGAGGCGATCAAATCCCACGAACGTGGCTCACTCTCGGCACGTGATATGACCACGTACTCAGATAGCGAGTGAGTAGCGGTTAAAATAACCGTGTCTATTATTTGTGTGATAAGGAGAAAGAAGATCATTGAAAGAAAGAGCGAGAGAAGGTTTTGGTGGATATTGTGGGCTAGGACGGATGAGGTTAGGGTGGGTCCTAGTGTGGCGCTAAGGAATTGCTTCCTTGAAATTTTCGATTTTCCTGGAGCTTTCTTCTTCACCGTCACACCTGCGTGCGACTGCAGAAGACTCTTGCAATCGAGCGATCGAATCAAGATTCATGTCTATCGCGACTGTAGCTGATTCATAAGGATGAACAGCTTCTGCATCGGCGGTCGTGAGCGACACTGACTTCAATCAAGCTGCGATCACGAGTGACGATTGACAAAATCTTCCAATCTTTATCAAGTATTCTCTTTCATTTTATTCGGAGGAATCAAACCCCCCTCCAAAAACCACATATTGCCTACCTCCTGCGCCTTTTTCATGGACTCGAGCGTCACTTATTTAAATTATCGTTCGTGGGAGAAAGAACCGACGGCCTAGACAGCCAGTCCCATCCACCCTGCTGGCGTAGACTCTGTGCGCCAGGAGGACTAATCTGGACAAACATCTCATCGCATGCATTTCCTTGATTCAATCCAGTTTAATACTTAGGGCATGATGGCAGTGTTGAGAGGGACCACGTGTTTGGATGTAAGAGAATTGTAGAATGGAAAGACGTGTATTTTCATTTGGTGGTTTAGGTGGATACCACGAGGTGCGAAGTCGTCGCTGAATCAGATATCTACGCAGTATATATTTTCAAACAATACCAACACCGTTCAACATAACTCCTACCCGTATACTCATGATTCGTTAATCAATCTGGAAAGAAAGATCTCAAAAACTTTGCGGCCAAGCGGCCGGTGTTGTTGGTTTTGATGTCGTGGGCTGTAACCGTGTAGCCCAGGTTGATTATCGCAGGCCTCTCTGACAGTTGGACAATCTCGGCCCCTAATTGTGTTAGTCTTTTTCAAGGGCTGAAGGTTGAGGGGAACTCACAAGAACTGCAAACAATCCCATAAATCGACCTCACCATACCCTCCGTCGTCAAATCAAGCCCCGTCCTCCCCTCCTCGGCAGCCATCTTAAGTGGATTGAACGCCTTCTCCCCTCGTCCACCACTGCTTCCATCCTTATGACTTCTATAAATATCATGGAACAGTTTCTTGCACTGACGGAAAGGATATTCCTCCAACTCTTCGCAAGCGTTAGAGCTTTGGTTTCGGTTGTAAGACGCTTCACCTCCTTTCTCCTGGATGTTGCAGACGACCATCACGTCAGCTGCCGTTTGCAGACCTTCGATGCAGAGGCAGAGGATGAGGATCGTGCAGAAGGAAGGACCCCAGGAGTCTTTGGTCCGCGAACGGAGGGAGCGTTCTAGGTCCTCAAGCACTTTAAGTGTGATCTCCTGATGCAGTTTGTGCATCACGTACTTGATTTGACGATTCAGAAGGCGTGATGAGAGGTAGGCTGGTGGTGACGTGCCAGGCGCAAGCCTGCTATAGAGTTCGCGAGCTGATCTATCGTTGAAGGTTATCAGACAACCCATAAAGTAATGAATGGCGTGTAGCTTCAGCGCGTTTTGGAGGAGAGAGACCTGCAGTTCTCATCAGTACTTCTCAATACTGAAGATTAGAATGGAATGCTTACATCTTTCTTCGCAGCAACGTAGTTGCCTACGATCTCTAAGATCTGGCTAGGAAGGCCTGATACGTCTCCAGATGTTGCTTGCTCGGCATATTTGGTACTCGAAATCATGTCCTCGACATGCTTATTGCACTTTTTCTTCATCTCCGTTACCGAAAGTCCGAGGATGCCAACGGGTACACTGGACATCCGTACTAGTAGCGCAGCCTGGTCTGCTTCTGGTGGTGTGAGAATGGATTGTTGGAGCAGTTCGTTTCCGATGGCTTCGAAGGTGTTGGTGTGCAGCCTCATTGGCTTAAACACCGAGCCGGTTGAAACTTCAACGACGATGACAGCGTCAAGGAACCCAGTAGTATGCTCAGAGATCAAGTCCTCAATTTTGTTTTTCCGGAGATGCGCATGCATGAATTCTGTGGCTATCAGCTGGCAATAACGAAAGGAAGGAGGGAAGTGACCTACCTGGAAAGAACGTGGACACATAGTCCTTGAAGCCAGATCTCCAGCAAAGTTGATGTGCTGTAAGAGAAGGTTGCTTCTTACTCAGGCTCATACATCTATCGCAAGGTTCTCCTTCTGAGCACTGTCTACTTGTTAGCATATGGCATCCTTTACGTGGTGGCAAGAGGCTTACAGTAACTTTCTGGTTCCAGCAGTTCCAACAGGCATGGATACTTCTAATACGACGGGCTCTCTCCTTGGTTTCATAGTCAAGCTCTCCTGTTCGACATCCACGATTCTCTTTCTTCGGGATCTCGCTCACTCGGAGTAGACCGCCCTTGGCCACAACAACATGTTCCCATCCTGGAGAGTGGACCTTCTCTTTGCCCTTGGCAGAGGAAGTCCTTCCAGAACGAGATCGTTTCCCCTGGCTCTGATGAGTTGACTTACGGCTTTGCGGAAATACCGAGACACTTGTCCCATAGTCGACGCCGGCATAGTTCTCTACATTTGGTCCAGGAGATGGAGCAAAAGCTACGAAGCCGGGTGAGAAGGGAGTCATTCGCTGCTCGACGGGCGTCCATGGATCGTCGAACATGTCCTGCGCCCTAGCAGGCCTGGATGGCAAGGTGTACGACAGCGGTTGGCAAGCAGAAGAAGTCTGGTAGTTTGTCATGGATTCCTGGTAGACGACTGGTCCGGGGTTGTCTAATGGTACGTATGGATTGTACACCGTCCTCGGTTCTGCTTTCATTAGTTACTGTCTCGAATCGAAGAGCTGAGTGAGGTACATACCGGGGCTCGACAAACCAGCAAGCACACGTTGCTGGTCATGTGGCATAGACGACTGGGCGTCCTCCTCCACAGCTTCTCTATCCATCGCCTCCTTATCCACCGCGAAAGCCGAGCCAGGTGTCCAAGGCTCAGGATCTCCTGGGACCGAGAACAAAGGACCTTCAGAGCCCTGACCAGACGAATTCTCCGAGTACGTTCTGGTGTGGTGCGACGGTGTGGGTACCACCACATAGCTTCCATCTGTCGTGGCACTGGGCGTGTTGATATTGACGAAGCTGGTTGCTGCTGTGCCTACTGAGGCAGCTCTGCAGTTCTGCCAGCTCTCGTAGGCTTCAGCTGGACCGACGTAGTATTCTGATGGGAAGCCTGGCATGACTACATCTTGGCTTTGAGTTTGGCCATCGATGGCTATGTCTGTGAAGGTTTGAGTGTGGTCTGTGTAAAGGTAGTTGGACTTCGGGACCTGAGCAGACTGGGGTTGGGAGGAGTCGTAGTAATATTGATACTGTTTTTGAGAATCATCATCTAGCTTGTAGTCCTGGTCTCCCATCTTGACGACAGTCGGGGTCCACCAAATGTCTATCTCGGGAATGGCGCGGTGGGGTCTGGAGGTGTGGGTGCCGTTGTGGAGACGAGGCTGTCAGCTCGATGCAGGAAAGTCCCGGGGGATCTTGGACAGAAAGGGCAACAACACGGCAGTTAATGGCACACAACGAAAAACGTCAGATATCAAAGGCGACTTCTGAATTCTATTATAGGAAAAGAGAGCAGAGCCCCGGACTCGAGCGCTGTCACCTCTGGGGAAAGCTCCCGTACCGAGTAAGGGGTGGCTTTTTCTCGGTATCGAATCCGTCACCGGGTGGCTGACAGGGTCGCTGGCCAGGGCTGTTACTTGCTGCGTCTCTCGACAACAGGCGTGGTGGGGGTTTGGTTGGGCACTGATTGGGGGCAACTTGTGGGGTATGGGTAAAGCTGTTTGGATTGTCACTGGGCGCCATCCTTCTTATGCAGGCGTGGCCAAACGAACCTCCCCTTCTGTCACCGAAACCAACATACATACATGTGCAAAAAAAAATCTGATCTGACCCTCCCGCCAAAACGCCCAGCTTTGCAGCAACAAAACAGTCGGTCAGCATTCATCAACTTGTAACATTCGCGGCCACCCAATGCGTGCTCAAAAGTACAGCAAATCAGGAGCAAGAGGAGAACGCCCCCGGTAACGAACGTGGAAAGATCTGCAGCTTTGTGCGCAAATGCGCACTGCTCCCAATCGCGCCGCCGCACGTGAATCCGTCTCATGCCGGGAGTTTGATGGGACTGCATGCTGCCTCTTCAACGGCCAATTGATCTGCGGGTGCGTAAGGCTGAGTCCAAGGCGTCTTCAGGAACCCTGGTAAATCACTTCCATCCTCAACTAACGAACTGGCGGGTTGCCAATTAGAGTTGTTTTCCGTGACGGGTCCCCGGCTGATGGGACCACGTTTCCATCCATAAACGGGCAGCAAATAACATGAAAGAGAATCCGGCAACCAAGTTTTTTCCAATGGTAACTCCAAGTGGGAAAGTGATATCCATTGGCAGAACAGTACCTAACGCCGGGGTACATGCAAGGTGAAATCGTGAAATCAAACCGGAGATTTATGGTCCAGAGCAGTACCGTGTGGAAAGGCTCCAACTCTCCTCGATCTGCCGCTCCGTTTGAATGTATAACTGGTCAAGGCTCTCCATTGCGGGCCAATCCTTAAGAGTGAGAGCGAGAACTTCTCGAATTGATTGTGTTCTCTGTTCCAAGGTATAATTGGTCCATATAGCTCATTGCATCTGCATCCCGTAACAGTTTGGCGACTTGTATCCCAGCAGAGATGAGTTGAAGTATGTTCCTGTCGTCCTTGAGGGGTCGGGATTGGTGTTTGGCCGCGTGCCGCATCTCGAGAGAGTTCTCCAAAATGGTGATGAACTGTTTGATTTGGCCATTGTACAACACCCTGGCTGGTATCCGTCGCTTGGTAGCGAGACGTTTCAAGAGATATACCCACTCAGTCCACTCCCGGTCTTGGGGTCTTTCCACTGGTCGCATCTCCCCATTGGCTAGAGGGATCGGGAACTGGTACTTCGCCACGAAGTCAAAGGCACATTGAGACAGCCGGTCATTGACCCGGGTAAGGATACTATCCTGCTCGTGGACGACGAGATTGGTTGGCAGGTGGGGCAGTTCTCTCTCCTGATGGGCAATGTACTCTGGTGATGGCCTCGGAATATATTGGTGCGGTCCGTCAAATTCATCCCTGTTGGACGGACGTCTTTGCTGGTGCCCCTTCGCTTCGCTCTTTGACTTGCCAGCAGACTTGCCTGAAGGTTCAAGCACGCAATCCGTTGGACTCGGGGATGCAACATACTCATCCATATAAGCCCCCTCGGATGAGATCCTTCCTTGAGGTTCCCAACTTGAGGTTTGCCCGGTGTAAGAATCGTAGCTAGGTCCAGCGGATCCGTAGATGGCAGAGGATGTTCCGACAGTGTAGCCAGTAGGAGTGTACATCGCGTCCGAGTGGATGAGTGGTGTGGAAGAGGTTGTTGGAATGGGGCTGTAGGTTGTCATGGCTGGAGCATATGTGGCGCTTTGGTTTCTGCTTTCAGTGTCTTCGTTCGAATGTCTGGGTTTGAGACGTCTTACCTCGAGGATACATAATAAGCGTTATTGTATCCAGAGTGGGTGGCTTCTGGATAAGTTGCACTTCTTCGTGGTCAGCTCTCGTTGCATTTATCCTCAAACTATTTCCTACCTTCTGGAGGTATCCAGAACTGCATTTCCATAGGTGTAGTCCGGCTGGACTTGAAGACTTCGTCTTGAGGCCATCATTTCGCAGATTTACAAAATCCGTGGGATGAAGAAAGAGAAACAGATGTACGAGAGTACAAAAGAAATCAAAGAGGTAGATGTCCTGTTCGGTTCCTTGGGTACTCCTAAAATGATCTCGTAGGTCCAAGTGGTCCACGAAGGAATAGACGGTCTATATCCGGGATGTAAAAGTCTGTCTATCAGAGGCTTGGAGCGGTGTGGAAGTCGGATGACCAAAAGATATGGGGATACCTTCGCAAGATGGTAAAGGTCCGTTATGCTTTCATCGGAATGATGAAACGCGAAGTCGTTACTTTATAAGTCTTCGTTGAGATGCCTCCTTTTTGATATGAGTATTGTTATCCACCGACGTCAGGGGTTTCAAAGGGAGGGAAGTTCAACTAGTCGAATGCAATCAAGGCGATTGCATGGGCCTGAACCAAGGATTAATTCCAGAACTGATTGACAATTTCAAGCTGGGATGATTCGAAGGCAGAATAAACATGAACCAGCTAATGAGATGGGCGCGTTCGTTGATAGCAAGTAGCAGGATTCTTTTGGAATTTAGATACTCGGCGATAATGATCCTCGAAGTACCTTCTCTAAATCGAATGTGCTGCAACCAGTGTCATGGAACATGCGCTACTCGGCAACCTA